>Ga0209633_10005207_pt1 | contig 11480 bp, 7 predicted proteins | sample Cruoilmetagenom1_FD_187290 | JGI IMG/M metagenome (GOLD analysis project Ga0209633, IMG submission 187290) | Oil polluted marine microbial communities from Coal Oil Point, Santa Barbara, California, USA - Sample 1 (SPAdes) (version 2) | ecosystem: Environmental > Aquatic > Marine > Oil seeps ... | reverse complement strand
GAAACAGGCCGATGGGAAAAGTGTTCTCACCGTCGAAGGCCTGGAAAGTATCGATGGAACTCTTCATCCGATTCAGCAGGCCTTTATTGATGCAGGGGCTGTTCAATGCGGCTTTTGTACACCTGGTATGATGTTAAGCACACTGGCTCTGCTGGAAGCGAACCCCGATCCAACTGATGACGATATAGCAAAAGCATTTCGGGGAAACCTCTGCCGCTGCACCGGGTATACACAGATATTTCAAGCTGTTAAAGATGCATCTGTTAAGATGAGGACTTAATAATCCACTATCGATTACTCTCGGTATAACTATCCGGGATATCATAACTCCGGGTGCTGAAAATATTGAATCCATGATTTCCCTTGATGGAGAGGTCCGACGGTTTAAAGTTTGATACACTACCGGTTTGAAAACTCTATCATCGATCTGTGATGGTATGTTTCCCCGGGCTGGAGTACCACCGGGGGGAACTCCGGATGGTTGGGTGCATCGGGAAAATCCTGAGGTTCCAGGCAGAAACCGCTATTTTTCGGGAAAGGGGTGCCCTGAAGAAAATTCCCGGTGTAAAGCTGTACCCCCGGCCGGTCTGTATAAAGGGTAAGTTTTCTTCCGCTTACCGGATCCTGAACTTCTACGGCAACTCTCAACACTCCATTTTCCCCGTCAATAACCATACAATGATCGAACTCTCTGGATATGGGTTTCACTTTCCTGAAGTCGAAGGCTGTTCCCTCCACACTGTGGATTTCTCCTGTCGGGATAGCTGTTTCATCAACCGGCAGGTATCCTGAAGCGTGAACTTTCAGCAGATGATTCAGAATAGATCCGGAGCCTGCACCGGCAAGGTTCCAGTAGGCGTGGTTGGTGATATTGATTATGGTGGGTTTATTAGAAACGCCTTTAAAATCCATAAAAAGTCGTCCCTGTTCATCCAGGGCATAATCGGCACTTACCTTAAACTCACCTGGATAATTCTCTTCCCCATCGGGACTGATAAGGGTGAAAACAACACCACTTCTATTCCCTTCACTGTAGGGTGCCGCTTCCCATGTTCTGGCGTTGTAGCCCTTCTCACCACCATGCAGATGATTTAGACCATCATTACAGTTTAATTGATACTTTTTTCCTCCGAGAGAGAACTTCCCGGATGCAATTCTGTTGGCGAATCTGCCACAAGTGGCTCCCAGATAGCCCTCAGTGCTGATATAACGGGATGCATCATCAAATCCCAGGATGATTTCATCAAGCCGGCCTGTTTTATCCGGCTGTTTAACCGAAACAATTGTTGCTCCCCAATCACAGATACCCAGGCTGAGTCCTGAGGTATTTTCAATGGTCCATAGAGTCGCAGTATCTCCATCAGGAGTTGTTCCGAAGGGTTGTTTTTTAATGGTCATAAAACAATTATAGCAAACCTCGCGGATTAATTACGAGAAATGCCGATAATTTATCTGATGGTTTTTAGATTCTACCTGCTGATTATTGCAATGCTTCTCATTAGTTCGCCGGTTTTTTCTCAGAAAGCCCCGGCTCCCGGAGAATTGGCGACTGCGGTATCAAAAAATGATATGAGTCTGATTGACTCTCTACTGCTTCGGGGGGCGAACCTTGAACAGCCTGATTCAAGAGCCGAGACAGCACTAATATATGCCGTAAAATCCGGCAGGAATGAATTAATCACAAAAATTCTGGATGCCGGAGCAGACCCGGATAAACCAGGATCGGACAACCTTACCTCATTGATGGTATCTGTAAAGAAGTCCCGGCAGGATCTGGTTGTCCTTCTTCTTTCCCGGGATGCCAATCCAAATCTGATTGCGGATTCTACTGATTCAGTTGCAGTCTCTGCCCTTTCTCTCGCACTTGATAGGGGAGAGTACGGTATTGCCCGAATCCTTGTTGATGGCGGTGCATCTCCATTTCTGATTAGAGATTCAGCAGAAAACTCACCCGACCCTCTCAGGCTGCCGGAGCTGAGGGTTCCTCTTGATGCCAGAATCTGGCGTGATACGGCTCTTTTAAAGGATTTTGCCACTGAAACAGGGGCAGTTGACTGGAGGAAACTTCGGGAAGAACTTGACAATGGGCAATCGGCGGACAGCCGGAATGCCCGGAATGTAACATCTTTGATGTCTGCTGCCTGGTATGGGGATATTCCTGCTGCCACTCTGCTGCTTCAGCGTGGCGCCGATCCTCTGATAAAAGATATCTATGGCCGTAATGCTCTGTGTTATGCGGCGGCGGCCGGGAAATCAGAAGTCCTGAAATTGTTGCTGGAAAGAACTGAGAATCAGAAAGAACAAAGCAGGGAAAATCTCTCCCGGACTGCGCTGTATTTTGCCGTAGGAAATCAGAAGCACCTGATTCTTGATATACTGCTGCAAGCAGGTTTTTCTCATGGAAGTGACGAGGAGGGAATTACCCTGCTGATGATGGCTTCCTGGTTGGGAGATCTTTATGCTGTGGAGAAACTTTTACCCCTCAGTAATGGGGGTGCAATGGACAAAGCCGGGCGGACTGCTCTTGAGTGGAGTGCTGCCGCTTTTCTCAGAGACCGGAGAACCGGGCGAGAAGTCGGTAATCCCTCTGGTGGCAGTAGAAATTACCCGGTAGCCCGTCTGCTGGCCGGCCGGATGAGAAAGCCCTTGATTTACAGTACCCAGCCTACAGTAGATATGGTTCCGGAGCTTATCAATGCGTGGTCTCCTGTTTTGAACAGCGGCGGCAGTGACAGTGCAGAAGACTGGCGTGATAAGCACCCTTCTCCTGTTCCCCTGGTGCCGGGGGATGGTGATTTAACTTTCTACCGAATTCTCCGGGATGAAGAGCCGGGAACACCCTCTTACTGAATCCCATGTATAATCACCTTCATGAATGCACCTGAACGTTTTGCTGAACTTGTAAAATTACAAACAGTTTCTTCACACAATCCCGAAGATGAGGATTCTTCGGTAATCGATAAATTTCCTCAGCGGCTTGCAGAGCTCTACCCTTCAGCACACAAAGTAATGGAACGGGAGTTTATTGGAAACCGCTCTATTGTCTATCGCTGGCAAGGGATAAATGCTTCGCTGGAACCTGTTCTGGGAATGGCTCATTACGATGTGGTTCCAACAGGAAATCCGGAAAGCTGGAAGCGACCGCCGTTTTCCGGAGAAATCTCCAACGGGCGTATTTACGGCAGGGGAACTCTGGATGACAAAGGAATGCTGGCGGCCTGGATGGAAGCGGCTGATCGACTGGCTGCTGCCGGTTTTCAACCAGTAAGAACTCTTTACCTGGCCTTTGGCGGTGATGAGGAAACCACCGGTAGACGGGGAGCCGGTAAAATATCGGCAGTTTTTGCGGAACGGGGGCTGAGTTTTGCTTTTATTCTTGACGAGGGAGGTGCTGTTGCAACAGATCAGATGGAGACTTTCACCCGCAGACCGATTGCCCTGATAGGGGCGGCGGAGAAGGGCTATATCACTCTCAAGCTCACATCTGAAGGTATGCCCGGTCATTCCTCGGCCCCTCCAAAGCACAGCGCCATCGGCCTGCTCAGTGATGCGGTGAGTGCTCTGGAAGCCAATTCATTTCCCTTGCGTCTTACCGATATACCCTCAGAAATGCTTAAAACCCTGGGGAGCACCATCCGGGGAATGAAGGGTTTTGTGCTGACACACAACAGACTCTTCCGTCGGGTTATTCTTAAGCTGCTGGCCGGGAATCCAGGTATGGCCGGTATGGTGAGAACCACACTGGCACCGACGGTAATCCATGGGGGTGAGAGAGATAATGTACTGCCTGAAACTGCCGAAGCTTTCGTGAATATGAGGATACTTCATGGTGATTCTTCGGCCTCTATTATTGCCCGGATAGAAAGAATTATATCCAGACTGGTACCCGGTAAAGTTACCGTTGAGACAGTTGAAGGTTCGGCTTTTGAACCTGTTCAAACCAGCCCCATATCCGGAGTGTTCTGGAACCTTCTGAAGAAACAGGCTGAAGAAACCTGGGGTGATGTTATTGTTGCACCCTATCTGATGACCGCCCTTACAGATTCAAGATGGTATGCTCCTCTATCCCGCCGTATTTACCGGTTCATACCCATGGAAGTCAGTCGGAGTGAAATGGAATGTGTGCATGCACCGAATGAATCAGTTTCCCTTGCCGCATGGGGTAAAGCGGTAGACTTTCTTGAGGGAATTATCAAAAACCTTCCTGATGGCGATTCTGAATGAGTACTGATAAAGTGAAAAATACCAGGAAATCCAGTATTAAAATCGGAGCCCGGGCATTTACCCTGGCAGGCGTGATTCTGCTGCTGCTCATAGTTGTATCCGGGATACTTACCAGAACCCTGCCTGCAGGGGAATATCAGCGTATCAGTGTCGATGGGAGAACCTCGGTTGTTAAGGATTCTTTTTCCTATTTGAATGTGGATGAAGCGGTGCGGGTTCGAGAAACTCTGCCAATCTGGCGTTGGTTTACCGCACCGATTGAAGTTTTCTGGGGGGAAAACGGTCTGACTGTAGCTGTAATCGCCGCATTTTTGTTTTTTGTCGGGGGTTCGTTCACTATTATTGAAAATGTCGGTGTAATGGAATCCATTCTGGTAAGAGCTGTTGATAAGTTTTCTGAGCGGAAGTACCTGCTGATGGCCATGGTAATCGCCGTTATCATGCTTCTCTCGTCTTTTGTCGGTCTTTATGAGGGACTGCTGCCCATTGTTATCTTCATCGTGCCCCTGGCCATTACTCTGGGGTGGGATTCTCTCACCGGTCTGGGAATGAGTCTACTGGCAATGGGATTCGGTTTTGCTGCCGCTGTAACAAACCCCTTTACCGTTCAGGTTCCCCAGAAGATTGCAGAACTTCCGGTAAACTCGGGAGCCTGGCTCCGTATCCCTTTTCTTCTGATTGCCTACATCGTTGCCTTCGGATTAACGGCGCTTTATGCGAAAAGGATTGAAAAGAACCCTGAGAAATCTCTTTCTTTTAAAGCCGATGTCGGTCTAAAAGAACAGTTTGACAGGGAGCAGGTTCTTTCGGGTAGAGAAGAGGCAATGAAGCCCGAGATGACCCGGGCTATACTCTGGTTCGGCTATTCCATGGGGTTCGGTATTCTGCTCATGCTCGGGGCCTCTACACTGACTGCAACGGGTATCTGGCCCGGGGCTTCGGATTTATCCTTTCCTCTGCTGGCCCTGGTTTTTCTGGCCGCCGGCCTGGGAGCCGGGCATTTTGCCGGTCTTCGAAGGGTAGCTCTGGCGAAGGTTTTCTTCGGGGGAATGCTGAACATCCTCCCGGGTTTGATACTCATCGTTATGGCCATGGCTGTGCCTCATATCATGACCAGGGGAAAAGTTATGGATACCATTCTCTATCGGGCCGGTGAAATAATCCGGGATTCGGGACCATATTCGGCGGTTTATCTGATATTTTCAGTTACCCTGCTGATGAATTTCTTTGTATCCAGTGCCTCGGCAAAGGCCTTTCTGATGATGCCTATACTTATTCCCCTGGCGGAAATGAGCGGTATAACCCGGCAAACCACCGTTTTCGCCTTCAGTCTGGGGGATGGTTTCAGTAATATTCTCTATCCTACCAATGCCCTTTTGCTGATCGGGCTGAGTTTTACAAAGGTTGGCTGGGGTACCTGGGTGAGATGGAGTATAAAAGCGCAGGCCATCATGGCCGGCTTTGCTGCTTTATTTCTGGCTATAGCGGTGAAAATCGGTTTCGGCCCCTATTAATCCTCCGGATCAGCCGGCTTCTTTAATAGAGAGTCCCAGACGTCCCCGTTTATAATCAATTTCCATCACCTTAACTGTTACCTGCTGGTTTACCGAGAGCAATTCTGAAGGATCGGAAACGTAACGGACGGCAATCTGGCTGATATGCACCAGACCGTCCCGGTGGGCTCCCACATCTACAAAGGCGCCGAAGGCGGTAATGTTGGTAACAATACCCGGGAGAACCATCCCTTTCTCAACATCATCCATAGAGTGGATGCGTTCATCAAAACTGAACAGCTCAAAGGTGCCCCGGGGGTCTCTCCCCGGTTTGGCCAGTTCAGTTACTATATCTTTCAGGGTGGGGAGTCCGGCTCCCTCTGATTCTGAAATATAATTATCCAGATGGATCTGCTTTCTCAAGGCTTCAGGTTTCGGGCCGGAACCGATGAGTTCGGCAACACTCACATTCAGATCTGCTGCCATTTTATTTACAAGGGAGTAGCGCTCGGGATGAACGGCACTGGAATCCAGTGGGTTGGACGCCTCCCTGATGCGGAGAAAACCGGCAGCCTGCTGAAAAGCTCTTGCACCCAGCCGAGGTACTTTGAGAAGTTGGGAACGTTTTGAATAAGGACCGTTGTCCTCCCTGTATATTACGATACTCTGGGCAAGTCCCATGCCCAGTCCTGAAACCCGGGAGAGTAGAGCGGCACTGGCGGAGTTCAGTTCAACTCCTACGGCATTCACCGCCGATTTTACCGTATCATCCAGAGACAGGGAGAGAGCTTTGGCATCCACATCGTGTTGGTACTGCCCAATTCCAATGGCTTCAGGTTCAATCTTCACCAGCTCCGCCAGTGGGTCCTGAAGCCGACGGCCGATGGAAACCGCACCCCGGACGGTGATATCCACATCTCCCAATTCTCTACGGGCTTCCTTTGAAGCCGAGTAAACCGAAGCGCCCCGTTCATCCACTGAGATAACCGTTTTCCCGGGAAAGCTTTTCTGAATAAACTCCAGGGTTTCCCGGCCGGCTGTTCCATTTCCCACAGCAAAAATTTCCGTCCGGTTTTTTTTAGATAGTTTTGTCAGCATCTCAGCAGCAGCCTGTCTGGCGTTTTCAGAACCCTCGGGGTGAATAACCCCATGGTCTTGAAGTTTACCGAGGGAATCCAAAGCGACAACTTTTCCTCCGGTCCGGTATCCCGGATCAACAGCGATAAGAGCTCTGGTTCCAAGAGGCGGGGAGAGGAGCATGTCTTCAAGATTCCGGGTAAATACTTTGATGGCTGCAGCATCGGCTCTTTCTTTGAGTTCTTTTAAAAGATCGGTTTCCAGGCCGGGAGCCATCAGACGGTTCCATCCGTCTTTTATGGCTAGTTTTATCTGTTCAACACAGGCTCCCCGGCCTTTGACAATTCTACGTTCCAGCCATTCAACGGCTTTTTCTTCCTCCAGCCGGGCTTTAACTCTCAAGTAGCCTTCTTTGCCTCCTCTAAGTACAGCGAGAATGCGGTGAGAGGGTACCCGGGATATTTTTTCTGAGTAATCGAAGTAATCTCTGTAAACCGCCGCCCCTTCATCCTTTGCTTTTTTTGCAATCACCTTTGCTGTGAGACATCCCTGGTTCCGACTCATTTTTCTCAGAGCTGAGCGGTATCCGGCATCTTCACTGAAGTCTTCGGCAAGTATGTCTCTGGCTCCCGAGAGAGCTTCTTCAGGATTCCCGTATTCCGCGGTATCCGGCCGGCCATCCTGATTCTTGAATATCTGTTTTGCAAGAGATTCAAATCCGCTCTCTTTTGCCGCCATAGCCCGGGTTCGCCGTTTGGGGCGGAGGGGGAGGTAAATATCTTCTAATGCGGTTTTCGTAACGGCACTCCGGAGGGCTTTTTCAAGCTCTGCCGTGAGGAGGTTACGTTCCGAAAGTGACTTGAAAATCACATTCTGCCGGGCATCCAGCTCCCTTTGAGCATGAACTTTATCCCGCAGGGCAATGAGCTGAACCTCATCCATATTTCCTGTTATCTCTTTACGGTAACGGGCGATAAAAGGGATTGTCGCACCTTCATCAAGAAGTTTAACAGCTTCTGTTGTATTATGAGCGGGATTTTCTTTCATATGAGCATCATAAACGAGAGTTATCCCGGCGAAAATCCCGAAAGGACTTATAATGCTCCCTTTGAGTTCCTGAGTACTTTGGGTTAAACTGCCTGTGTGAAGATTGATAAAACAATCTACAGCCGCAATGTCCAGTCTCTGGGAAATCATGAGATTATCTTTCGTGAAGGTGATATGGGAAAACACATGTACGTTATTCTGGACGGCAATGTGGAAATCCGTAAACGTACCGGTGAGAAAACCACCCGGACCATGATTACCCTGAAAAAAGGGGATATCTTCGGTGAAATGGCCGTTGTAGAGGGTAAGGGGCGCTCTGCCACCGCTATTGCCTGCTCTGACTGCCGTCTTCTACGCCTGGATGAAGCGGCTTTTTACGATCTGGTGCAGAAAAATTCTGATTTTGCTGTGAAGATGATTAAAACACTTTCTTCACGGCTGCGGAGTGCCGACACCCTTATCGAAGAGGTGATGGGATCGGATGTGGATAAACAAGTTTTTCTGGGCATTGGAGAGTTCTTCAAGAGCCAGGGAGAACTTCCGTCTGGGGATTATGTTGCTTTCAGCGGTCCGGAAATTTGTAGCTGGGCATCCCGGCATCTGGGTGTTCCGGAGCAGCAGGCTGAAGAAGCACTGACACGTCTTCTGGAGAAACGTTTTCTCCAGAGGAAATCCGATGCCTCTTCAGGAGATCTGATTACTATCAGCAAACGGGTACTGCTCAGAATCATTTAGTCAGGCTATTCAGCAGGAAATTCACATGAAATCTGATACAAATATAATTGTTACCCGGCTCATTGAGGCCAGGGAAGCCTACTACAATACGGATAAACCGATAATCGGTGATGCGGAGTTTGATGCTCTGGAGGAAGATCTTCGAGCTCTGGATCCGAACCACTCTTATTTCTCTTCGGTGGGTATTTTCAACGAGTCCGACATCGGTAATATCGGAAAAATCCGTCATAAGGTTCCCATGCTCTCCATGGGTAAGGCGAAAAAACTGGAAGAAGTGGAAAAATGGCTTCTCCGGCTGAACCTTGCCCCAGGAACGGCTTTGACGGTTCAACCCAAGATTGATGGACTCTCTGCCAGTCTCTACTACATAGAAGGCCGACTCGTTTATGCTGCCACCCGGGGAGATGGTGTGGTTGGCGGGGACATCAGTCATATTGCGCCCTTTGTTGACGATATCCCCCCCACCATTTCGTTCACTTACAGCTCGGTGGAAATCCGGGGAGAACTGCATCTTCCCAAAGATACAGATTACGATACCCGAGGGAAGCCCCTTCGGAATAACTGTGTAGGCCTGATTAATCGTAAAGACGACCGGAATGATCTGCACTATGTACGTTTTCTGGCCTATCAGATTGTCTGGCCCGAGTCATCCGGTGGGAATTCCGTGGACGGCGGCGACACACGGCACCCTGATGAGCGCTTATTTTCCGAATCGGGAACGATAGACCTTCTCAAAGAAAAGGGCTTTTATACCTTTGAAAAATGGAAGCTGACCGCCGGAGATCTGATGCGGCAGATCGGAGAAGTGTACGATGAGTATATCAGCCGCTTCCGGGATGAATGGAACTACGAAACCGACGGCCTGATTATCGTGGTTGATAATAACCACCTTCATAATGAAATCGATGAAAGATGGGTGGTAGATCATCATCATCATTATGCCCTGGCCTTCAAACCGCCTTCCCAGGGGGCGTTAACTGCGCTTAAAAATATCATCTGGCAGCTTAGCCGGCAGGGCAATCTCACTCCAGTGGCCGTATTTGAACCGGTTAAGATGGGAGGGGCCACACTGGGACGGGCCAGCCTGCACAATGCCGATAATGTCCGGCGTCTGAAACTCTCCCGGGGGGATAATATTCTGGTGGAACGGGCCAACGATGTAATTCCCTATGTGCGGTCCAATACCTCAGCCGATGGCCGGGCTGATGATTTTAAAGATGTAAGCCTCTGGCCGGAGGTTTGTCCCTCCTGCGCTTCTATTCCTGTGGAACGGGGGGTGCACATCGCCTGCCCGAACCCTGAATGCCGGGACAGGGTGCTGCAGTCCATACTCTTCTGGGTGCGGCAGGCTGAAATGGATCAGGTGGCTCTTAAATCCCTGGAAGCTCTCTACGATGCCGGAAAGCTGCGTACTATCCATAATCTTTACACCCTTGAAGCCGCTGATTTTGACGGAATGGAGGGTTTCGGCGAAAAGAAAATCAGGAACTTTCTTGAACAGGTGGCATCGGCAAAGGTACTTACAGCTCCTGAACTTATCTCCCGACTGGGTATCCCTATGGTGCAGAAAAAGGCCCTTTCCCGGCTGGGAATCAGCACCTTGGAGGATTTTCTTTCTTTTGATGATGAATCCTACGTTATCGGGAAAAGAATTGTCGATTGGAAAGCAGAGCCTGGAAATATTGAGTTTTTAAATCAGCTTCTTACCGTGGTAGAAGTTCGGGAAACCGTACCCGGCAGTGAGCGCAGGGGTGTTCTCTGCCTTACAGGAAAAGCGCCTGTTCCCCGTAAGACCCTGGTTTCCGCCCTGGAAGAAAAAGGCTGGACGGTGGCCGGAGCCGTAACGAAGGATACGGTGAAGGTGGTGTGCGACAACTCCTTGGGAACTTCCACTAAGCTCAAAAAGGCCCGGGATGCCGGGATTGAAATTGTAACATATAAGGATTTCCTGGCCGAAGAAGGGTTGGATAATCTGTAACTCTACGGCTTACCCCTATGAAACCCGGCGAAGTATCCTTCTTTCCGAATCCGAAAAATCCAGTTAAAAAACGTTCATTAAAAAAAACCACACCTCTTTTCATTACAATCGGTTTTTTCATTGGCTCACAAAGAGGCGGATATAGACGAGACTGTGGAAAAAGTCCGGGAAACCTTCGGGAAAGTCCGGGAGACTCCTGATAAGAGATTTTCTACACAGCTTTCAGCAGATAAAGTCTGGATGCGAAATCTCCAGTGATGCTGACGGTATTATCAAATCCCCCTCCGTGAAAGCGCTGGGGTAGGCAGAGTCCGGCCTGCATCAGTTCATCTCCTCCTGCCCGGGTTCGGAAACTTTCCAGAGGATAGAGATAGTGATCGGCCAGGGTTTCGAAGACTTTTCCCTCTGGGTTGATTTTTACCGGTAGAGCCCGGGTTGCCAGAGAGCCCATGTCCTGGATATCCATGAATTGGTTCCTGCCGGTTACTTCGTAGATAAGATCGGGATTAATCCCGTCAAGGAGAATCCTCAAGGAAGGAGGGTTGGGCTTTGAGAGTTTCTGGTAGACACCCAGAATGGCCACTTTCCTATTTTCAGATACAACAAACCAGGCAGTGCCATTAGATGTTTCAGGATGTTCAAGCTGATAGAATTTTCCGAACTGCAGGAGCAGGCGGTGTTCCTTGTAGAAGGCAACCTGTTTCTTTATCACTTTTCGCTCAAAGGGCTTCATGGTGGTAAAGTCAAGCTCATATCCCAGAACTCCGAAGGCAGCTACGTTGAATCTGGTTTCTATCGGTGTGTGTCTGAGGGTCTGGTGATTGGGAATATCACTGACATGGGCCCCCATAGTTGATGCGGGGGCGAACATGGAGGTTCCTTCCTGTATGTTCAGGCGTTCACCGGCATCCGAATTATCACTGGTC
>Ga0209633_10005205_pt1 | contig 11482 bp, 10 predicted proteins | sample Cruoilmetagenom1_FD_187290 | JGI IMG/M metagenome (GOLD analysis project Ga0209633, IMG submission 187290) | Oil polluted marine microbial communities from Coal Oil Point, Santa Barbara, California, USA - Sample 1 (SPAdes) (version 2) | ecosystem: Environmental > Aquatic > Marine > Oil seeps ... | reverse complement strand
CCTGCCGCTGGATAAATAGGCCTTCAGGTTATCATGTGCCTCATCTCCTATCGGCACCAGGCGTTCTTTCTGACCCTTGCCAATCACCCGGATAACCCCCTGGTTAAGGTTCAGATTGGATAATTCCAGTCCCACCAATTCACTGACCCGTAAACCAGTGGCATACATCAATTCCAGCATGGCCTTGTCACGCATTCCCAGCATGGTGTTGGTATCGGGTGCTGTCAGCAGGGATTCAACCTGTTGTTCTGTTAACGCCTTGGGCAATCCACGGCCGGTTTTTGGACTCTCAATCAAGGCCACCGGGTCACTGCTGATCGTTCCCTCGCGTACCAGCCAACGGTAGAACTGACGGTACGCGGACAGGTATCGTGATACGGATCGGGGGCTTTTACCCTGCTGGACCTCATTGGCAAGCACCGCCAAAAGGTCTTCACGGGTGGCGTCTTTTAGAACCTTGCCCCGCCCGGCAAGCCGGTCTTGTAAATGAACCAGGTCATGGCGATAACTTTGCAGACTGTTATCGCTTAGACCGCGTTCAGCCCACAGGTTATCCAGAAACCGTTCAATAATCGGTTCCTGTTTCATTAAGACTTCCTGGCCATTAAGACTTCCTGGCCCGCTCCTCACGCATATGGTTCATCCATTGCTGGGCGGATTTTTTGGCCTTTGGATACTTGCTGGCGCGACCCCAGGCGGTACTGGCCCTGTTGTAATTCTCAAGGTTAAATTCACTCATACCCTGCAATACATAAGCATCACCAGTTTTACGCTCACTGAGACCGCCTTTGTCGAGTGCGGCCTGTATTGCTAAAGCAGCTTCATCCCAACGCTCCATATCCACCAGGATGTAAGCCCGGCGTAAATCAATCTCCCCATCATCGGATGCCTTGCCCGCTTTCTCGTAGGCGGCAAGTGCATTTTCCATTTCCTCGGCAGCAAACCAGGCATCAGCAACGATCGTCCAGTGTCTTTTGTTTGACTCGACAATGCCATCTTCCACGCCTTTTTGTAGCACCTTTGCGGCCTTGAATGGCACATCTTTATTGGAGTACATACTGGACAAATACATAATGTCGGTTTGCTTGTCCAGCATATTGCGGCGATAGGCCAGGGCGAGTACTGAAAGCGCCTCGTCATCCTTTTTGAGTTTGTAATAAATCTGGGAAAGCTGGATCCAATAATTCTTTTTATCCGGCCAGTGCTGGACCAGGACTTCCAGGGTCTGCGCAGCCTTGGGGAACTGCTCCAGTTCAAAGTGGGCACCCAGTTTTAACTGATACCAGGCTTCCTTTGGCTCATCGGACATGGAGATTGCTGTGTCAATCGCCGGTACAACGTTCTTCCAGTCTTTCTTCGCAGCATAAATTGCTGCTCGCAAATAATAGGCTGCCGAGGTGATTTTCTCCTTCGGAACCTTGCACATCCACAGGGCCAGTTTATCCAGAGCTTCATCATAGCGGTCTTTCATGTAATACAACTGCGAGATCTGGTACATCAGGGAGAAATGAGTCAAGTCGGGCAATGCATCAAGCCTGACAGCTGTCTCAAAGTTGGCCAGGGCTGCATCGTAATTTGAGCGGGACCACTCAACCTGGGCCAGTGCCTGCGCCAGCACTGCTTTCTCATAGTTACCATGGGCCCTCGCGTTCATTTTCTGCAATTTTTCGAAGGCCGAATCATAACGTTCTTCACCGACATCTTCGAAGATAACATTCAGTTTTTTCCAGGTTGCTTCATCCAGCGCACCGCCGGTTACGTCACGTTTCTTTCCACATTCTGAAGCTTGTGCAACAACCTGGCCTGGCAATGAAATGGTCATCACGCACAGCAAGGCGAAAATTATGAGTTTTCTAAACAAAATATGCACCCGCCTAAGGCCCGGACTGGTCCAGGCTGAAATCAATAACTTGTGTAGCAAGGCGATCTACCGCCACCCCATCGACAACCCGTGGTTTAAATTTCCACTTCAGGATGGCCCTGATGGCTTCACGGTTGAATACCCTGGGCGGCTTGGCGTCGATCACCCTTGGTTTTTTAACCGTGCCTATGGCGGTAATCGTGAATTCAACCTTCACCCAGCCTTCCAGTCCCTTCATCGCGGCATCACGGGGATACATGGGCCTGATCACAACGACCGGGATGATGTCACCCTCTTCGGTCTTGTCTACGCTGGCGAAATTACCGAGATACATACCCTCACCTCCCGACACCGGAACATCCAGATCAGGCAAGTCCAGCGCCGGCATGTTCTGCATTGTCTGTTCCATTTTGGAAACCTGCATCTTTGGCGGTGGCGGTGGGTTCTTGGGTGGTGGCGGCTTCTTGGGAATCCGCCGGTTCTTGGTCATCACATCATCCGGAATATCGACCGGACCAAAATGAATGCCCGCAATCGCTTCCAGTTCATCATTGTTATTGCCGCCAGAGGAAATCAGCTTAAACATGAACAGGAACAGGCCGAAGGTCACAGCAACGGCGAGAAGCGCGGAAATTGGGCCTCTTAATTTATTCACCCGCCAGGATTCTCCGCAGAAATGGCGATACCCTGTATACCTGCCATTTTCACCTGGTCCATAACCTGGGTGACAGTACCAATTCGGGAGTCCTTATCGGCAACGATAACCACACTGCCCTTTGGATTTTCCGCCCTGGCCTGTTCCACCATGGAGCGAACCTCTCTTAATTCAATCAGGCGCTTGCTCATCCAGATATCGTCATTCGGCTTGACACCGATCAGGATGGTTCCATTACGCAGCGAAATCGCCTGCTCGGCCTCTGGCTTGGTAATGACCGCCCCGGTTTCCTTGGTGAAAGAAGTCGTGACGATGAAGAAAATCAGCATAATGAAAACAATATCAAGCATCGGCGTGATATTGATTTCTGCATCTTCTGTATGTGCATGTCTTCTACCCATGCATTAAGTCCTCACATCCTGTCTGTAAACTGTTTGTCCACCGGTGAACAGCATCAATGTGCCTGTAACAGATCGCCAAGTGCTTCGGTTTCAGTGACCGCCTTGTGCTCCAGCCAGGTGCCGAAATACACACCGGATAAAGCCGCCACCATCCCGGCCATAGTCGGAACAGTTGCCATGGATACACCCGCTGCCATGGCACGGGCATTGCCGGAACCCGAGTAAGTCATAACATCAAACACACTGACCATACCGGTTACTGTACCCATCAATCCCAACAACGGGCAAATCGCAATAAGCGCCTTGATCAAACCAATATTGCTTTTAAGCGCAATGGACGTTGTCGAGATCATTTCATCGCGAATGCGCTTGGCATACCAGGAATGGGTATCCGCACGTGATTCCCACGCTGCTACGATCGCCTGTTTTTCACCCGGATGGACCCGGTAGAAATACCATAGACGCTCAAGTATGAAAGTCCACATCAAAAACAGCACCAGCATGATCGCATACAGGACGTCACCGCCCAGATCCAGGAAGTGCCTGATGGAACCCAGTGCGTCGTAAAACCAGATCATCCATTGCGCTCCGCAAGCCGGGCAATAATGCCTGCAGCCTGCTCTTCAAGCACCTGGATCAGCGCCTTGCTCTTGCCTTGCAGGAACGCGTGTAGCAAGGTCAATGGAATGGCGACCACCAGGCCCAGTACCGTTGTTACCAGCGCGGTGGAAATACCACCGGCCATCATCCGGGGATCACCGGTGCCAAACAGGGTGATCATCTGGAAGGTTGCGATCATACCCACAACGGTTCCCAACAAACCCAACAAGGGTGCGACAACATAAAGGACCTTGATAAAACTCAAACCCGTCTCGAGCGGTGCGGATTCACGCAAAATTGCCTCATCCAGCTTTAGCTCAAGTGTTTCGATATCAATATCCGGGTTGTCGGTATAAACAGACATGACACGACCCAGCGGGTTGCCCTTGTTGGCGGTTTCATTCTTGAGCTGTCCGCTCATCCGGCCGCCGGTGGTATAAAGTACAAATGCTTTCCACAGGCACAGCAGCAAACCGAAAATACCCACACCGATAATGACATAACCGACAGGACCACCATCTTCTTTAACCCGTTCGATCGGTGTTTTGCTCTGCACAACAGCACGCAGAATCTGTCCGCGGGTAAAATCCACCGCCATGGCGACAACTTCACCGGGGGCAGCACGCTGCAAATCACTTGCCATTGACTGGAAACGTGCGGTCGGCTGACGCGCAAGTTCAATCAGGTTAACCGTACTCTTGGAAGAATCCCAATCCAGGAAGTTGCCATCACTCACTGCATTGAATACACCAACACGAACAACTTCCAGCTCTTCTTTAGCGCCATTGGCACGCTCAACCGTGGTGTTGAACTTAACCACTTTGCCGGATTCGGCAATTTCCGTGACCATCCTCGACCATACCGTGCGCAACTCCTGAACATTGGGCAGTGCCTTGCGTTGTGCCAACTCAGACAGGAATACACCGCGATCGGGACGTTCAGCAGAGACCATTGAATCGTTCAATGCGGCCTGGATATCACCGGAAGACTGCCGCACGATGCCAAACAGCTCACCAAGATTACCCATACGTTCCTGTAGCACCGTGGTCAGCTCAGCCAGCTCGCGTTCCAGGCGGTCATATTCTGTCTTCAGGTCATCACTACGTTTTTCTTCACGTTTTTTTTCTGCATTGGCATTGGCCAGCAACTTACGTTGGTTATTTCGATCGCTCAGAAACTCAGCTTCCCTGTCCTGGTTAATCTGGCCTTCGCTACTTGCAGCACGCCGTACAATTTCCGCTAATTCATCAAGCGTCTGTGCGCCTGCGGCAACAGAAAAGGTCATCATGGCGATAGAAATGAAAATGCTTAATTTCTTCATTTTGAAGCCTCCGCGCCAGGTACGGGAAGCATGACGAGGTTTGGAGCTTTTTCATTTCTGGCGATGGCCAGACCTTCTTTAACTTCCAGGCGGTAACGATCCGGCAGGTCTTCATACTTGCGTGTGGTGGGGTTGAACCAACCCGTGGTCAGCTGATCGCTGCTCTGGTAGATAAGCAAGGTTCGCCCAATACGCAGGAATTCCACTGTCTGTCCGGTTGAGGGCAATGCTTCGGCATAAGCCTCCGTGGTTCGACCGTACTCCATTTCACCTTGGTAGGCCTCCATCACGCGGCGATATTTTTCCGACGCGGTAACATCGGCCTGGTCCATCATGTCGCGTAAACGCACGACCCTGGCGCGGCGTTCTTCAAGCCTGAAAGGCATGTCGTTTTCAACGATCTTGTCAAGCGTATCAATCATTTCCAACATCAAAGGCACAATGCCGCGGTTGGTGGCTTCAAGACCGTTTAATTGCTGGTTGATGGATACGACTTCTTCGCGCTGATCCATAACGACTTTTTCAAGATTATCGTTATAAATCTTCAGGCTCTCTGTCTCCCGCACAACCGCACGATACTCGGCCAGCAAATCAGCTGTCTGCTGGGCCAGCCGCGTGACGCGTTTTTGAGATGTTGATGCAGCCTTGTTAATGCCGGTTTCTGTTTCCACAGAGGACTCAAGAACCTGTGCGTAGGCACCGGGCAATACAAACATCATGACCATGGCACCTAAAACCAAGACTGCAGCTCGTCGAATAAATTTATCTGGCATAACCTGTTTCCAATTGGTTTGTTCAAAGAATATTCGAGTTCATTAAAGCGATATCAATGATATATTTATATTCATTCCCGAAATTCGAGCGGCTCAGGATAACCGAGGGTAGTATTTTGCGCCACAAAACTGCAACATTTTTGGCAAAAAATCAGCAGAGACCACTTCCACCCACAGCTAAAGAGAATTTTGTATTGCAAGCAAATCAGTCCTTGAACCCGATTTCCGGCTACATATATTGCCCGCTGCCGCGCAGGTTGCTGGCCATGTTATATGACGGGGTTATTTTGCTTGGTTTGCTGATAGTGGCCTCGGCGGTTGCATTACCGTTTGGCAATATGAGCAAGGTTGCTTTCCATGATTTCTGGTTTACCCTCTGGTTGTTCGCGGCGTGCTTTGCCTACCTTGGCGGTTGCTGGCGATATGGCGGTATGACCGTGGGTATGCGCGCCTGGCATGTAAGACTCGTCAACGCCGACGGCCAGATGATTACGTGGCCTGGATGTTTATTGCGATTCCTTGTCGGCCTGGTATCACTGGCCGTTTTCGGTCTTGGTGTTTTTTGGGCACTGGTAGACCAAAAAAACCGGGGCTGGCATGATCTGGCTGCAGGCACCCTGCTGGTCCGCTCATCACCAAAAACTCAAAAACCTTAAAGCTCATACCGACCGACGCAAGACCATTACTGCAGCAAGCATCAAGATCACCGAAGGCAGCGCAGTACTCAATGCCACCGGCAGCGAATATGCCATTGCAAGGTTCTGGGCGGTTCCATGAACCAGCATGAACAGACCACCCATAGTCATACCGATAAAAAGCCTGAAACCAAGATTATGTTGTCGGGAAGATCCGAAAACAAAGGGCATACCCGCCAGGACCAGGGCAATAATTGCGAACGGGTACATAATTTTTTCCCACAGCGCGGACCTATAAATACTGTCATCCAGACCATTACTTTGCAGATACTTCAACTGGCCCCATAAAACCCGTATCGACATATAAGGCGGTCGTGTCACAGCCGACTCAAGCAACTCGGGTTTAACCCCGGATACCCACGGTGCGCGCGCCTGCACTTTCGGAACCACGCCCGATTGGCCTATCACAATTTCCGACACATCTTCAAGCGTCCACTGTTCCCCGTCAAAGAAGGCCAGGTCTGCACGGGTAATTTTCTGAAGTCCTGAAAAACCGTCAAAATGGTGAATTTCAATATCCTGAAAAATAATGGACTGCTGTCCCCGATCTGCGCTCAGCAAAGGACGCCGGATGTTGACAATATCACTGCCATCTCTCATCCACATACCGGACGGTCCACCAATAATCACCTGCCCGGAAAGTTTGCTTAACCTGAATGCACGGGCTTGCTGCTCGGCATCGGGTGCGACCCACTCGCCAATGACCATCACAGGAATCGTTACCAGTAACGCGCCGGCCAGCGCCGCGACTGCCAGTCTGAGCCGCGACACACCCGAGGTCCGAAACGCGACGAGTTCATTTGCGCTCGCCAGGCTGCCTATACCCAGCAGCGACCCCATCAAGGCTGAAACCGGAAAAATCTGGTATGCAGACCGGGGTCCCGTTTGTAATACATACCATAGAACATCAAGGGCCGTATAACTGGACGTGGTGTCACGCAATTCACCTAACAGGCTGAACATTATCATCAGGGAAGTGAGGCCAAGCCACACCAGCAAAATGCCAAAAATGGCAGTGGTGCCGATGTATTTGTCCACGGTCCTGATCATTTTAACTTAGCCTTCACCGGAAACCGCCCTTGCTGTCGAACCCAGACGAAACTGATGATGAGAAAAACAATATGGACTGACCACATTCCGATATATGGAGGCAGGTGACCATCAGCCACCCAGGAGCGGCTCAAATACAGTAAATTGCCATAAAGCAAATAGACCAGGATGCCCAGCACGATCCTGATACCCCTACCCTCGCGCGGTTCCGAATGAGACAGGGGAATTGCCAGCAAGCCCAGGACGATTACAGTGATTGCGGGGGATAAACGCCACTGCAACTCTGCAACGGATTCCAGGCTCCCTGCATTGAACAGTTCTGACGATGGTATTGAATTGGTCCTGGTCTTTTTTCGTTTACGAAATTCCGGTTCCGGCAAACGCAGATCATTGCGCGCAAAGCTCAGTACGCGTAAATCGAGTTGCCCCGGGGCAACATCAGTAACCTTGCCCTGTTCAAGAATCAGGTAGCGATCACCCGTATCGCTATCCATCCAGTAACGGCCCTTTTGAGCCACCCAAACCTGCTCTCTTTCCGGTTGACGTTGCTTGATGAATATATTTCGAAGGGTGGTGCCGTCTTCTTCAATGGCTTCTGCATATATCACCAGGTCACCATGCTGAAGCACGTGAAACTTACCGGCCTGCATACCCCACACGGCAGCGGAGCGAAAAGCCTCTTCCAACTGATGTTCAGCCATTCGTGCTGTTGTGGGAGCAATAGCCAGGCCCAGCACTAACAGCATCACAGCCAGTGGAAGCACCAGGCTGAACAACGGTTTTAACAATGGCCTCCAGCCGAAACCACTGGAACGCATGACTGCCATTTCCTGATCCCGGTACAAACGACCCAAACCCCACATGACAGCAACAAACCCCGTTAGCGGTAAAATATTACCCAGTGTTTCCGGCATATGCAGCAATAATTGCATACTCATCAGACCCGCCGGCATCCTGCCATCGACGATATCATTGAGCATATCTCCAAGGTATGCGCTCAGCAAAACAATCATGAGCACGATGCCTACAGCAAGTGATGTCCAGAACCACTCACGCAATATGTATTTTTGCAGTATGCTCAATATTGTATCTTCGCGGTTAAATCGTTGTAGAATGCCTGATTCGTTCGCATTCTAGCAGTGTTAAACAAACAGCGGTTATTTTTAAGGCTGGGCTAATAAGAAAGGCACCACAACAATGAAATTTACACTCGACACAACACCGGCACAAGAAATAGAAACAGATTGCCTGGTTATTGGAGTACTTGAGCAGACACCTTTGCATGGGTCGGCAAAACTAATTGACCAGGCCAGCAACGGTGCGTTGCAGCAGTTAATTGAGAGCGGTGATGTTGATCCTTTCTGGAAACACACAACCATGTTGCATGGATTGGAAGGCGTAAACGCGAAACGTATCCTGGTTGTGGGTTGTGGTGAGCCTGAAAAATTCAGCGCCGTGCGCTATGACAATATTTGTACCAGTGCCGGCGTTTTCCTGCGGGATCACGTCACCACCAGCGCACACTTCTGTTTGCATGAGTTCGAGGCAGAAGGAATGGGGGAACACCGGCGTATCTGCCAGACTGCTGTCAATGTCGACCGGGCCAATTATCGCTACACCGCCACCAAGGCGCCAAAGGACTATGATAACGAACCACTGCTTAACGCTTCTTTCAATGCCGGTGATGAAATGCAAGCCGCACTGGATGAAGCAAAGGGTCTGGCCAAGGGTTATTTACGCTCAAAAGAACTGGGCAACTTGCCGCCCAACATCTGCAATCCTGCCTACATTGCAGAAACCGCGCGTGAAATTGCAATCAGCTATGACAATGTGAGTGTCGAGATTCTTGAGCAGGATGAAATGGCCGACCTCAAGATGTCAGCCCTGCTGGCTGTTGGTCGCGGTAGCGTCAACGGACCAAGACTGGTTATTCTCAAATACCAGGGCAAGGATGACGACAGCCAGCCTATTGTTTTAGTTGGTAAGGGAATCACCTTCGATACCGGCGGCATTTCATTGAAGCCTGGCCCGAATATGGAGCAAATGAAGTTTGATATGGGCGGTGCAGCCAGCGTCATCGGTGCATTTGAAGCCTGTGCCGAGATGCAACTGCCAATCAACGTGATCTGCGTCGTCGCTGCCGCCGAAAATATGCCGGATGGAGATGCTTACCGGCCAGGCGATGTTCTTACTTCCATGTCAGGGAAAACCATTGAAGTCCTCAATACCGATGCAGAAGGCCGCCTCGTATTGTGCGATGCGCTGACCTATAGCCAGCGGTTCAATCCCGTCGCACTGATCGATGTAGCGACACTGACCGGTGCATGCGTAGTTGCACTTGGACACCACGCCTCGGCCATTATGAGCAAGCATGATGACCTTGCGGATGAATTGATTGAAGCGGGTCAGAAAGCCGTAGACCGTGGTTGGCGTTTACCAATTTGGGATGATTACCAGCCACAGATAAAATCCACATTCGCTGACATGAAAAATGTTGGTGGCATGGCTGCCGGAAGCATCACCGCAGGCTGTTTTCTTTCACGTTTCACCGAAGGTCAGCGGTGGGCCCATATAGATTGTGCCGGCTCAACCTGGATTTGGGGCGACGATAAAGGGTCAACCGGCAGACCGGTCGGCCTGCTGACCCAATACCTGATCAACCAGGCCCAATAGGCCTGGTTCGTTAACTCTTCAACCCTTGTCCAGCGAAACCACCAAGCCTGAGCCATGCCAGGTTGACTTTTACCTGCTGGCAGCCTCGTCATCGGGAGCAGACAAGCTTGCCTGTCGCCTGGCGCTGATGGCATGGGAGAGAAAACAGAGAATCTTTATCATCACGGCCACCGAGTCTTCTGGCAAACAACTGGATGAACTGATGTGGCAATACCCGGAAGGACGATTTCTGCCGCATGCCGGGGCCAGTGAGAATAATTCAGGCAAGGCACCGGTTTATATTGGTACACTTTCCTGCTTGAAACCAACGGACGTGGTGATTAACCTTTGTCCCGAGGCCGTTCCACAACCGGAAAGATTCAGCCGCGTATTGGAAATTGTTCCTTACGCCGAAAACGAAAGGCAGGCTTCCAGGGTGAAGTACAAAACCTACCGCAATCTGGGCTTAAAGCCAAAGACGCACGAGATCAATAAGTAATGGATAAGAGTTATCAACCAGACGCCATCGAAGGGCGTTGGTACCAACTGTGGGAAGAGAACGGTTATTTCTCACCCGGTGATCAGGAACAGTCATATAGCATCGCGCTGCCGCCACCCAACGTGACGGGTAACCTGCACATGGGCCACGCGTTTCAGGACACGATCATGGATGTTCTGACCCGTTTTCACCGTATGCAGGGTGAATCTGCACTCTGGCAAACCGGTATGGACCATGCAGGTATTGCCACTCAAATGGTGGTTGAACGGAAACTGGGTGAGGATGGCATTTCCCGTCATGACCTTGGGCGTGAGAAGTTTGTTGAAGCGGTGTGGGACTGGAAGAACGAATCCGGCGGCCAGATTGCCAGACAGATGCGTCGCCTGGGTGCATCGGTAGATTGGGATACCGACCGTTTCACCATGGATGAAGACCTGTCACGTGCCGTGACCAAGGTTTTCGTAGACCTCTACCACGAAGACCTGATCTACCGTGGCAAGCGCCTGGTGAACTGGGACCCGGTATTACATACGGCCTTGTCCGACCTGGAAGTTATTTCAGAAGAGGAAAACGGTCATCTGTGGCATATCCGTTACCCGAGGGTTGATGGTAAGGGTTATGTCGTGGTTGCAACCACCCGGCCGGAAACGATGCTGGGCGATACTGCGGTGGCGGTAAACCCGGACGATCCGCGTTACGCCGACCTGGTCGGTCTTGAGCTTGAGCTGCCATTGACCGGACGCACTATTCCGGTGATTACCGATAGCTATGTGGATATCGAGTTCGGTTCCGGCTGTGTAAAGATCACCCCCGCACATGATTTTAATGATTATGAAATGGGTAAGCGCCATCAACTGCCAACCATTAATGTCCTTACCGATGATGCCTGCATCAATGATCAGGCACCGGAAGCCTACCGGGGTCTTGACCGTTTTGTGGCCCGTAAACAAATTGTGGCAGACCTTGAAGCCGCCG
>Ga0209633_10005204_pt1 | contig 11483 bp, 13 predicted proteins | sample Cruoilmetagenom1_FD_187290 | JGI IMG/M metagenome (GOLD analysis project Ga0209633, IMG submission 187290) | Oil polluted marine microbial communities from Coal Oil Point, Santa Barbara, California, USA - Sample 1 (SPAdes) (version 2) | ecosystem: Environmental > Aquatic > Marine > Oil seeps ... | reverse complement strand
AGTTTCTCAAAACAGAGGGTGCTACGAAATCCGCTGATACTAAAAACTAGGGGTGTGCCATGCATTCCGCTACGCTCCCTTCTAACAAGTCGATTCGTCCAGAAAGGTTCCTGTATATTATGATCAGTCTTTCGGACTCACGAATAACACAGGAACCTTTCCCAGTAAAACGGACGTTATATTCCAAAAGGCAGTGACTTTACTATGGCTTATAAAATGAATTATTTGGAATTGATTAGAGAAAACAAATAATGGATCTTGAAAAGATTGATACAAGTTTTTGGCTAACGAAAGATAAAGCTTGGATGGAACAACGCAAAGCGCAGTGGCCTGAGATTGAAAGGGCGGTAGGGCTTAATAGAAGGAAATCAGAAACTAATGGACTTAAGCAGTATTATCTTCGTGGAAAAATGATAAATTGGGAAAAGTATCGTAACTGGAATGAGCTTTTCCATCCGTTTGATTTAGCTATGTTCTTGTGGTTACACCCCAGTAATGATTATGAAGTACTTAAAGCCCTTCAAAGATGTTATATGGAATCTAGATTACCAAGGCCACGAGGTACTATAGCGGGTTATGGATCATTCCTGGGACATGAGTTTATGAGAGCTTCCGGGCCCTATAAATCTTTAGCGAAGTACCCTTATCCGTACATGGGGGAGAAAAACATTATATTGTTTCGTGTTCTATTCAATGATTTAGCTTATGCGAAAGATAAAATTGGTAGCATGGAAAATTATAGTAAAATGACAAAAAACCCCTTTGAATATTTGGGTTATCATCATTTTTTCTACATGCGAGCTTGGTTATTACAAGATTCAAAATTACCACTGTGTGTAAATAACTTATATCAATATGATGATGTGGTGGAATGGAGCTTGACAACACTGACAACTGAACATGAAGATGAATTTTTTGGATGAGATAAAAAACCCAGTCGGTTTGCAACGATATCAAAAGACTCTATATGGTTTTTATCACTTTGATACAGAAAAAGAGGGGGATACGAGTCGAACTCACTTCATTCAAAACATTCGGGAAATACTCGATGAACGAGAGTTTGTTCCTGAATTTAAGCAAATGTGGTTAGATACAAAAGCGGGTTTAATTGAAGTTAAAAAACCGTGGATATATTAGTTTATTGAATGTGTTTACATCTATATTGAATCTAGGACCCTTATCCAGTTGCTCAGCTTCGTAGATTTCAAAACAGAGGGTGTCACGAATTCCGCTGATACTAAAAACTAGGGGGGGTGCCATGCATTCCGCTTATACTGAAAACAGGTCTCCGTATTTGTATTGCAAATGCCGTAAATATTAAACTTATTCCAAAACCAATGCCCGAAACTCTATCAACCCCACAAGCCCAAAAACTCGTCTTACATTCACAGAAGCTTCCACCTGCAAAACAATCAGGCACAGCGATTTCTGCTACACAATCGGCGATTGAACATCTCGGCTATATTCAAATCGACACTATCTCCGTTATTCAGCGTGCGCATCACCACACGCTTTGGAATCGAAATCCGCGTTATAAACTCGAACACCTTGATCAACTCGTCGCACAAAAACAGGTGTTTGAATACTGGTCGCATGCTGCTGCTTATTTACCCATGAGTCATTATCGCTTTAGCTTACCGCGTAAATTGGCATTAGCTCGCGGTGAACAAAAGCATTGGTATAAACGCGATGAAAAGTTGTTGAAGTCTGTATTAAAACGCATTGAAGCCGAAGGCCCTTTGATGGCCCGCGAGTTTGATGATGTGTATCTTGAGGGGAAAAAGAAAAAACAAAAACTTGGTGAATGGAAAAGTAAACCCGCAAAACAAGCCCTAGACTTACTCTTTATGCAAGGCGATCTGATGATTTCATCGCGGGTGAATTTCCATAAAGTCTACGACCTTACCGAGCGAGTATTACCCCAAGGTATCAATACCAGTGAGCCAACACCAGAGGAATACACGCGTTTCTTAATTACCCAATACCTAACTGCGAATGGCATAGGGCAAGCCGCTGAAATCGCCTATCTATTAAAAGGTGCTAAACCCAAAGTGACAGCCATGTTACAAGAAATGGAATCAAACGGAGAACTATTGAAAGTCAATGTTTCCGATCTAAACTATTTCGCCCTACCAAAGTCACTAGAGCTTTTAAACAAACCTTTAGCGCGTAGCAAACTTAAAGTACTCTCACCCTTCGACAATCTATTGATACAACGCAAACGCATGAAAGATCTATTTAATTTTGACTACCTCATCGAATGCTATGTACCTGCGGCTAAACGAAAATACGGATACTTTTCACTGCCGGTATTATGGGACGGAAAGCTCATCGCAAGAATGGATTGCAAAGTAGATAGAGCTAAATCAAGGTTGAATATTCATCACCTTGCATTGGAGCCGAATAATCAAAATGAAGATGTTTTTTATGATGCTTTAGAGAAAGAGCTTGAGGGGTTTCTTGGGTTTCATGGTTGCTGTGAGTATCGGATAAATAAAACTTCTTAATTAGAATGAAGTTAAAAGTGCCAAAAACCAGGGGGATGTATAAAATTATATAAAATTCATAGATTATTCCCTATTTTCCGCTTTATATAACATTCTAATAAAGTGTAGTTATAATTATTATCTTGAAATGATCTGCTGACAAAAATGATTAAAAAACCACCTGTTATGTCGCGAATAGAATTGTGATTACTTGGCATGACCAGAGGATCACTGATTAATGCAAACTTACAGCACAGCTTTGAAACCTTCGTATAATAAATACAGGGCATAACTCACAAGTAAAAAGGCATTGAATATATTAAATTTATCTTTGGCAATTTTTGCTCCGTATTTTCCGATATTTGCCCAAAGGAAAAATCCAAAAAAATATAATGGTAAGCCGATTAAGAAGAATAATAGGCTATCACTAAAGTGGTTAGACGAATAATCTGCGGTTACTACTCCTGCAGGAACGGTTAACCAAACTTTTGGGTTCGTCCATGAAAGCAGCATCATCGCCTTCCATGTAAATACAAATTTTGCATTACTTTCAATCGCACTTTTTAGGGTTTTATAAGAGAGGTATAAAATCACCGCAGCGCCAATAAAATACAAACTATTATTAATTCCTACATGCAGCTGCCCAATTGTTTTGACCATCATGCTTATCAACACAATCATCGGGAACCAGCCAAACATTTGATAAATTACAAAATGACGAAAAAGTTCTGATATAGGTGTTTTTTTTGCGCTACTAGCAACGGTGATCCAAAAAGGTCCAGCACTGAGCGTGAAAGATGCCCAAAAAAGAAAGCTGGGGAGGAACTGCTCAATATAGCTCATGGTATTTACTCGAAGACTTTATTAGTACAAGGCTTTCATTGAAGGGACTCGTTAGCTCAATATTATGATTTGGGAATAAGAACATTAAACTCCTGCTCCACGTAATCTCCTTCCCTTAGGAATATGCCTGTATTTTATACATAGTTTGATCTTCTTTTTATTTAATTTACCTTAATGTTACTTGTTTTGTAAAAGGGGATGATTTTGACTACAAAGTAGATAGAACTGAATCAGTATTTACACATTCATCATCTTGCATTGGAGGTTAATATTAAAAATAAAGATGGGTTTTATGATGCTTTAGATAAAGAGCTTGAGGGGTTTCTTGGGTTTCATGGTTGCTGTGAGTATCGGATACATAGAATTTCTTGAGTATTTATAAGTAAAACTGTCAAAAAATTGTAGTGTCTCCTTAATCAGGATCTCCTTAAGAAAGCAAAAACCCAAAATACTCCCCCAATTCCAACTCTAATTCCTCAAGCTCTACAGGAATAAACCTAACCTTCACCCCCGGTTTACTCTGACTCAATAACGCCAAATCCATGTGTGCTACGCATCCTAATAACGGATAACCTCCAATGGTTTGTCGATCCTTCATTAACACTATCGGCTGCCCATTTTTGGGTAATTGAATTAACCCCGTACTCATTCCTTGCGAGATAGTATTATCGTTTGAATTAATCAGCGCAGTTTCACTTTGCAAACGATATCCCATGCGGCTCAAATCATTGCTGACTCGATAAGTTTGCTCAGTAAATTTATTGATAGTTGATTGGTCGCAACCGTTCTCTGAACGATTTGGCATAAAACGTAAATTGATTGAATCTTTATATCTTGGAATACATTCCTTTGGAACGATGACCACGTGTGGTGCGACATTGCCTTCGCGCCTGGTATTAGCTGGCTGATAAGGGACCAAATCGCCTTCTGCTAACTTCTCACCATTATGGTGTAACCCACCTAATTGCTCGCGCATTACGGTACTGCAACTGCCAAGTTGTGGTTCTACCTTGAAACCACCTGAAATCGCAAGATATGCATACAGGCCATGTTTGGCTCCAGACAGTCGAATGACATCGCCTTCTTTAACCGTGTGTGTCTGCCATGTTTTGATGGGAGATCTATTAATTGTTGGCAGTAAATTCGCACCACAAATCGCAATGACTGCGGGTTTGTTAAAACGCGCTTCAAACCCACCCATGCAGATTTCTATCTGTGGTGCATTAAAGTGATTGCCTAAGATTTTATTCGACCACAAGTAGGCATGTTCATCCATTGGGCCACTATTGGTGATGCCGTAGTGTTGCAGGCCATAGCGACCATAGTCTTGTAGCAAGCTCATGACACCAGGTTTGGTAATGGTTAGAACCGACTCTAATGAAGACGACTTTCCTATTGAAGACGTTTGGGACATTACAGTTCGCCACCTCGCTTCAAGAATTCTGACTTAGTGATTGCCCTGAATTTGATACGATCTCCTACTTCAAAGATGCTGGGCGGTTGTTGATCGTAATCGACTAACTTGATGGGTGTTTTACCGATGATATTCCAGCCACCCGGTGAGTCAAATGGGTAGATGGCGGTTTGTTCGCCCGCGATACCCAAGCTACCTTGCGCCACTAAAAGACGTGGGGTTTCTTTTCTGGGGATCGCAATTTGATCATCAACCGACCCCAAATATGCAAATCCCGGGGAAAAGCCCATCGCAAATACATCATAGGTTTTGTCGCTATGTGTTTGGATGACCTGCTTGATTGATAAGCCTGAATTGTCAGAGATTTCTTGTAAATCTAAACCAACTTCTTTGCCGTAATAAACGGGAATTTCTATCAGGTTCTGCTCATTCTTTTGTTGATGATCAGCAGGTTCTATTTGTGAGACTTGTTGTGTTAACGCTTCAACTTTATCGACAAAACTCTTATGTGAGATTTTTTTTATATCAAAGCTCAAATGAATCGAGGTGTAAGAAGGGATAATATCTATGACAAACTCGGCCAGTTCTTTCTCTATCAGCTTTCTTAGCTTGAGCACTTTATCTGCGGTTTGCTTGGTAATCGTTTGATCGAAAAGAATGGTTAGCCCGTTCTCAGAAAGTGAATTTATCTTCATGGCTTATTTAAAATTAAGACTTAGAAAAGTTTTCATCGATAAATTGGCGAATATTTTTAACTGATTCAAGCGCTTGTACATTATCACCATGAACACACAATGTATCCACATTGACCGAAAGTGATTGGCCAGAAATACTGATGACTTTCTTATCGGAAATCAGGGTTTTGATTTGATCCTGTATTGCTTGTTCGTCTTCTAATACAGAGCCCTCAAGGCTTCGCGATGTTAGGTCTCCATCATCGGCGTAACGTCTATCGGCAAAGGCTTCAAGCAATATTGATACTGAATGTTTTGCAGCAAGCTGTTTGTTTTTCTCCGCATCTGCATTGGCTAAGATCATCAATGGAATGTCATCTTTTAAACAAGCTACAGCTTCTATGATTGCTTTTAATTGTATTTTATCTTTCATCATGGTGTTGTATAGCGCGCCATGTGGCTTTACGTATTCAACACGTGTGCCATTCGCTTCACAGATTGCTTGCAAAGCACCCACTTGATACAAAACCAATTGAGTGATTTCAGCCGTAGAGAACGACATATTTCTTCGACCAAAACCCAATAGATCTGGATAACCTGGGTGCGCCCCAATCATGACATTGTTCTGAATAGCAAATTTAACCGTTTTATCCATAATAAAAGGATCAGACGCGTGAAAGCCGCAGGCGATATTCGCCATATCGATGTAGGGCATGATTTGCTCATCGCTACCCATTTTCCATGCACCGAAGCTTTCACCTAGATCACAATTTAGTTTAATCATTGTTAAGAGTCATCATAAAGGTCATCTCGTCATCATTTGCGGTAGATATAAAACCAGAGTGGGGAACAAGGTTATGATGATAATTGCTATCGCTATCATAAAGAAGAAAGGCATGGCGCATTTCGCAATATAAAAAATATCTTTACCTGTTAATGACTGGATTACAAACAAATTGAAACCAACTGGTGGAGTGATTTGTGACATCTCAACCACCAACACCAAAAATATACCGAACCAGATTAGATCAATTCCTGCTTGAGAGACCATTGGTAGCACAACGGAAGTTGTAAGCACTACCATTGAAATACCATCCAAAAAGAATCCCATAATGACGAAGAATACGGTTAACCATATAATTAAACCTGCATTCGATAAGCCTTGCTCTGCTATCCATGCTGCCAGCTCTCTTGGGATTCCTACAAATCCCATTGCAAGCGATAAAAAGTGAGCCCCAATGAGTATCAGACCTAGCATGCAAGAGCTTCGTACCGCACCAAGGACGCTTTGCTTAAAGCTTTTAATGCTAAAGTTACCTGTCACCATAGATATAACAATCGCGCCAAGTACGCCAAAGGCCGCCGCTTCTGTAGGTGTAGCGATGCCTTGATAAATAGAACCTAAAACACCACCAATTAAAAATATAATGGGAATAAGCTTTTTGAGTGCAATTAATTTTTCATTAAATGTCCAACTTAAGTTTTCATCGGGTACTAAGGCATTTTGCTTAATCACTGACCAGGTAATGACATACAACATAAATAAACTAACGAGTAAAAAACCTGGGAAAACGCCCGCTAAAAATAAGCGTGCAATAGAGACTTCTGCGGCTACGCCATAGACGATTAAAATAATTGAAGGTGGAATCAATAAACCCAAAGTTCCTGAACCAGCTAATGTGCCGATACTCATTGAATCATCATAACCACGACGTGATAGCTCAGGCAGTGTCATTCGGCCTATAGTAGCTGCTGTAGCCGCCGATGAACCTGAAACGGCGGCAAAAATACCGCAACTCAGTATATTTACATGCAGCAATCTACCGGGTAATTTCGCTAGAAAGGGTGATAAACCCTGAAATAAGTCTTCAGATAAACTGGTGCGAAACAGTATTTCACCCATCCAGATAAACAGGGGTAAAGCGGTTAAAGACCAACCTGTGGTAGCACTCCAAGAAGATGTACCGAGTAACAAGCCAATACTTTGATTCTCAACCAAAAGTAACGCAATAACGGAGAGACCAGTCAATGTTAGTGACACCCATACGCCACTGATTAACATAACCAGCATGGCTGCTACTAAGATGAATCCTATTAATGAAATATCCACGTGTTAACCCTTTTGAATTGAATACGCTTGACGTTTATGACTATTCTTCATGGCTGATGTAATTGGGTGTTTTGCCAGAGAGCAGAACGAATAAAGAATCAACAAATGCGAACAACAAAAATAAAGATCCGATGGCCATAGGAAGTTGTACCACCCACAGAGGCATCGGCAGATAGGTGTCGGTTACATCTTTAAAATCGAAAGATTCATATACCGTATAGCAAGTGTAATAAGCAAGATAAGCCACGATACACAGCCCGATTATTAGGGCTACAGCTTCGAAAAACAGCCGACTCTTATCTGTTAATCTGCCAATCAATATGGTTAAGCGAATATGCCCCCCTTCATTGAAGGTGTATGCTAATCCAAAAAAAATGGTCGCTGATAATATCCAGCCCGCAAAATCTTCAGACGATGGAATAATCACACCAAAAAATCGTGCAGTTATTTGGGCAAGAATCAACAGTGTCATCATAATTAAACAAGCACCAGATGCCCAGCCTGATAGCCAATAAATGCTTTTACGAAGTTTTTGCATAGTCAGAATTCATCTAAATAAATTTAAAAAGCTCGATTAGTTGCATATATTAACTAACCGAGCTTTTATTAAACAAAACTTTTTTAATGTTTCAGTTTGTGCTCTTATTTTGCGCTTTTTTAGTTTGCACTATAAGCATCAACAATCTTCTTACCTACATCTCCAGATTCTTTGAGCCATTCTTCTAGCATTGTTTTACCAATAGCTTTTAATTCAGACTGTAATTTGTCACTAGGAGCAGCAACTTTCATACCTTTATCACGGAGGATATCAGTGTGTTCAACCGCTAGTTTACGTCCTAATGCCCAGCCTGATTTTTCAGCATTTGCTGCGGCATCACGAACTATTTTTTTGGTTGCATCATCTAGCTTGTTAAAGATTTTGGTATTTACAAACACCATGTTTTTAGGAATCCATGCACTCACTGTGGTGAAATTAGTCACATAGTCCCAGCTTTGATTATTCACACCCGTACTTGGTGATGTAATCATCGTGTCAATAACACTGGTGGTAAAAGCTTGAGCAATATCACTGTAAGGTACATTTACTGGTGTTCCTCCCATAAGGTCCGCCAACCTTGAAGTTGTCGGACTATATGCTCTCATTTTTAAACCTTTTAAGTCAGCCAGACTTTCAACTTTTTTATTCGAATAGAGATCTTGTGCAGGCCATGGAACAGTATAGAGCAATGTTAAACCATCTTTTTTCAGAGCTTCTTCTATAGATGACTTAGATGCTTTGTAAAGCTTTTCCGCAGAGTCAAAATCTGTTGCAACGAAGGGCAAGTTATCTATTTTAAATACTGGGTTATCATTACCTAAACGACCAATGAACACTTCACCAATTTGCACCTGACGTGATTTAACAGCACGTTTGATCTCTGGATGCTTGATTAAAGAGCCACCAGAATGAACCGTAATTGAAAGTTTATCGCCTGCTTTCTCGGATACTTCTTTGGCAAACTCCATTGCTACTTTTGTTGGGTGGTTACCATCACCATAGGGTGTTGGCATATCCCACTTATCTGCAAAGACCTGAGTTGAAAACCCTAGGCTGATTAGTGCGGCGAAAATTAATTTTGAATTTACTCTTTTTTTCAATCCTTTGTACATGGTATTCCTCACTTGTAGGTATGGTTTAATTTAAAAAGTTTTACTCTTTCTACAGTTTTAACTCTTATTATAGTTAATCAAATTTAGTTATTTATATAATCGTTAAAATTGCTTTCTTAGTACTTCTTCAAGAATTAGCAACCAGACTCTCATATGTATGGTCGGTAATCAGCATTTTCCCCGGAGCATGTGTTATGACCTGAGGCAACTTGGCCTTCTTTAAAATACTCTGTGTAGTAACGCCACACCCCCAAAAAACTGGGATATCCCCCTCTTCAAACTCAATAGGCGATCCGTAATCCGGACTATCTAAATCTTTAACACCTATTTCTTCTGGGTCTCCTATGTGAACTGGAGCGCCATGTGCTTTGGTATATTCACCTGTGATTTTCACAACTTCATCTATTTCATGTTTCTTAAATGGACGCATGGTTACGACCATAGTCCCTTTAAAGTCATCAGTTTCATTGGTATTTATTGATGTGTCATACATAGATACATTGGTATTCATTTCGATATTTCGAATTTTGTATCCATTGCGTTGCAAAGCATCTTCAAATGAGAAAGAGCAACCTAAAACAATAGCAACCGAATCATCTTTCCAAAGTTTTTCGATACTGGTTGGTGTTGCAATGAGTTCGCCATTTTTAAAAATATGATATTGCGGAATATCATGACGAATATCTAAAGAAACACCCAAAGCAGGTATCCCATAATCGCCTGGCTCAGATACTCCCAGAATAGGGCACGGAGTCGGATTCAAAAGACAGAACTCTACAAACTTATCAGCATGTGCTTTAGGTAAGATGACGACATTACCTTGTACCAAATTCGGCATGATACCGCTGGTATTTCTGGTAAATTCACCCGACCTTATTTGCTCTCGCAATTGGTTTAGTGTTTGATTATTCGAATTCATATTTACAAGTCATTATGAAGTACTCAGCTAAATACTAGGAAACAGAACTTATAAATTCAAATTATAAATATTTCTCTGTTTTGAAAACATTTGTTTATTAAAATTTCATTTTAAATGTTTGGACTCGTATTCAGTAATCACTCTCTTCGCAAGTTCAATCACTGTCAATAGTTGGGGCTTGTGAGGCGTCATTGGAAAAGATGCGGTAAAGTTTAAGTTTGAAGGTTTCCATGTCATTTTTAAAATAGACAATGTTCCTGCTTCCACATCATCTTTCACAATATCTGCGGGTAATGCGCCTATGCCCCTTCCATCAATGACCAGTTGACGGCAAACCCCTAAAGAACTTGAAGAAAAAATTCTTGGTACTTTTTTTGAGTTCTTCTTTAGTTCTCTTGAAATTTCGTTATACGGCAAGGTATTTCTTGCGTAGGTAATAATTGGCCAATGAGAGGATAATTCTTCTAGTGAATGTTTTTTTTCAGATGAATCTGCTGGGTTTCCAATATTTAATAAAGGGCTAACTACCCAAACTAGAGGCACCGATGTCAATTGCTCATTGACCATCATGGGATCAGATAACGGCCCTAATAGAAAAGCGATATCGATCAAACCTTCTGAGAGTTGTTGAGTTAATCCGCTAGATACGTCTACGGTTAATTCAATCAATACATCAGAAAGGTCTTTTTGAAAGCGCTCCATGAATTCTGACAACCAAGTTTGTGCCACTGTTTCAGAAACCCCAATGCGTAATACACCAGAAAAACTTGCTGACTGATTGGCTTTATTGGCAAATTCTTTGGTAATGTAAATTATTTTTTCAGCATAGGGTAATAGTTCATGCCCTTTTGCGGTCAGAACCACTTTATTATTTCTATCACGCTCAAAAAGCGTAACTCCGAGTTCTGCTTCTAAAGCAGCGATTCGAGATGATATCGCTGGTTGGGTAGTACACTGCTGTTGCGCCGTTTTACTGAAACTTAGCAGCTTTGATACCCATAAGAATGTTTCGACTTGTTTAAAATTCACAAAGATAAGTTTAGTTGAAGTTTGATCGATGTTTTGTTGAAGTTATCTACTTTATTGATTTTAAGTAAATAGTTAATTCAAAAGTACTACTAAATCCGCTGATACTAAAAACTAGGGGGGGTGCCACTGAATGGTTTTACAGAGATTTTTTAAAGAAAACCTGATTAAGTCGATTAGGTTTTAGCAAGCTTAAAGTAATTGGACTTGATCAGGGTCTCCTTAAGGAAGCTCTGAATAACCTAGGTGAATTCTGTAAGTCTCTAGGGCATCATATCCTAGGCGCGCTTTGCAGGGAATGCTTACTGCCTTCACAAAAAGTGCAACAACGGAGATGATGCCCTAGAGGCTTACCCTGCGG
>Ga0209633_10005203_pt1 | contig 11484 bp, 21 predicted proteins | sample Cruoilmetagenom1_FD_187290 | JGI IMG/M metagenome (GOLD analysis project Ga0209633, IMG submission 187290) | Oil polluted marine microbial communities from Coal Oil Point, Santa Barbara, California, USA - Sample 1 (SPAdes) (version 2) | ecosystem: Environmental > Aquatic > Marine > Oil seeps ... | reverse complement strand
TCCTGATCCCGTGATTGAAATTTCTGTTGAGCCTAAAACCAAGGTTGACCAAGAGAAACTAGGTGTTGGCTTGCAGCGCCTTGCCGCTGAAGATCCGTCTTTCCGCGTAACGACTGACCACGAAAGTGGCCAGACTATTATGGCGGGTATGGGCGAGCTTCATCTTGATATTCTTGTTGACCGTCTGAAACGCGAATTTGGCGTTGAAGCCAATATTGGTCAGCCGCAAGTGGCTTACCGCGAGACGCTTAAAGCGCCAATTGACATTGATTACACACATAAAAAACAATCTGGTGGTTCTGGTCAGTTTGGCCGCGTGAAAATTAGATTTACGCCGTCCGAGCCTGGCGAAGGTATTACCTTCGAGAGTACAATCGTTGGCGGTAATGTTCCTAAGGAATATATCCCGGGCGTTGAAAAAGGTCTGCGGACAATGGCTGAAAGTGGTCTTCTGGCTGGCTTCCCAGTTATTGATTTCCACGCAGAGCTTTATGACGGTGCTTACCATGATGTCGACTCGTCTGTTATGGCGTTTGAAATTGCGGCCCGTGCTGCATTTCGTGAAATTGCCAAAGAGGGCGGTATTAAACTGCTTGAGCCGATCATGAAGGTCGAAGTTGTGACGCCTGAAGATTATATGGGCGATGTCATCGGTGATCTGAACTCGCGCCGTGGTCTTATTTCTGGTACAGAAATTCGCGGTGTGACGACTGCTGTTAACGCGATGGTGCCTTTGGCCAACATGTTTGGTTATGTGAGTAATTTGCGTGGCATGTCACAAGGCCGCGCGCAATTTACTATGACATTTGATCATTATGAAACGACGCCAAAGGCGATTTCAGATGAAGTTATTTCAAAACTGGGCGGCGCGTAAGCGGAACTAAAAATTTAAAGACCAATTGGTCACAAGAAGAAGACGGAGAATTAAAATGGCTAAAGAGAAGTTTGAACGTACCAAGCCTCATGCGAATGTTGGTACAATCGGTCACGTTGACCATGGTAAGACGACGCTAACAGCGGCGATCACCAAGTATTTTGGCGAGTTTCAGGACTATGACCAAATTGATGGCGCGCCTGAAGAAAAAGCGCGTGGTATCACGATCTCGACGGCTCACGTTGAGTATGAAACAGACGCGCGTCACTACGCCCATGTGGACTGCCCAGGTCATGCCGATTATGTGAAAAACATGATCACAGGCGCGGCGCAAATGGATGGCGGCATTTTGGTTGTTAACGCAGCGGACGGCCCTATGCCGCAAACGCGCGAACATATCTTGCTTGCGCGCCAAGTTGGCGTTCCTGCCCTTGTTGTTTACATGAACAAAGTTGACCAGGTTGATGACGAAGAATTGCTTGAGCTTGTTGAAATGGAAATTCGCGAGCTTCTTAGCTCATATGATTTCCCTGGCGACGATATTCCGATCATTGCTGGCTCTGCTTTGGCAGCGCTTGAAGGCCGTGACCCTGAAATCGGCGAAAACTCTATCCGTAAATTGATGGAAGCTGTTGATAGCTATATTCCGCAGCCTGAGCGTGCGATTGACCAGCCGTTCTTGTTGCCGATTGAGGACGTGTTCTCAATTTCTGGCCGCGGTACTGTTGTGACCGGGCGTGTTGAGCGCGGCGCGATTAATGTTGGCGATAGCATTGAAATCGTTGGCATTAAAGAGACGCAAACGACGACATGTACGGGTGTTGAAATGTTCCGCAAACTTCTCGACCGAGGAGAAGCTGGTGACAATATCGGCGCGCTTATCCGCGGTATTGACCGTGAAAAAGTTGAGCGTGGACAGGTTCTTTGTAAGCCTGGCTCAGTAAACCCGCACAAAAAGTTTGTTGGCGAGGCCTACATCTTGACCAAAGAAGAAGGCGGTCGTCATACACCGTTCTTTACTAACTATCGTCCGCAGTTCTACTTCCGTACAACTGATGTGACGGGCGTTGTGACTTTGGATAGCGGCACAGAAATGGTGATGCCGGGCGACAATGTTAACATCAATGTTGAGCTTATCGTACCTATCGCCATGGAAGAGAAACTACGTTTCGCTATCCGCGAAGGCGGCCGCACAGTCGGCGCCGGCGTTGTTGGTAAAATTATTGAGTAAAGTATTTGAGCAGGCGGCGTTCGCGCCGCCTTGTTTTGTGAATAAAGTGAATTTGGACTAGATATTATGGACCGTCAAAATATACGCATCCGGCTTAAAGCCTTCGACCACAGAATTTTGGATCATTCGACCCAAGAGATCGTGGCGACAGCAAAGCGTACCGGCGCACAGGTTCGCGGACCGATTCCGATGCCAACACGCATTGAGAAATTTACCGTGAACCGCTCACCACATGTGAACAAGAAGTCGCGTGAGCAGTTCGAAATCCGTACGCACAAACGTATGCTTGATATTGTTGATCCAACGCCGCAAACCGTTGACGCGCTGATGAAGCTCGACTTGGCTGCTGGTGTTGATGTCGAAATTAAGTTGGGAGCTTAGGTCATGGTTGCCAAAGCAGGCCGTACAGGCATTTTAGCTAAAAAGCTTGGCATGACCCGCGTCTTTACGGACGAGGGTGTGCATGTTCCCGTAACAGTATTGGCGCTTGAGGGCTGCCAAGTTGTTGCGCAAAAAACAAATGATCGCGATGGTTACACGGCTGTTCAGCTGGGAAGTGGCTCTGCGAAACCAAAACGGGTTTCTAAAGCTGAGCGCGAGCGTTTTGCCAAGGCAAAGGTTTCACCAAAAATGAAATTGGTTGAGTTCCGCGTATCGGAAGATAATTTAATCGAAGTTGGCGCGCAAATGTGTGCTGACCATTTTGTTGCGGGTCAAAAAGTTGACGTTGCTGGTGTTTCTATCGGTAAAGGCTTCCAAGGCGCTATGAAGCGTCATAACTTTGGCGGCTTGCGGGCGACCCATGGTGTGTCTATTTCGCATAGATCGCATGGCTCTACTGGCCAGTGTCAAGATCCGGGCAAAGTTTTCAAAGGTAAGAAAATGGCTGGTCATATGGGCGCAGTTCGCACGACAACACAAAATGTTGAAATTGCACGCACTGACGCTGATGATGGCCTAATCCTTATTCGCGGTGCTGTGCCGGGGTCAAAAGGTGGCTGGGTTGAAATTCGCGACGCTGTTAAAGGCGTTAAAGCGGCTGACCTGCCTATGCCGGGCAAGTTCAAAGCTGCAGAGGCAGAAGCTGAAAAACCTGCGCCGAAAGCCGAAGCCAAAGCTAAGGTTGATTTCGTTGACGCTGTTGTTCTTATCGATGGCATCGGCCCTAAGGGTGAAGAGGTTTTGGAAGCTGCTGGTATTACAACGCTAACGCAAGTTGCGGCGTGGAGCGCAGATGACATTAAAGCTATTGAAGAAAAAATTGGCAAAGAGGGCGTCGTTGCTAAAGAAGAATGGGTTGAGCAAGCTAAGGAAATGATCGGCGGCGCGGAACCTCGCGCAAAAGTTGACCAAGACCTGAAAGCTAAAATGCTTAAATCATCAGGCGAGGAAGAGTAGTCATGAAACTTGATGTTCAAACATTAGCGGCTAAAATATCTGGGTCTGTTGATCTTGATGACGCCGTATTTGGCCTAGAGCCGCGTAAAGATATTTTGCACCGCATGGTTCGTTATCAAATGGCAAAACGCCGTTCTGGTACGCATCAGGTTCAAGAGCGTGGCGACGTGTCTAAAACCACAAAACGTATCGGTAAACAAAAAGGCGGCGGTACTGCTCGTCATGGTAATGGTTCTGTGTCACAGTTCCGTGGTGGTGGTAAGGCTCATGGCCCGCGTTCACGTGATCATGCGCATAATTTACCGAAAAAAGTACGTGCAATGGCGCTTCGTCATGCTCTATCTGCAAAGGTTGTTGCTGGTGAGTTGATGATTATTGATGATGCGGCGTTGAAGGCTCCTAAAACTGCGGATTTGAAAAAATCCCTTGGTAAATTAGGTCTTGAAAATGCACTAATTATTGGTGGCGCGCAGCTTGATGAGAATTTTGCGAAAGCAGCCCACAACATCCCTAACCTAGACGTTTTGCCGTCACAGGGTGCAAATGTGTATGACATTTTACGTCGTCACAACCTTGTCCTAACTAAGCAAGCCGTCACTGATTTGGAGGCTCGTTTAACATGAGCATAGCAGCCCGTCATTATGATGCGATTGTCAGCCCGGTAATTACCGAGAAGACAACGATTTTATCAGAAAATAACCAAGTGGTTTTCGAAGTGCCTTTGAGCGTGAGCAAGCCAGAAATTAAAGAGGCTGTTGAAACGCTGTTTAAAGTCAGTGTTACGGCCGTAAATACGATGCGGATGAAAGGCAAGACTAAGCGTTTTCGCGGTATTGCTGGTCGCCGCAAAGATGTCAAAAAAGCTGTTGTCACCCTTAAGGATGGCGACACAATTGATATCGCGTCCGGTCTGTAGGGAGATTTATTCGTGGCATTAAAGACATATAACCCAACTTCTCCAAGCCGCCGTGCTTTGGTTCAGGTTGACCGCTCTGCTCTTTATAAAGGCAAGCCAGAAAAAGCGCTGACCGAAGGTCTGCACAAAACTGGTGGCCGTAATAATTCGGGCCGTATCACTATGCGCCGTCAAGGTGGTGGTCATAAGCGTTCGTACCGTATTGTTGATTTTAAACGCCGTAAATGGGACGTTCCGGGCACAGTGCTGAACCTTCAGTATGACCCGAACCGGACTGCATTTATTGCTTTGATTGAATATGCAGATGGCGAGAAAGCTTATATCCTTGCGCCGCAGCGTATTGCCGAGGGCGACAAAGTTATCGCAGGCGCGTCTGTTGATGTGAAGCCTGGGAACGCAATGCCGCTTCGCGCTATGCCTGTTGGAACAATTATTCACAATATCGAGATGAAGCCTGGTAAAGGCGGGCAAATCGCTCGCTCTGCTGGTACATATGCACAGCTTGTTGGCCGTGATGGCGGTTATGTTCAAATCCGCTTGAAGTCTGGCGAAATGCGCATGATCCACCAAGAGTGTATGGCGACAGTTGGCGCGGTTTCAAACCCAGACCACATGAACATCAATCTTGGTAAAGCTGGCCGTAAACGCTGGCTTGGCGTGCGCCCGTCTGTTCGCGGCGTGGCCATGAACCCGGTAGATCACCCGCACGGTGGTGGTGAAGGCCGGACATCAGGTGGTCGTCACCCAGTGACGCCATGGGGTAAGCCGACAAAAGGTGCGCGTACGCGTTCTAATAAGTCGACTGACAAATTTATTATTCGTTCGCGTCATGCGAAGAAAAAACGATAGGTAGGATTAGATATGCCACGTTCAGTATGGAAAGGTCCTTTTGTAGATGGTTACCTGCTTAAAAAAGCAGCGAAAGCCACCGAAGAGGGCAACAGAAAGCCGATTAAGACTTGGTCACGCCGGTCTACTATTATGCCACAATTTGTTGGCCTGACTTTTCAGGTTCACAATGGCCACAAATTTATCCCCGTTCTCGTTGACGAGGATATGGTGGGTCACAAATTCGGCGAATTTTCACCAAGCCGCACCTATTATGGTCACGGCGCCGACAAAAAAGCGAAGCGGTAATAGATATGGCTAAGACTAAAAATCCACGCCGCGTTGGCGAAAACGAAGCTATGGCGAAATTGCGTATGCTTCGTACAAGTCCGCAAAAACTAAATCTTGTTGCGCAAATGATCCGCGGTAAGAAGGTTCAGGCTGCGCTTGACGATCTAACATTTAGCCGCAAGCGCATTGCTAAGGACGTTTACAAATGCCTCTATAGTGCTGCGTCAAACGCTGAAAATAATCATGGGCTTGACCTTGATAGCTTGATTGTTTCAGAAGCATTTGTTGGTAAAAACCTTGTAATGAAACGCTTTCGTGCCCGTGCCCGTGGCCGCGGCGCTAAAATTCTTAAACCGTTTTCAGAACTGACCATTATCGTGCGTCAAGTTGAAGAGGAGGCTGCATAATGGGTCAGAAGATAAATCCAATTGGTTTGCGCCTAGGCATTAACCGTACGTGGGAATCGCGTTGGTACGCCAATACATCTGAATATGGCGATCTGCTTCACCAAGATATTGCAATGCGCAATTACATTCTTAAAGAGCTTAAGCAGGCGTCTGTTTCGCGTGTTATTATTGAGCGCCCGCACAAAAAATGTCGCATCACAATTTATACGGCGCGTCCGGGTGTGATCATCGGTAAAAAAGGTGGCGATATCGAAAAATTGCGTCTTAAGCTAACTAAGATGGTTGACTGCGAAGTGTTCCTAAACCTCGTTGAAGTTCGCAAGCCAGAAGTCGACGCTAACATTGTTGCTGACGCCATCGCACAGCAGCTTGAGCGCCGCGTGTCTTATCGCCGCGCGATGAAGCGGTCTTTGCAGTCTGCAATGCGCATGGGCGCGATTGGCTGTAAAATGAAAGTTGGCGGACGTCTCGGTGGCGCGGAAATCGCGCGTATCGAACAATACCAAGAGGGCAGTGTGCCTTTGCATACACTTCGTGCTGACATCGATTACGGTACAGCGCGGGCTATGACAGCCATGGGTATTATCGGTATTAAAGTTTGGATTAATAAAGGTGAAATTCTAGAGCATGATCCATATGCTCAAGAAAAACGTATGAACGCTCAAGACAATCGCGGCGGTGGCCGTGGTGGACGTCCGCAAGGCGGGCGCCCTCAAGGTGGACGCCCTCAAGGCGGTCGCCCGGCTAGAGCGAATTAGGAAATAGAGAGATGTTACAGCCAAAACGTACAAAATTCCGTAAAGCCCATAAGGGCCGGATCAAAGGCTTAGCCAAAGGTGGCTCTGCCCTTAACTTCGGCTCGTACGGTCTGAAAGCTCTGGAGCCTTCACGGGTGACAGCGCGCCAAATCGAGGCGTCTCGCCGTGCCATTACCCGCCACATGAAACGGGCTGGCCGCGTATGGATTAGGATTTTTCCTGATGTGCCTGTGACCAAAAAGCCAACTGAAGTTCGGATGGGTAAAGGTAAAGGTTCTGTGGAATTTTGGGCTGCTAAAGTAAAGCCGGGCCGCGTTATGTTCGAAATCGACGGCGTTAATGATGAAACCGCGCGCGAAGCACTGCGTCTTGGCGCAGCGAAATTGCCGATTAAATGTAAAGTCGTTACCCGCCCCGGCGAGTAAGATAGAAAGATAGAGTAAGACCATGAACGCAACAGATGCACGCGCCATGAGCGAAGATCAGCTTTCAGAAGAACTTCTGAAACTGAAAAAAGAACAGTTTAATCTGCGCTTTCAGCAGGCCACTGGCCAGCTTGAGAAAACAGGCCGTTTTCGGATTGTCCGCCGCGATATAGCCCGGATCAAAACAATACTGCGCGAAGTAAAAACCGCCGCAGCTAAGAAGTAGGACGAGAGTTATGCCAAGACGTATATTACAAGGTGAGGTCGTTAGCGACAAAGGTGACAAAACTGTCGTCGTGAAGGTCAGCCGGACTTATCTTCATCCTATGCTGAGAAAGACTCTTCGTAAGTCTAAAAAATATCATGCACATGATGAAAACAATGAAGTGAAAGTGGGCGAAATTATTCGCATTCAAGAATGTCCCCCACGTTCGAAATTAAAGCGGTGGGAAGTGGTTAAGGGTTAATCTCTTACTGCTTGTTCAAAGGAAAAATTCAAGAGGTCTGTTATGATTCAGATGCAATCAAATTTAGAAATTGCTGATAATTCTGGTGCCCGCCGTGTGCAGTGCATTAAGGTTCTTGGTGGTTCACACCGCCGTTATGCAAGTGTTGGTGATACGATCGTCGTATCTATCAAAGAAGCCATTCCGCGCGGTAAAGTGAAAAAAGGCGAAGTACGTAAAGCTGTTGTTGTGCGCGTTCGTAAAGATATTCAGCGTGCTGACGGAAGCGTAATTCGTTTTGATGGTAATGCTGCTGTGCTTATTAATACAAATGGTGAGCCCATGGGTACACGGATTTTTGGCCCTGTTCCGCGTGAACTTCGCGCTAAGAACCACATGAAAATCATCTCATTGGCTCCGGAGGTTCTCTAATGGCTGCTAAGATTAAAAAGGGCGATTATGTCCAAGTCATTTCTGGTTCTTTGAAGAACGGAAAAGGCAAAAAGGGTGAAGTGCTTCAAGTCTTCACAAATGAAAATCGGGTTCTGGTTGCTGGTGTAAATATGGTTAAGCGCCATGTTCGTCCTAGCCAGGCTGACCCTGAAGGCGGCGTGAAACAATTCGAAGCGCCGATTCATATTTCAAATGTTGCCCATCTTGACCCAAAAGACGGCAAGCCGACGCGCGTTGGATTTAAGACGCTTAAAGACGGCAAAAAAGTTCGCGTTGCAAAACGTTCTGGAGAAGAGATCGATGACTAGTAATTATGAGCCAAGATTGGCAACTCGCTACCGGGAAACAATCCGTGCGAAAATGAAAGAACAGTTTGGTTATACAAACGACATGCAAATCCCAAAGATCACGAAAGTGGTTATCAATATGGGTGTCGGCGAAGCTGTGGGTGATAGCAAAAAAATTAAAGCTGCCCTGCACGATATGGAGTTGATTGCGGGTCAAAAACCTGTTGGCACAAAAGCCAAATCTTCTATTGCGGGCTTTAAGCTACGCGAAGATATGTTGATCGGCTCTAAGGTAACACTACGCCGCAACCGCATGTATGAATTTATCGACCGTTTGACGAACGTCGCGCTACCGCGCGTTCGTGACTTTCGCGGTTTGAACCCAAAGAGTTTTGACGGCAATGGCAATTTCGCGATGGGCCTGAAAGAACATATCGTCTTCCCTGAAATCGACTATGATAAAGTTGATAGCGTAAGGGGTATGGATATTGTTGTGTGTACAACCGCAACAAATAATGAAGAAGCAAAGGCACTATTGGCCGAGTTTGATTTCCCGTTCCCTAAAAAAGACTAGGACAGCAAATTAACGCAATAGGCAAAGCGGGCGCTATAAACGCCCAGCAAATGGAGAAAGAAATGGCTAAAGTTAGCTCAGTAGAGCGTAATTTAAAAAGACAATTACTTGTAATCAAGTATGCAGATAAGCGCGCCGCGCTTAAAGAAATTGCCCGTAACACGGAACTTCCTGTTGAAGAACGTTTCGCAGCACAGATTAAATTATCTGAACTGCCACGCAACTCAGCACCGACACGTGTTCGCAACCGCTGCCAGATTACAGGTCGTCCGCGCGGTTATTACCGTAAAATGAAAATGTCCCGGATTGCCCTTCGTGAACTTGGTTCACAAGGTCTTCTTCCTGGTCTTGTTAAGTCTAGCTGGTAGGAGGAATAAATGTCATTTAGTGATCCTCTTGGTGATATGCTCACCCGTATTCGCAATTCATTGATGCGCGGAAAAGCCAAATGTGAAACGCCTGCGTCTAAGTTGCGTGGCCGTGTTCTTGATGTGCTTGCTGACGAAGGTTATATTCGCGGCTATTCAACATTTGAAAAAGATGGTTTCAATAACTTTGAAATCGAATTGAAATATTTTGAAGGCGCGCCTGTTATTCAAGAAATTCGCCGTGTGTCCAAACCTGGTCGCCGTGTGTATTCTTCTGTGAAGAGCTTGCCGCAAATTCGTAATGGTCTTGGGATTTCTATCCTGTCTACACCTAAAGGCGTGATGTCTGATGACATTGCCCGTAAGGAAAATGTAGGCGGCGAAATTCTTTGCCAAGTATCTTAGGGGTCTGATATGTCACGTATTGGGAAAAATCCTGTCACTATCCCTGCTGGCGTTACGCTCAGCCAGGATGGTCAAAAAATCACGGCAAAAGGTCCCAAGGGTGAGCTAAGCTTTACACTTCCTTCTGCTATTGTTGGCAAAATTGACGGCACTGAATTTTCAGTAGCGCCAGTTTCTGATAACAAAGAAGGCCGCTCTATGTGGGGAATGTCCCGCACGATGGTGTCGAATTTGATTGAAGGTGTTACCAACGGCTATACAAAAGGCCTAGAGCTTCGCGGCGTTGGTTATCGTGCTGCTATGAAAGGTAAAAACCTTGTGCTGCAGCTTGGTTACTCGCACGAGATTAATTATACAGCGCCTGAAGGCATAACGATTGCTGTCCCCAAAGCGACGGAAATCAATGTGTCTGGCATTAACAAGCAAATGGTTGGCCAAGTTGCTGCCATTATTCGCTCTTACAGAAAACCCGAGCCTTACAAAGGCAAAGGTGTTCGTTATGTTGGCGAATTTGTACGCTCTAAAGAAGGTAAGAAGAAGTAGTCATGAAAAGCGCAAGAGAAAAAATGAAAAGCCGCGCCGCCCGAGTGCGTCGCCGCTTAAAAAAGAACTCAAATGGACAGCCTCGTTTGTCTGTTTTTCGGTCTTCGAAAAATATTTCAGTGCAAGTTATTGATGATGCTAATGGTGTAACATTGGCATCTGCTTCTAGCCTTGAAAAAAACCACAAAGGTAAAGGCTCAGACATTGCTGCGGCGCAAGCCATTGGTAAATTGGTAGCAGAACGTGCAAAAAAAGCTGGCGTCGAAAGCGTAATTTTCGACCGTGGCGCTTATTTGTTTCATGGCCGGGTGAAAGCTCTGGCAGACGCGGCCCGTGAGGCCGGACTTAAGTTTTAGGAGGCGCATATGGCTCGCCCTGATGGAAATAATGATAAACGTGGTCGCGGACGTGGCCGGGATCGTGAAGAAGACAACGAATTTGTAGACAAACTTGTCCACATTAACCGCGTTGCGAAAACCGTTAAAGGTGGCCGCAATATGAGCTTTGCTGCTCTTGTGGTTGTTGGCGATGAAAAAGGCCGTGTTGGCTTTGGTAAGGGTAAAGCGCAGGAAGTTCCTGAGGCGATCCGCAAAGCAACCGAGCTTGCTAAGAAAACCATGATCCGCGTGCCGCTTCGTGAAGGCCGTACTTTGCACCATGATTGCAATGGTCGTCATGGCGCTGGTAAAGTGGTTTTACGTGCAGCCCCTCCAGGTACTGGTGTGATTGCGGGTGGCCCTATGCGCGCCGTTTTGGAAACGCTTGGTGTTCAGGACGTTGTGACAAAGTCTACTGGCTCGTCTAACCCTTACAACATGGTACGTGCTACATTTGATGCGCTTAAGCGTCAGGAAAGCCCTCGCATGATTGCTGCTAAGCGCGGTAAAAAAGTGGGTGATCTTGTGGGGCGCCGTCAAGATGGTGCGTCTGCACCTGACGCTGTTGAAGCTTAAGATTTTAAGGAAACGAGATTGACATGGCTAAGAAACCAACATTGACAGTACGCCAGACAGGTAGTTCTACCCGCCGCCCTAAAACCCAGCACGCTACATTAGTTGGCTTGGGTCTTGGCCGCATTGGCAAACAAAAAACATTAGAAGATACACCATCGATCCGCGGCGCAATTGCCAAAGTGGCTCATATGGTGGAAGTAGTAGGGGAATAGCCCAAAGGGCATTCCAGTAGGAGAAGATCATGCGTTTAAATGAACTCAGTGATAATAAAGGCGCGACAAAAAACCGCCTTCGTGTAGGCCGCGGCGTAGGTTCCGGCAAAGGTAA
>Ga0209633_10005202_pt1 | contig 11486 bp, 7 predicted proteins | sample Cruoilmetagenom1_FD_187290 | JGI IMG/M metagenome (GOLD analysis project Ga0209633, IMG submission 187290) | Oil polluted marine microbial communities from Coal Oil Point, Santa Barbara, California, USA - Sample 1 (SPAdes) (version 2) | ecosystem: Environmental > Aquatic > Marine > Oil seeps ... | reverse complement strand
CTTCCGATTCAAGTCTAATTCTGATTTGGGATTGGTCATCAAATGGACGATTGAAACAACAATTATCCAAGTATATTTTCATTTTATTATTATCCTGATTTCGATGTCTCATTTATCACCGAACGCCCCGCATCACCAGCGCCCGTCTTTTTGGGCGTCTGTGTGAATGCGGTGGTTATGGGAAAAGTTGGTCAATATTATCAAAAGCAATTCGTCTTATTAAAACATCTGTAGACACATCAAAAATTGGAGATAAAACCGATGCCATATGATCTATTGCGTATTTTAGGTAATTACGCCTTGAAGCCCCAACCTTTTTGGCTTCTTCAATCAACGGCTCAACCTTTGGAAGATTAACATGAAATTGTTCTAAAAGGTCATTCGGTGGGACAAGAACAAGCCCTCCAAAAGTATACCCTTGATACTCTAGTTTGCTATGGTCACCACCGTCAATTTCACAAACAATCTTCGCCCACGAACTTACAGCGTCTATCGGATCAATCTTTATTTGGTTTAATTTTTCTTTATGAATAATCATATGCCCAATCTCATGGGCGAGCGTAAACCTAAACCGGTATGGTCTATTTTTATATACATATTCATCGACATAAATAGAGCTAAAATCAGGAGAAATGAACCCCTCAACATCACATAAATCTTGAACTCCTGGAAGGGGGATAATGTTTACGTTAAAATTAAGATCAATAATTTCCTCTATAGGGATAGGGATAGGGATGGATTTGTTCCGATGGTGCTTTTGGAGGAATTCGTTTGCATACGTAGCTATTACATCATTTTCTATGTATTTAACTCCAAGCTTTATCATCAAGCCTCCCTAATGATTTCCGCTAATTTTTCTAATTTTCCAGGGTCCACCTTGCTGCCTCGAATTGTTCTGAAAACAAGCGGGAGCTTTGTTGACAATTCTTTGTTATCCATTATATATTTTGGGATAGTTCCATTGCAAGCTGCGGCGTCGTCAAAAAAATCATACCATTCATCAGAACCTTCTTGTAAGTTCAAAAACTTGGATAACTGCTCAAGTTTTTTTTTGGATTTTGGCGGCAAAGCCTTGCCCCTTTCAAGCTTGCTATAATTACCCGGATCGAGGCTATGCTCCAAACAGAACTGACGTAATGTTTTTCCTGTTCTTTGTCTCAAATGTTTAAATTTTTCTCCAAATAAAGTATATGGTTCCATTATAACACCTCCTTTTGTAAGTGTTGTGAATTTACTACAACACCGCAATAAGGTCAATGCTATTTTTTTTTAATTTTATCAAATTATTTTCCTTGAAATGCGGCATTTCGGAACTCCATAACTATTAATCTCCCGCCACCTGGCGGTATATCCAGTCGCCTTTTGGGCAGGCGAATTTATCATATACCGCCGCGACGGCAGTATATTACCCCTGTAGAAGGTAATATTCAAGTTTTTTGGCGGCATATCATTTTTGCCAATATTTGATAAAAAAGTTGACGTGAACAAATGTTCACCGAGAAAACCTGTCCCAATGGACTTCACCTGTTTTTAAGAACGCCATGGTGACACACCGTGGCCTCCTTAAAAGTGGCGTGACGATAACCCCTGAGCTGGCCCCCAGGACACCGTCACCTTCAACTTTGCGGTAGGGGGACAATTAACAAATGAATTTCAGATTTATTTTTAACACAAGATGTTGTGGTGAGCTTTTCCATTGCCAACCTGTGTTAAATTGAGAATAACCCATAAGAATGGTTCTTGTCAAAAACTGTGTAACCTTGACAATATCTGGCATATCAGACTGTTAAAAAGCCTGTGATATCTTTAAGGCGGGGATATTAGGTAAAACTGAGATATTGTTTTCGTATCTCACTCCCACAACCAGTTCAGCCACAGCATCTGCCCCAAATGTACCAAATAGCTGTATCCCGAATTAAACCTTTCCTGAACGATTCTCCAAGCTAGCGCATTACGCATAAAGAGATTGTTTAAATAGTAATGAATCAAAAAAGATTCTCACACATATTGACATGCGCTATTATATGTTTACATTTATTTCCAATGTTTGACTTTATGAATGCGGGAACAGCACGGCTGTTTGAGCATATCGAACCATAAGGAGGAAATGGAATGAGTAAAGTAATCGGAATTGATCTGGGGACCACCAATTCATGCGTGTCCATTATGGAGGGGGGAGACCCCGTGGTGCTCAACAATGCAGAAGGCGGGCGGACCACGCCATCCATCGTGGCTGTCACTGAAAAGGGGGAGCGGCTTGTGGGCCAGACGGCCAAGCGGCAGGCCGTCACCAACCCTGAAGATACCGTATTTGGCGTCAAACGGTTGATCGGGCGAAAATATGATTCAACGGAAGTCCAAAATGACGTCAAGATTCTGCCCTATAAGATTGAAAAGGCACGAAATGGGGATGTTCGCATTAAGATTCGGGGAAAGAATCACAGCCCCGCTGAAATATCGTCCTTTATTTTATCCAACCTTAAAAAATCGGCGGAGGAGTATCTGGGTGAAAAAGTGACCGATGCCGTCATTACCGTGCCGGCTTATTTTAACGACAGCCAGCGGCAGGCCACCAAGGATGCCGGTAAAGTTGCCGGGTTAAATGTACTCAGAATCATCAATGAACCCACCGCCGCATCTCTGGCCTATGGCCTGGACAAAAAGGGAGACGAGAAAGTGGCTGTCTTTGACCTGGGAGGCGGAACATTTGACCTGTCTATCCTTGAATTGGGGGACGGGGTCTTTGAAGTGAAGGCCACCAATGGCGACACCCATCTGGGAGGGGAGGACTTTGACCTTCGGATGGTGGATTATCTGGCGGATGAATTTAAAAAAGATCAGGGGATTGATCTTCGAAACGACAAGATGGCGTTGCAGCGGCTGAAAGAAGCGGCTGAGAAGGCCAAAATGGAACTTTCGGGATCCCTTGAGACCCATGTGAATCTGCCCTTTATCACAGCCGATGCCTCCGGACCCAAACACCTGAATATTGAAATTACAAGAGCCAAGCTGGAGGCCCTTGTGGGTAAATTGCTGGACCGTCTGGAAGGGCCCTGCAGGACCGCTCTAAAGGATGCGGGATTGAGCCGGGGAGATATTGACGAAGTAATCTTGGTGGGCGGAATGACCCGCATGCCGGCGGTCCAGGATCGTGCCAAGGCGGTGTTCGGAAAAGAGCCCAACCGGGGCGTAAACCCGGATGAGGTGGTTGCCTTGGGTGCCGCCATTCAGGGCGGGGTCTTGAAAGGGGATGTCAAAGACGTTCTGTTGCTGGACGTGACGCCGCTTTCTCTGGGAATTGAAACCTTAGGCGGTGTGATGACCCGGCTCATCGACAAGAACACCACCATTCCCACTAAAAAAAGCCAGGTGTTTTCCACTGCCGAGGACAATCAGTCTGCCGTTTCCATCCATGTGCTTCAGGGGGAGAGGGAGATGTCGGCCAACAACAAGACACTGGGCCGGTTTGAACTGGTGGGAATTTCGCCCGCGCCTCGGGGCATGCCTCAGGTGGAGGTGACCTTTGACATCGATGCCAACGGCATTGTTGAGGTTTCCGCCAAGGACCAGTCCACGGGAAAAGAGCAGTCCATTCGAATTACCGCTGCCTCGGGATTGTCCAAGGAGGAGATTGACAGCCTGGTGCGAGAGGCAGAGGTGCATGGCGATGAGGACAGGCGGCAGAAAGCCTTGGTGGAAGCCAGAAATGGGGCTGATTCCCTGATTTACCAAACGGAAAAGTCTCTTGGGGAATTGGGTGAGCAGGTTCCGCAAGATGTCAGAGGTGAGATCGAAGGGGCCGTGTCGCAACTCAAGGGCGCTCTCAATGGGGACAACACGGATGAGATCAACCGTTCGGCCGAGGCGTTAAACCAGGCGGCCCGGAAAATGTCGGCCAATCTATACCAGCAGCAGGGGCAGCAGCAAGCGGCCTCGGGCTGCCAGGGGGACTGTGGCTCTCAGCAGGGACCACCCTGCGATGCGCCGGGCTGTCAGGATGATGACGTTATTGATGCGGAGTTTCAGAATGTTGCATAAATAACGCCATGGCAGGTTAGAAAAAAAGGGCGGTGATTATGCAATCACCGCCCTTTTTTTTGCCCGGTTTGATTCCTATTCAATCACGTCGGTTTTAAAAAAGGCCTGAATCTGCAAATCCGAATATTCAAGTTCAGACAGAATTTCTTGCGTATTGGCACCCCTCGGTCCTTTGGCCTCATGGGCCTTTCCGGGGGTTCGGGAAAGTCTGGGGGCGGGGGCGGGCTGAGGAACGCCGTCGATGTCAATGATGATCTCCCGTTCTTTGTTATGGGGGTGTTCCGCCACCTCGTCCAGGTTCAAAACCGGCGCCACGCAGGCGTCTTTTCCCTCAAAGACGGCGGTCCACTGATCCCTGGTTCGGGTTTTAAAGACTTTCGAAAAACGCTCGATCATCTCCGGCCATTTCGCCATATCCAACTGGTGGGGCAGGGTTTCCGGGTCTATTTCCAGACCTTTGAGCAGCTCCGCATAAAACCGCTGTTCAATGGCTCCCACGGACATGAACTGTCCGTCTGCGGTTTCATAGATTTGGTAGAAGGGCGCGCCGCTATCCAGTGTATTGGTTCCGATATCAGGGCTCATGAGGTTGTTGGCCAGCAGGCCGTGGAATATGCCGGATAGACTTGCGGCCCCATCCACCATGGCCGAGTCGATCACCTGTCCTTTTCCCGACCGGGAACGTTCAAAAAGAGCCAGCAGAATGCCCATGGTACAAAGCATGCCGCCGCCCGCAAAGTCTCCCAGCAGATTGGCCGGAGGGAGAGGTCGTTCCCCCTTTCTTTTGAAAAGGGAAAGGGCGCCGGAGAGCGCAATATAGTTGATGTCGTGCCCCGCCATAGACGAAAAATCGCCCGTCTGGCCCCAACCGGTGAGTCGGGCATATATCAGTCTGGAGTTGAGTTTAAGAGCATCTTCAGGACCCAGATCAAAAGATTCCATCACACCGGGCCGGTAGGGCTCCACCAGAACGTCGGCTTTCTGAATCATACGTTCAACAATTCCAATACCGCCTTCTGATTTAAGGTTCACCCGCATGGATCGCTTGCCCCGGTCAAAAGGGCTTTTTTCCATGATGTAAGGGAGTTCAGGTGCCCCTTTGGTCAATCGGTCCACGATGATCACGTCTGCTCCGAAATCGCTCAGGAGCATACCGCAGTAAGGGACCGGGGCAATCCCCGCCATTTCAATTACCTTTATGCCGTCCAAGGGTCTCATATTTTTTCCTCAAAAAAAGGGTTCGCAAGTGGTGTTCGATGGGAGAAGAAATCATACGGCAAATAGAAGAATGCTGTCAAGGGAAGTGGTCCGGCGTGAGGCGGATTTAACCGCTTTCTCCGGTTTCTTACAGGTTCGGATATCCGGTAATGTCGCGGATTTCATTGTAGATGGGTTTTAGGCGTCCATACATTTTCAGATACACCCGCTCAAAAAGCTCTCCGTACAGGTCCCTGTTTCCGGGGATCGGTTCAAACACATCAGTGATCCGGGTCATTTCGCGGACGGCGGAGGGGAAATCGGTATGCAGCTTCAATCCAACGGCCGCATCAATGGCTGCTCCCAGAGCGGATGTTTCATAGGTGTGGGGCCGTTGGGCTGGCAGGTTGAATATGTCTGCGGTAATCTGCATGGCTGCGTCACTCTGGGAACCGCCGCCGGATACCCTGAGACATTTGATTTTCACCTTGTTCTTCTTTTGCAGTGCCAGCATGCCGTCTTTCAAAGCATACCCCAGACCCTCCAAGATGGAACGGTATATATGGCCGCGGGTGTGCACATCGCCAAATCCGATAATGGCCCCCTTGGCATCCGCATCCGTGTTCATGCCGGGGGACCAGTAGGGCTGAAGCATCAGCCCCATGGAACCGGGCGGAATATTCTCGATGAGTTCATCGAACAGGGCTTCAGTCGCCGTATTTCTCTTTTTAGCCATCTGCATTTCCCGCAATCCGAACTGTTCCTTGAACCAGTTTACCAGCCAGAACCCCCTGTAAACCATCACTTCCGTATTGTAGGCATCGGGTACGGCACTGGGGTAGGCGGGGGCGAAAGGCCGGATCTGAACATATTTCTCATTGGCCGTATTCACCGTGGCCGTGGTGCCGTAGCTGAGACACGCCACATCAGGGGTTAGGCAGGCGGCGCCCAGCACTTCGCAGGCCTTGTCCGTTCCGGCCGCAATCACGGGCAGCCCTTCCGGAATGCCTGTTTCCCGGGATGCTGCAGGCGTTACATACCCCAGAACAGACCCCGGTTTTACCAGCCTGGGCAGAATGGACGGATCCATCGGGAAGAACTTCCATCTCATGTCACGGGGGTTGGACCAGGTTTGACGCTTGAAATCAAATGGAAGATATCCCACCATGTTGCCGCAGGAATCCCGGTATTCACCGGTGAGGCGATGGGCAAGAAACCCGGAGAGAAACAGGAATTTATCTGTTTTTTCCCATATCTCCGGTTCATGGTCCTGTATCCAGTTGCCTTTGCACTCACGAACCGCTTTTTCCACCAGAACATGTTGGCCTACGGCTTTAAGCCCCCACCGAATCAGGGGTGAGATCCGGTGTGTATCTTCAGCTTTCCGTTGATCGAGCCACAAAATGGCGGGTCTCAGAGGGGTTCCGTTTTTATCCAGGTTGACCATGGTTGTGCGCTGACATGTCATGCTGACCCCTGCAATCCGTTCCACCTGAACTTCGTCTGAACTCAGGAGCTTTCGCGCCGTAACCGCCAGGTTCTTCCAGAAATAATCCGGTTCCTGCTCAGCCCACCCCGGCTGAGGGGAAAAATAGGGATCAATAGGGGTTTTGATCAATTTGCGAATATTGCCACTGAGGTCGATCACGGCAGCGCGAACGGACTGGGTCCCCACATCAAATACCAGGAGCCGGTCCCGGTTTTCCGAAGATATGCTCATGGGCGCCTCACCTGTGCCGCATCCAGGTCCAGGCCCAGTTGACCACCGGGGTTCATAATATGGTTGGGATCAAAATGCGTTTTCAAAGCCCTTAACACATCCATTTGTTTTTTTCCCAGATGCGCCTCCATCCAGGGCGCCATCATACGGCCTACACCGTGATGGTGGCTCAGGGAACCCCCGTATTTTTGAATATGATCTATGATACCGGTGTGGAATTGACGATACATATCAACGCTTTCAAACCGGCCTAAAAAGATGAAGTAGAGGTTTGTTCCGGCTGGGTAAAAATGAGATGCATGGGTCATGCAGATGGTCCGGGATCGTTTTTTTATGTAGTGCCTCACACCCCGGTGCAGGTCATGCAGTCGATCCCAGGCGACGGACGTCTCCAGAGTGTCAATGGTAATACCGTAATCATTAAGGTCTTCTCGCATATAGGACTCGGTATAGCGGGTTTTTTCCCACTTTCTGGCGCCGTACCCCCCCAGATAGATAGCACCGAAGGTTTTGGAGAGTTGTCGGATTTTACGCTTCACCAGCCGGGTATAATCCCCGTCGCCTTCAACCGTGCCCAGGCAAAGGCACCGTTGCATGGGTTTGAACCCGCGCTTTTTAAGAATCAGGTTTACCGGCGACGGCAACCCGTAAAGCCTGAGTCCCCGGTCGGTTTCCTCCGGGTCGGAAATTCGATATACGGCGGGTCGCCCGAATTCCCCCTGTGCCATTTCACGGGCCGAATCTACAGCGGTGTGCCAGGTGGGAAATATGAAACTGAAATACTTCCTGTTTTCAGGATGATATCTGAAAACATTCATGTTGATTTCCACCAAAACACCGAAAGTTCCTTCAGAACCCTTCATGATATCGTTCAATCTGGGTCCGGTGGCGGCAGCGGGGTAATCGAGGGTCTTGAAATTGCCCGAAGGGGTAACGTACTCCTGGCTGATGACCATATCCACCGCATCCCCATAGTAAGTGGATGCTTGTCCGGAACCAAAGGCCGCCACCCAGCCGCCCACTGTGGAGTACTCGAAAGATTGTGGAAAATGACCGCAGGTATATCGTCTTCTTGACATAAACCGTTCCGGGGCCCGGTTCAGGGCCGCTTCATAATCCGGGCCCATCATCCCCGGCTGAACCCTTGCCGTCTGGTTTGTCTCGTTTAATTCCAGCAACCGGTTCATATGGGTTGCGAGCGCCAGGGTGATCCCGCCTTTTGCCGGCCGAAGCCCGAGCGTAACCGATGAACCCCCTGAAAACACATAGACGGGGATATGCGCGGCATTGCAGTACTGAACAATTTCACGAACATCCTCCTTGCGGCGGGGATGGACCACCAGATCGGAGATTTCACGGACGTGCCCTCTCGCCAGTTCCATCATTTCTTCGCTGGTTTTTCCGCAGGCATACTTTACCCGTTCATATACATCCGTTGTGACGTTCGCCGGACCAACAATTTTTGTCAGCTTTTCAATATGTTCCGACGACAATATCAAGTTACGTTTCATGTCAACGGGGTTACGGCCCTCACGGGCCTTGTTCCTGAAGTCGTGATCCGTCATGCCCAAATCTTCTTTCAGCATGGTAACCCACTGATGGCTTGGGTGCTTAAATTTCCCCGGGTCGCCATACTTAAAGATGGATCGGTAGCTTTTTTTCGGGGGAGGTGTTTCACTCCAATCAGGTTGCATCCTTTTTCTCTTGAGCATTTATTAAACTCCTTGAGAATGGGCTATTCGGGTGGAATTTGCAAAAATTCCAACGTACCTTCAACCTCTTCGAAGACCTTTTCTTTGTCCCAGTTTAATTCCCGGGCCATGACCTCGGCCACACGAAGCAATATTTTTTTCCCGGGATTTCCCAGGGTGGCGATGCCGGTACGGCGCAATACAATATCTTTCAAAGTGCGCGCCATTTCATAACGCACCCCATAGACCGCCTGGGCCAGGAGTTCGCCATCGCTGTTGAGTCGTTGGGCTAAAATATTTTCCTCTCTCGCCAGGTTCAGCACTTTTTTATAATCGAGGCCGTAAAGCCGCCCCAGACAATCAATAGTTTTCCCATGAAAATCCGGATTTTTTCCTTTTATATGGTCTAGAAAAGCGTTCAAATCCGGAATTTCACAACCTTTAAGATATTGTTTGCCTGACACGGAAGGACTGATGGAAAGCTCGGTTTTTTCCCGTAAACGGTCGACCGCTTTTTCAGCAAGGCTTCGACTGGTGGTCCATTTACCCCCCTCCACCGTCAAAAGACCGTCGATCCCATCTACTGTATTGTCGTGGATTTCATATCTTCTTGAGGATTTGTAGGTCTCCTTCCCCCGGCTTTCCAGCAGGGGCCGAAGGCCGCCGTAGTTATGGAGTACATCATTACACGTTAAATTCAGGTCTTCAAAAGATCCATTCACCGCTTGAATCAGTTCCTGAATGCTCCCGCGGGTCACCCGGTAGTCATCGGGATGGCCCTCATAGGGCTTGTCCGTGGTGCCGATCAGGGTATGGCCACGCCAGGGGATTAAAAAACAATGCCGGCCGCCGGGGGTTACAGCGCCCACCATCGAGTCGGCTTTTGTGATTTGTTTGGTGATGATATGGATGCCTTCAGACCGCTGCAAGCGGCCCGCGTTTTCATCTTTCAGCAGCAGCTGCAACATGCTGTCGGCCCAGGGACCGGCACAGTTGATGGTGATCCGGGCCCGCACCTCAAATTCCTTTTTTTTTAAGTGATCCCGAACCCGAACACCGCAGGCCCTCTTATTATCCATGAGAAATGCCGTGACACGGGCGTAGTTGGCGGCTTTGGCTCCGTAATGAAAGGCGGATTTGATAAATGCCAGCGCCAGCCGTTCCGGACAGATACTGATACAGTCATAAAAGAGGGACGCCCCGGTCAGCCCTTTCTTCCTGATGATCGGCTGAAGGTGAAGGGCTTCTTCAGCGGATATGGCTTTGTGGCAAGGGATGTTTTTGGATTTGTCCCAGGTATTGCTTTTCCCCACGGCCAGGAGGTCATAGAGGGTCAACCCGATTCCGGTCAGCCACTTATTGCTCTTGAGGGATGATCGATAGTGCGGGAACAACATGGGGAACGGATATACAAAATTGGGGGCGATATTGGCCATGGTTCTCCGTTCTCTCAGGGATTCGCGGACAAGGCTGAATTCCACGTTGTTTAGATAACGCAGGCCCCCATGAATCAGTTTGGAGGAGGCGGCGGAAGTGGCTTCGGAGAAATCCCCCTTTTCAAACAGCGCCACGGACAACCCCCTTGAGGCCGCCTCATAAGCGATGGCGGCCCCTGTGATTCCGCCGCCGATGATGATGACGTCAAAGGTCTCTTTGCCCATAGATTCAGTATACCGTTTCATCATACCCACATGATTAACCCATATTGATCCGCGCCACAAGCCAAAATTTATGTTTCGAAGAGTGAATCCGGCCCGGAATATGAGCCGTCCGTACCGAAAATTCATTGACACAAGCGGTATCTTGATAAAGAATCCGGTTCCGTGATAAGGCTTTTGGACGCTGTGACCTTTGAATTTTGAATCCCTTATTTGCTGAAGAAACCGTAAACTGTTAATATGCATTATTCATCCATCGCACGGGTTCTGGGAACACTTCTGCTGGTAACCGGCGGTTCCATGCTGTTGCCCTTGATATGCTCCCTCTATTACAGGGAAGGGGACTTCAACGCTATTCTGGCTTCCGGCATTATTACCGCCGGATTGGGTCTGCCACTCTGGTGGTTTTTCAGAAAAGAATATGAACTGGGCATCAAGGACGGCATTGCACTGGCTGTTTTCGGGTGGGTGTTGGTCTCCGCACTCTCCGCGCTGCCCTTCATGATTCACGGATCCATCCCGTCTTTTACGGACGCCTTTTTTGAAATGATGTCCGGGTACACCACCACCGGCGCCACTATCCTCACGGATATTGAAACGCTTCCCCACGGCCTTTTGTTCTGGCGAAGCGAAACGCACTTGCTGGGGGGTATGGGATTTCTGACCCTGACCCTCATCTTTTTGCCCCACGGCGTGGGGGGGCTGCGCATCTTTCGCGCCGAATCCTCACCCGGTCAGATCATCACCAAAGAACGGTTTAAAGCCCGAAACCGGGACACCATGATCTGGCTATGGGGCATATATCTGGCCCTGAATGTTTTGGAAATCCTCCTGCTCTGCCTGGCGGGCATGGGCCTTTTTGATTCCATGTGTACCGCCTTCGGCACTGTCTCCACATCCGGCTATTCCGTTTGGAATGCGAGCATCGGGTATTACACCAGCCCGACCATTGATTGGATCGTCATCGCCTTCATGTTCCTGGGAGGGGTCACCTTTGTGTTGTTTTACCAGATATTGCACGGGGACTGGCGGGCGCTCAAAATCAACACGGAGTTTCGCTGGTATGTGGGGTTTCTGCTCTTTTTCTGCGGGATGGTCTCATGGATTCTCTGGAAGGAAAATACCTATCCCACCCTCATGGAATCCATACAGTTCGGAACCTTTCAGGTCACTTCCCTTTTG
>Ga0209633_10005201_pt1 | contig 11487 bp, 10 predicted proteins | sample Cruoilmetagenom1_FD_187290 | JGI IMG/M metagenome (GOLD analysis project Ga0209633, IMG submission 187290) | Oil polluted marine microbial communities from Coal Oil Point, Santa Barbara, California, USA - Sample 1 (SPAdes) (version 2) | ecosystem: Environmental > Aquatic > Marine > Oil seeps ... | reverse complement strand
CTTCGTTGCATCAAAGGCCGAATACGTATAGTATGCAACCTTTAATGCGCCTTGTATATGGGCCAAAATCCTGCGCTGTTTCTGCTCAACTTATTTCATCTCCGTTCCTAACTTCAGCATTGCCAGACACTCTTTGGAGTTGGTTTTAATTTTGGCCATTTTGGGATATGGGACATGAGGGATGAGTATTGAGAATAAAAATACGGTAAAGTTTTTTCTCAAGACTCAGCACCAAATGGTCCAAGATAAAACCAAGCCCCTCTCTTTTTAAATATGTATGTATTTTCATTCAATGAAATCCAGCACTCTTCATAAACCATAAAACCCAGTTTACACTTTTTTAAAATGATATTTTTTTCTTCGTTTCCAAACAGAGCCTGACAACGATATAGACCGTCACATAAATAATTTCAGCCATCTGGCCCTATGGAATTTATTATCTGAATATCTATAGCAAACGCCTTACCGCCATAACCATTAGTCATTAACCAATATTTTCATAGTATTCAATGAATTTGTCCAGGGCTTTCCCTGCGGCGTCCATTGATAAAAATACTGCTATACCCGCTTCGCAGCAAATACGGAGTTCTTCAGAAAATGCCTGATATGTTTTTGCCAGGGCCACATAATGTAATACTATTGCCATGGGTTTATCGGTTTTCTTAATACAATCCACTAATACATTCACGATACTTTTTGTTAATCCTGAATCAATCCATATTTCAGGATCAATCCCCATTATATCATAGGCCATATGGGGAATTAAAATATCAATTTCATCCCATTCCGACAGCGCTTCCACAGTATTACGAACCTCATCCATCCCTTTAAACAGATCAAGAGTATCAATGGGATTAGTATATATATAACCGGGATTATTTATTTTTTGCTGTAATTTTTCCTTTACCTCGTCGGGGAGAGGAGGAAGCAAGAGGTTGGCATTTAGCAGGGAATCAGCAGCCAGTACGCTTACACCTCCCCCTACTCCCATTATGGAAACTCTGCGTTGGCGCAGCGGAGGTATATGAGTAAAAGCTACTGCCATATCAATCAGTTCATCAAGGGTGTCAGCCTGAATGGCACCAGCCTGCCTGATCATTGCAGTCCATGCATTTGCAGAACCTGAGAGGGCACCGGTATGGGAAGCTGCTGTTTTTGCACCAATCTCGGTTTTTCCCCCTTTTAAAATAATTACTGGCTTTACGCCTGCTGCCTTCTTAAGTGCGGAATAAAACCGTTTTCCGTCTTTTACCCCTTCTATGTAGGCTATAATTACTTTTGTTTCAGCATCTTCCGCAAAGTACTCCAGCAAATCGGATTCACTGATATCACAGGCATTTCCATAACTGACAGCCTTACTCACCGCAGCGCCTCTCATTTCTGACACACGGCTTAGATATATTGCATTCCCTCCGCTTTGACATATTATCCCCAGAGAACCACTTCGGCTTGACAGGCCGCTTGAAAGGTATAACCCCGTTGCAGGGGAATATATCCCCATGGAATTAGGACCAACAATTCGAACCCCATTTGCACATGCTATTTCAAGTATTTCATTTTCCAGTGCAATCCCCTCTTCTGTTCCGGATTCGCTGAATCCAGCGGTGAAAAAAGTACAGACCTTAACCTTTTTTTCCACACATTCTTTCATGAGTTCAGGAGTATTGGAAGCTGAAATTGCAATTATTACATAATCGATCTCCCCTGGAATATCTCTTAAACTGGGATAACATTTCATCCCCATTACTTCTGTTTTATTCCTGTGCACAAGATAAACAGACCCTTTAAATCCCTGTGTTAAAAAAGGTTTCAGAAACATGGCCCCCATGCTCCCAACTTCTTCAGATGCTCCAACAATCGCAACAGATTCAGGGTGAAAAATATGATTCAATTTTGAAAAAACCGACATGATATTTTATATCCTTGATTCAACAATTTAAAGTTTCTATAACTTCACAAAATCAAATTTAGGGTTCGTTAAAGAATAAGTTGGCCATTTTAAGCGTTGAGGCACCCGTCTGGCAAGGCGCGAAAACGCAAGAATATCAGGATATTCTGAGCTTTCGCAACGCAGTCAGGCGGGATGCATCGGCGCTTAAAATAATCAAGTTATTTTTGTACGAGCCCTTAGTTTCAAGCCCTATGTATAAATGGATAGATCTTGCAGGCCAGGCAAAATTTAAAAATTGCCTCAAGAGCTGCAAAAAAAATAAAAATTGAGCCGATAAGCAGACTTAATTTCTCAAAATTTAAAAAATAGGATAGAGCTATCACACAGCAAAATATAAATCCAACCCTGGCCGCAAAAATTTTGGGCCCAGCATTAACCATTAATGGTTCTGCCTTGAATATATAAAGAGTTGTTTTAGCTATGGCACTATAAGGACTATATTTTGGATTAAAAAAACCGCGTATAAAAAAATCAATCCCCAAGATTAAAATAATAAATTTAAAAGACGTAAAAAAGAAGAGTATAACAGAAAAAATTGATAGAGTTGCATTTATTCGTACAACTTTTTCATTTACCTGACTAAAGGATATTGGACACATTTCTTTCACAATGCAAATCTCCTTGTAACTATTCAGTTTAGGATTTCGATTCAACGGAGATTATACCAGACCCCACGTTGATGGCCATATAATTGGCTTTAAGCTTTGAATCAGGGAAAATATTCTTTATTGCCCCCTTTAAATCATCCACTGTAATCGGAAAATTCTTAATGGTACATAATGCCCCAAGCATAATCATATTAAGCATAATGGGCCCGCCAAGCTCAATCGCTTTTGCAGTACCATCCATCCAGTACAGCTTTTTTACAGACTTTAAAAGAGTATCTTTTATCCAGTCTGCATCAGGGTATTCTACTTCTCCGGCAATAACATTCAAAGGATATATTGGCCGGGAATTAACCAGAAACAGAGCGTCTCTGTTTCCATATTCCGCCAAGACCCTTAAAGTCTCCAGAGGCTCCAGGCCGATAACAATATTGGCCATATTGGGAGGAACCAGGGGGCCGCAGTTTTTATTTTTAGAAATACGAACGTGGCTCATAACTGCACCGCCCCGTTGTGATAATCCAAAGGTTTCTCCAATGGTTACCCTAAAACCCTTTTTAACAACAGCTTTCCCGATAATCTGGGATGCAAGGACATTTCCCTGCCCTCCGACCCCTGTTATAATCAGATTCAAAGGCATGTTATCCGCTTTACTCAACTTTTCCCTCCCTTATAATAGCATTCTGCGGGCAAATATCGACACATATACCACAGCCTGCGCATATGACCCTGTCTATTTCCGATTTTCCTGTGATGCTGTTCCATATTAATCCAGGGCAGCGAAATATGCGTGTGCAATAGCGTCCGCAACCGCAATCTTCCCCTATACATTTATTCGGATCCACATGCATATTAAAGGGAAAACCCCCTTCCCTCCCCTGAACCAGAGCACATTTACGCCGCAGAATAAGAACCCGCGGTCCGGTTTTTTTCATTAGCCGGTATATTCTTTCCGCAGTCTCTTTTAACTCATAGGGATCAGTCACTTCCACATCAGCACCTATTGACCTGCAGATATTCTCTATTAAAACAGGCTCTGTAACATCCCCCATCGCTGTAATACCGGTTCCTGGATGGGGCTGAAACCCTGTCATGGCTGTGGCGCTGTTATCCAGTATAATAAGAAAAATATCAGCCCCATTAAATTTTGCATTTACCAAACCAGGAATCCCTGCATGAAAAAAAGTCGAGTCACCACAAACTGTTATAACCGGCTGGTCAAACCCAAACCTTTCAAGTTTACCATAACCGCACGCAAGCCCTGAACCAGAACCCATGGCATGGACTGATTTCACCTGGTTAAAACCTGTTGGCCATATTCCCATGGTATAACAGCCGATATCACCGGAGACAAAACCATTTCTATCATCCCAGGCAAGAGCAGTCTTTATGGCATAAAAAGAAGCCCTGTGGGGACATCCAGGACAAAACCCGAATTCTCTAACAGGAAGTTTATCCGCTATCATGGTGTCAATTTCATCTTTATATGTTCCGGTATTGCCTGGCAGATGAAAAATATCTGAAAAAATTTTCATAACAAGGCCGGGGGTCAGTTCACCACATGAAGGAACAGCCCCGGACATCTTCCCATAATATGTTTTAACCCCGACCCTGTGCCCCAGCTGGGCAGCCAGAGATTTAACATTATCCTCCAGAAAAGGTTCAACCTCTTCCAGAAACATTATTTTATCACTTATCTTAAGGTACTTTTCCAGCAATCTAACAGGAAGGGGCCATGTAGTTCCTATTTTCAATAGTCCGACTTTTTCACCCAGCTCCATAAGCTCCACCGCTTCAGCAGCATAATTCCACGGACATCCTGAAGATATAACCAAAAGTTCAGGTGCCTCCGGGCCCTCATAAGTATTAAAATGTGATGTCTCAAATATTTCCCTGGCCTGATCAAGCTTCTGATTTCTCGCCTCATGTTTGGCCACAACAGGAAAAGTATGATAAGGTTTGGAAGTATCAAAAAACGGCTGCGCATCCGAAAGTGTGATTAAACCTGTTTGCACACTCGAACGGGTATGGGAAAGGCGGGAAACGCTCCTTAAAATCACAACATTTTTAATCGCTTCAGAAAGCTCAAATGCCCATTTGGTCATTTCAATGGCCTCCTGAGCTGTAGCAGGTTCCAAAAGGGGTATTCCCCCCATCCTGGCAAAGAGTCTTGCATCCTCCTCATTGGTGCTGGAAATCCCGGCCGGGTCATCACATGTAATTAGTACAAGACCTCCGTTTGTTCCGGACATGGTCATATTCAAAAGAAAATCTGATATAACATTAACACCATTTTGCTTCATACTGGCAAGAGCCCGGCACCCAGCATAGGATGCTGCTGTTGCCGCTTCAAACGCGACCTTTTCGTTGACTGACCACTCCACATATATTGGAAGATCTTTTGCGGCTTTGGCCAGGGTTTCTATAATTTCAGAAGAAGGATTCCCAGGGTAACCCGCACAAAATGTAACACCCGCCTCCAAAGCCCCCCTGGCGATGGACTCGTTTCCCTGCAGCAATGCAATCCCGCCTGTTTTTTCACTGATCATAGTCATTTTTTCTCCAGCAGAAATTATTTGTTTTTTTCAATTCTACGCTTCCTGCCTCTGTTACGTTTGTTTTCAGAAGCTTCCATAAGATGATTAAAATTTTCATCAGGAAATTCAGCCACCTCAAGAAGACCTTGTTTCACGGCACCGGCAAGCAAATCCTCACCTCTTTGGGTTCGCACGATAAGAGTATTCCAGGACTTTGATCCCTCCAGGGTTCCAACAGACAGATCAGCAGTTTCCCCTGTCATATCCTCGCACAACAGGCATCCCTGCTGGATAAAAGGTCTTATATCCGAAAGGGGATATTCCATCTTCCTTTTTAAAGTTTGAACCACAAGTTTTTCTGAAGGAGGGGGAGGTATATCATATTTAATTATTTTTCCTCCATCCATATTTTTAACAAGAAAATCGTCAAATGCGCGGTGATCAAGGGCCCAGGTACAAAAAAGAGCTATTTTCAGGGAAATGGGAGCCGACAAATTTTCTCCTGAAAACTCCACCATGCTCATTCTGCGAACAGCTTCCATCTGACATGGAAGACCAACTATCCCCAGCATATCTTTACCCGCCTTCAACGCCCTGTTTAAGGCAGAAAGACCGCCGGAACCGGTATACTCTGATCCTGAACAGCTTAAAATATCCCCCCTGCTTTCTGCTAAAAAACCGGCAGGTGACGAACCATTACCACGACTTGTCAAAACAGCGGCTTTTATTTCTCCTTTTTCAAGGGCATAAATCATAAGAGTGGACACTACACCACCATACTGAGCCCTGGACACAATTTCCGGGTCCGTGGATCTTGCCGCAAAAATTTTTCTATAATCCCCTATACCTGATTCATCGGACTCATTTTTTTCACCATGCTCCGCAAGGGGACATATTTGAAAACATCTTGCTGTATCAGAACAGCAAGGGGCAAGGGGGATGATTTTACCGTCAATATAATCAAAATACGGACAAAAACCAGCACATGCACCACATCGGACACAAAGTCCATTGTTAATAACTTCATTTATCAGGCGGGTCTGTCCCTGGGAAGTTTGAACGATCATACTCAGGTTATTCCTATATTGCCAAAATTTATTAAAAAGTTATAAATTATGGGCATCCTTACAAAGTGTAAAACGGTAAATAAAGGGTGCCTAAAATTCCACATAAATGATTGATAATTACATTAAATAGAACAAAAAGGTCAAGCTCAAAATAGTCAGTCCTGTTCACTTAAAAAGATAATACGAAAAGTTTCTTCATTCCCAGGCTCTGCCGGGAAGAAGAGCAAAACCATTTGATCATTTAAAAACTAAACGAAATCTGAACTCAAAAATTAACAAATCTTTATTGACACCGATTCATTTTTCGCTTATCCTAATAAGCTTACTTCTTAAGATGTTACTTTTTTTTAAGTTCAAGGAAGGCTATAATTTTAACCGTGAAAACAGATTAAATATTTTGATAATAGCGATACCGCTTTAATCATATACAGCAGTGTCCGGTTAGAATCTTGCGTGAGGGGAGTTTAATTGTTTTTGTAGCGTATTTAATAAATTTATTCGCAATAGCGGAAAAAACAATTAAACTTTCCGTATTTTCTTTCTTACAATTTTCTAACCAGACACTGCTGAATCATATAAAGGTATAATTATGGAAATTCCAATAACAAAAGCTGACAAATTAAAGCCGCATCCCGACGATGCTTCCCTTGCTTTTGGGACAATATTTACCGATCATATGTTTAATATGGATTATTCCCTGGAAAAAGGGTGGCATGATCCACGTATCGAACCATACAAACCAATAGAGATAGACCCTTCAGCCATGGTGCTTCACTATGGCCAGGCTATTTTTGAAGGCCTTAAGGCGTTTAGCACCGACAGCAGCATCCAGATGTTCAGACCTAAAGATAACCTGAAACGGTTTAACCGTTCCGCCCGTACTCTATGTATTCCGGAAATTGATGAAGCTTTTGCACTTACCGCTTTAAAAAAACTTATCAACCTGGACCGTAAATGGGTACCAAAGTCACATGGGACATCCCTTTATATCAGGCCCATTATTATTGCAACTGATCCATATTTAGGTGTTCGGGCTTCACATACTTACCGCTTTTTTATTATTTTGTCCCCTGTTGGAGCCTATTACGCAGAAGGCTTTAACCCTGTTAAAATATGGGTAACAACGGACCATGTTCGTGCTGTCCCAGGGGGCGTAGGCGAAGCAAAAACAGCCGGAAACTATGCTGCCAGCCTTTACGCAGGTGAAGAGGCTGTTAAAAATGGATATACCCAGGTATTATGGCTGGATGGAATTGAGCGAAAGTATGTAGAAGAAGTCGGTTCAATGAACATATTCTTTGTAATAGATGATGAATTGATCACTCCCATGCTAAGCGGCAGTATTCTTCCGGGAATCACAAGAGATTCCGTAATGGAACTTGCTAAATCATGGGGCATAAAGACTGTTGAAAGGAAAATCAGTATTAATGAAATCATGGAAGCCCATGGTTCAGGAAGACTAAAAGAAATATTCGGTTCAGGCACTGCCGCTGTTCTATCACCTGTGGGAGAGCTTAAATATAACGACAAGATCATCACCGTGGGAGATGGAAAAGTCGGCCCCATTACTCTTAGGTTATTTGACGCAATCACTGATATTCAATACGGCAAAACCAAAGATACCATGGAATGGATAGAACCTGTGTAATTTCATTTTTTTATTATTCATAACAGGATCTTGCATATAGATTTTTTGGGCTTAGTTCGAATATCGGTCGCCGGAGTATATAATACGCCTTACTCCCTCTGGGCCTGTAAAATTAATTATTTGACAATCTATATTTAATTATTTGACAATCTATATTTAATTATTTGACAATCTATATAATAAAATTTGAACCAACCCCTATTTTTTAAAAAAAAGCTACAATTTATTTCAGGAGAAACCAGATGACAACCGGCAGCACAAAACCGGCAAAAAATGAAATTACATTTTTCAGCAGAGGAGGACAAGGGGGAATTACATCATGTCAGATCCTTGCAGAAGCTGCATACATTGAAGGTTACAAAGATGTTATGTCAATCCCCCAGATAGGAGCAGAACGGCGCGGAGCACCCATCAGGGCATTTTTGATTATTTCACAAAATATTATACGAACAGTTTCAGCGGTTACCAAACCGGATGTAGTACTTGTCTTTGATGAAGCAATGCTGAAATTACCGCCGATAATAAATTCTATTCCACAGAAAAACTGCAAGGTATTAGTGAATACCGAAAAAATAAATAAAGATACTCCCCTTTCTGATGAAATAGAAATATACACATTTCCAGGAACCAGCATAGCAATGGATCTAGGTTTAACATTAGAAGGATTACCCCTTGTTAATGTGCCCATCCTTGGTGCTTTTTCAAAACTTACAGGGCTGGTATCAATGGAATCCATCGAAAAAAGCCTCCAGAACAAATGGGGCGAAAAAGCCGAAAAAAATATTAAATCGATACATATGGCATTTGATAAAACAATAAAGGCTAGTTAAACTCCATATGTTCCATCTGCTTTACAATATTTGTTTAAACGCTATACCATTTTTAATATCAGGATGTATTTTGTTTTTATTTAAGAGGATTTACAAATAATGGAAAAATCAGACAAACTGCCTGCAGCGCCGCAGCCGTACAAATCCTGGAAGGAGCTGCCCCATGTGCCAGTTTCTTATCCCCAGCTCGGCAGCATTGGCGCAACAGGCGAATGGCGAACATTTAAACCTGAACTCAATGCAAAGCTGTGCAACAAATGCGGCATGTGTTATCTATATTGCCCTGACGGGGTCATATCGTACAAAGAGGATGCTCTCCCCGAAATAGATTACATGTTTTGTAAAGGCTGTGGTATCTGTGCTTCAATCTGTCCCAAAAAAGCATTGGAAATGGTTAGAGAAAAGGAATAATAAAAAAAAGATTATTAATGATGAAAACAGAACAGGAAAATATATTAATCATGTCCGGCAATTATGCTGCGGCATGGGGCGCTAAATGCTCCAATGTTAATGTGATCAGCGCATACCCAATCACACCCCAGACCACTGTAGTGGAAAAACTGTCCGATTTCGTTGATAACAAAGAACTTGATGCGAAATATATCCGTGTTGAATCTGAGCATTCAGTTATGGCGGCACTCGTAGGAAGCTCCATGACAGGGGCACGATCATTTTCCGCTACATCCGGACAGGGGCTTCTCTATATGGCAGAAATGCTCCATTGGGTATCTTCATCAAGGCTTCCCATTGTGACCACCATTTCCAGCAGAGGGATAGCACCTCCATGGAATATATGGGCAGACTATACTGATATTCTTTCCATTCGTGATTGCGGATGGATTATTCAGTTTGCCTCTACCCACCAGGAAATATTTGACTCCATACTAATGGCTTATAAAATTGCTGAAAATCCTGAAGTAAGCCTTCCCTATTTTGTGGTTTACAGCGGCTTTTCCCAAAGTCACACAAGCAAGCCTGTCTCCATTCCCGACCAGCAGCGTATCAATGAATTTCTCCCGATACTCCCTGAAGATGGATGGGGCCATCTTAACCTTAATCCCGACAAACCAGTAACCTTTGGTAATCTGGTTATGCCGGAGCAGGAATACCTTGATTTTCGTTTTATGATCCATGATTCAATGGTAAAATCGAAAAACGTCATACATGATACAATAGATGTATTCAACCAGAGCTTCGGCAGAGACTATGAAGGGCTGGTGGAAAAATATCTGTGCGATGACGCTGAGGTTATTTTAATAGCCTACGGAGCACTGGCGGAGCAGAGTAAAGATGCGGTTGATAACTTGCGTGAACAGGGTAATAAAGTCGGCTTGTTCAAACTAAGATACATCCGGCCCTTTCCCAATGAAGAACTCATCGAGGTTTTCAATTCAGATGTCAAGGTAATAGGTGTAGCAGATCAGGGAACCGCATTCGGAAATCCCACAGGCGGTCCCATTTCCACAGAAGTCATGTCATTATTGTATCATACAAAAAATAAAATAGACGTTCTCCCCTGTATATGGGGCATCGGCGGAAGAAATGTCTCCGTTGATGACCAGATAAAACTCTTTGAAAAACTTCTGTATATCAAAAACAACAATAAATATCCCACAGACGAAACCTGCCAGCACGGTACGGTATGGATGGGGCTAAAAACCGGGATCTAAAAAGTATGATCACTACAAAGGAACTATTAAAAACTGAAAGCGTAAAACCAGAATTATATTTGGCTGGCAGTTCATCCTGCGCAGGATGTGCATCTGTATTAGCTTTACGCTGGGCATTAAAGGCACTTGGGAAAAAAACCGTTGTTGTATCACCGGCATGCTGCGCAAACGTATATATTGGTTTGTGGCCCAAAGCATCGCCTGCTGTTCCCTATGTAAATATGGCCTTTGCTGCCGGAGCCTCTGCCGCAGCCGGAATTGTTGCCGGATATGAATCTTTAGGCAAAAAAGATATTAACGTACTCACCTGGGCAGGGGACGGGGGTACTGTTGACATAGGGATTCAGGCATTAAGCGGAGCCATTGAGCGGAACACAAATTTCATTTATGCCTGTTACGACAATGAAGGCTACATGAATACAGGGACACAAAGAAGTTCCTCCACTCCCAAATATACTGTAACCACCACCACTCCACTGGGAAAGCATATGCACAAAAAGGATATCGCGCAAATTGTTGCGGCCCACGATATTCCCTATGTTGCCACCTGCCTTGCCACAGATCCTGTTGATGTTTACAACACATTTATGGAGGCCAAAGCCATACATGGTCCAAAATTTATCCAGCTGCTCACACCTTGTGCTCCTGGATGGCGTTTTGAAGTATCACAGACCATAGATGTGGGGACAATGGCTGTTAAATCAGGCTTTTTTATCCTCTGGAAACAGGTGAACGGACGCCTGGAAATCAAGAAAAAAAGCTTGAGATACATGGATAAGCAAAAACGAATTCCCGTTGAAGATTACCTGAAGGGCCAGGGAAGATTCAGCAAATTAACCAAAGATCAGATAGATGACATGCAAAACTGGGTCGATAAAAGATGCGAAAAAATTTCAGCCCGGGCTAAATATGAAGCAAATCTTTGAACCCTTTTAAATTACAGATTCCTGCCTGTGCGGGAATCCGGTTTTTTCTTCGTTCCCAGGCTCTGCCTGGGAACGAAAGCAAAAACTGGCTAAATCACGCTGGTTTTATTTATATTTATATTATGTCAAGCATCTGAAATCATGGAAAAAATAACATATAACCCACCACTTCAGAGGTATGTGATGTTTCTCTGTTAAGTGATTGTTCCTCATCAATCAGCACATTAACACTGCCGCCGGTTTTATTTTTCCA
>Ga0209633_10005200_pt1 | contig 11492 bp, 8 predicted proteins | sample Cruoilmetagenom1_FD_187290 | JGI IMG/M metagenome (GOLD analysis project Ga0209633, IMG submission 187290) | Oil polluted marine microbial communities from Coal Oil Point, Santa Barbara, California, USA - Sample 1 (SPAdes) (version 2) | ecosystem: Environmental > Aquatic > Marine > Oil seeps ... | reverse complement strand
TGGCGACGTTCATGAACGCATCCGGCGGATGCTGACCGAAGGTTCGGCGGCCGCAGACTCTCCTCTTTTGAGGTCGTCCGGGCCTTCAGTGCCGGTCCCGCAGCGTTCCCAAGCGCCGGCGCAGCGATCCGCGCCTCAGCCAGCGTTGCGCCCGGCCGAAGAAGCCAAACCGGCGCCCAACCCGTTTCGGGGGGCCCAGTCTCTCGGCAAGCATTCTCTCGAGGTCGCGGTCGACATGTTTAAGTCGCTTGGCGGCGGCGGGCGGGATGAACGCCGGGATGTAGCGCCGCCGCGTGCGCCGGAAGCGTCAAAACCAGCCTCGCGCGTTCGCGGCGACCTGTTTGACGATCAGGAAGATGCTGATCTGGAGATTCCGTCTTTCCTGAGAAAGAAGAAAACCGGCTAGACAGTCGCTAAGATAGATTCCGTAACCCACTGTTCTTACATTGGAAAAAGCCCCGCTCCGAAAGTTGCGGGGCTTTTTGCTTATGGTGAAACACCGTGAAACAAAGCTTGACCTTCCACAGCTGCGGAAATTTACGAAATCAATGTAGTAAAAAGGCCACTGAAGCGTTTGTCTTTAATACTGCATCACGAACAAAGGTGAGTGACGCCATATGGGGGCGGATCCGCAAACCACGATCAAGACGAAAACCGAGTTTGCGGGCATCGGGCTGCATAGCGGCGAGGCCTGCCGTATTTCCGTCTGCCCGGGGGCGGTCGATTCCGGCATCATATTCCGCCGTTGTGATTTCGATCTGAATGGCTCCGATAGCCGCCTTTCCAACCTTATTCATGCCTCGCCGGCGTTTGTTGTCGGCTCCGATCATGGCACCACGCTGGCCAACAGCCATGGCGCGAGCGTATCGACCGTTGAACATTTGATGGCGGCATTCGCAATCATGTCGGTCGATAACGCGATTGTGGATGTTTACGGCCCGGAAATTCCAATTTTTGACGGTAGCGCTGAACACCTGGTCGCCGGTTTAATGGCGGCGGGCGTAAAAACTCAGGACGCGAAGCGCGGGGAAATCCTCATTGGCGAGACTGTCCGCGTTGAGGATGGCGGCCGGGTCATCGAAATTTCGCCCGCCGTTAAATGCACGATCGATATCAGCATCGATTTCGGAGATTGCCTGATCGGCCGCCAGTCGCTGCTTTTGGACCTCGACAACCCCGCGGACCGCGATCGCCTTGCCAAATCGCGTACATTCTGCCGGCTCTACGAGGTCGACGCCCTGCGCCAGGCCGGCCTTGCACGCGGCGGCTCGCTTGACAATTCGCTGGTTGTAGACGGGCAGGAATTGATGAATGGGCAGCCTTTGCGCGACCCCCATGAGTTTGCCCTCCATAAGGCGCTGGACCTTCTGGGCGATCTTTATCTATTGGGCCAGCCAATCCGCGGCGCCATTCGCGCTGTTAAGCCCGGGCATGCGCTCAATGCGCAAGCCGCGTTGGCGGTCGCCCGGAGCGTAGAGACCGATGAAGCGGCAGAGGCGGAGCCCCTGGCGGCGACAGCCTAAGAGCCTTGCTCAATAGTTGGCGATTGCAGCCTGTTTGACGCTAACAACGCGCCGCTTTAGAACCATGGCTGCTGGGCAGGTTCATATAAGGCGTCATTGATCGTGGTTTTTCGTTTTGCGTTACTTTTCAAATGGTTGGGCGTTGTCGCCGTTTGCGGCGCGCTCGCCGCCTGCGGTTCCGGCAAGAAGGAAAAATTTGCCTATGTGGAGCGGCCGGTTGAACAGCTCTACGCCAGTGCAACGAGGCAGCTTGAGAAAAAGCGGTACGACTCCGCAATCGCATTCTTTGAAGAGGTAGAACGCCAGCACCCTTATTCGGCGTGGGCGCGGCGCTCCATGCTGATGAAAGCTTTCGCTTATTATCAGGGTAATGATTATGAAGAGGCGATCACCGCTCTCGATCAGTTTATTTCGCTTCATCCCGGCAACAAAGATGCAGCGTATGCTTATTATCTGAAAGCGATGTGTCATTACGAGCGTATTCGCGATGTCGGACGCGATCAGGAATTTACCGACAATGCAGTCGCATCCCTGACCGACGTACTTCGCCGTTATCCAGATTCGGAATATGCGCGCGACTCGCGGTTGAAGCTCGATCTCACTTATGACCACCTTGCCGGCAAGGAAATGTATGTGGGCCGCTTTTATCTGAAACAGAACAAGCACATTGCGGCGATCAACCGCTTTAAGATCGTTATCTCGAAATATCAGACCACGAACCATGTGCCCGAAGCACTGCACCGGTTGGTGGAAGCCTATCTTGAGCTTGGCATCGTTGATGAAGCGCGCTCAGCCGCAGCGGTGCTTGGGTATAATTATCCCGGCAATCGCTGGTATGAGGACACGTACAAACTCTTTGAGCAGCGCGATATCGTGATAGCCGATGCGGGCGCGGCGCGGCGCGGCGGCCCGGCTCCTGAGGCGGAAGATCCGAATAAGATATTGCAGGATCTCGATCCCGACACCGTCGACGGCGCCGATCCGGTGACGGCGCAGGAGCTGGACAATCTCACGCCGGCGAGCGACAGCCTCGGCGGAGACCTAGGCGCGCCGATTTTCGACAACGACAACCTTTAACGCCCGGTCTGATGGCCCCCGGCGAACGGGTTCCGGCGCGGCGCAAACTGCGGTACATCCATTCTCTTGAGCAATGATGGGGGGCCGGTAATGCTGACCGCTCTCAACATTCGGGATTTTGTCCTTATCGATCAGGCGCAGCTGACGCTCGGGCGCGGCCTTGCGGCGCTGACCGGGGAAACCGGCGCCGGCAAATCAATCCTTCTCGATGCGCTGGGGCTTGCGGTTGGCGGGCGCGCCGGGCGCGGCGGCGTCCGGCAGGGCGCTGCTCAAGGCGTTGTTGCGGCGACTTTTGAAGCGCATGCGGATCATCCAGTGTGGCGATTGCTGGAAGAAAATGGTCTTGCGGGCGAAGATGATCAGATCATCCTCCGGCGCATTCAGAGCGCGGATGGCCGCAGCCGCGGTTTCGTCAACGATCAGCCGGTGTCCATCGGCACACTACGCGATGTCGGCGAAGCGCTTTTGGAAATTCATGGCCAGCATGATGGGCGCGGGTTCCTATCGGCGGGCGCTCATCGCAGCATGCTCGACGAATATGGCGGGCTGCAAAAGAAAGCGGCGATGCTCGCGGCGCTGTGGCGCGATTGGCGCGAGGCCCTGTCCGCGCTTGAAGAACGCCGCCGCGAGCAGGTCGCCGCTGCGCGGGAAGCGGAATATCTGCGCCATGTTTTTGAAACCCTGCAAAAGCTTGATCCGCAGTCGGATGAAGAAAGCGCGCTGGCCGGCCGCCGCGCTGCGTTAATGGCGTCGGAGAAAGTGTCTGATGAGCTGGCCGCCGCCGCAGCGGCGCTTGATGACGGCCGGGTTGAGGGCAATCTGTCGTCGAGCCTCGGCCATGTCGAACGCGCGGGCGTTCATCTGCCGGGGGCCGAAGCGCTCAGCGAAGCGGCGGCGCGCCTTGAGGCGGCGCTCAACGAAGCGGCCGAAGGGCGCGCGGCGATTGACCGGGCCATCGCCGAGTTCGGCGCCGATCCCGACGAGCTTGATCGCACCGAAGAGCGATTGTTCGCCTTGCGCGGCGAAGCGCGCAAGCACGGTGTTGCGCCGGACGACCTTTCTGGGTTCTTGCAGAAAATCAAAAAGGCGCTTGAGGACGTTGAGCTGGGCGAGGCGGCGTTCGGAGATCTTGAACGCGCTGCTGCGGCGGCAAAATCGGTCTTCGAAAAAGCGGCGACTGCGCTGACGAAAAATCGCATGACGGCGGCTAAAAAACTTGATGCAGCGGTGGCGAAGGAACTGGCGCCATTAAAGCTCGGCAAGGCGCAATTTGAAACGCATATCGAAACCAATCCCGCTAATCCGACCTCGGACGGCTATGACCATGTGGAGTTCATGGTTGCGACAAATCCGGGCGCGCCTGCGGGGCCGTTAAAGTCGATCGCCTCCGGCGGCGAACTCTCCCGGTTTGTGCTGGCGATGAAGGCGGCGCTCGCGGCGAAAGAAAACCGCACCGTCATCATCTTCGATGAGGTCGACGCCGGCGTTGGCGGCGCCGTCGCCGATGCGGTGGGCGAGCGCCTTGCGCGCCTGGCGCAGGACGCGCAGGTGCTGGTTGTGACCCATAGCCCACAGGTCGCCGCCCGCGCCGACAGCCATTGGCGCATCGAAAAGAAGCAAACTAAAAGCCAGACGACGACAAGCGTTACCGCCCTGACCCCGGAGGCGCGCATGGAAGAGATTGCGCGCATGCTGTCAGGCGCGGAGATCACCGATGAGGCCCGCGCGGCGGCGCGCCGATTGCTTGGGGCGCCGGCGCAAAAGCAGGCGCGTAAAAAGCCGGCCTCGAAAAAGCTGGCCCCGAAAAAGCTGGCAAAGACGAGCTAGGGCGAATAGCAATGCATTATGAGCAGACAAGCCGCTGACACTTCCGCAATCCCGGTTGGCAAACTGACGCCTGAAGAAGCGGAGGCCGAACTTGCGCGGCTCGCCGCCGCCGTCGCCCGCGCTGACGAGGCCTATTACGCCAAGGACAAGCCGGAAATCACCGATGCGGAATATGACGCGCTGCGCCGGCGCAATCTCCTTATCGAGAAGCGATTTTCGAAACTGAAGCGCGCTGACTCGCCGTCCGACAAGGTCGGCGCGGCCCCGTCGGCGAAATTCGAAAAATCAAAACACGCCGTAGCGATGTTGTCGCTCGACAATGCGTTCAAAGACGAGGACGTCGCCGATTTCGAAAAACGCGTGCGCAAGTTTCTCGGGCTGAAAGACGATGACGCGGCCGCGTTTACCGCAGAGCCGAAGATCGACGGGCTCTCGCTAAATTTGCGTTATGAAAAAGGCATTCTCGTTCTCGCGGCGACCCGCGGCGACGGTGCGACGGGGGAGAATGTCACCGCGAATGTGCTGACCATCGGCGACATTCCCAAGAGATTGAAATCGGCGCCGGATATTCTGGAGGTGCGCGGCGAAGCCTATATGAGCCACGCGGATTTCGAAGCGCTCAACAATCGCCTTGAAGAGGCCGGCGAAGATGTTTTTGCCAATCCGCGCAATGCCGCTGCGGGCTCGCTGCGCCAACTTGACGCCGCGATTACCGCCTCGCGGCCGCTCAGGTTTTTCGCTTATGCCTGGGGCGAGATCAGCGAGGGAATCGCCGCGACGCAGTGGGAGGCTGTACAACAGTTTAAAAAACTCGGCTTTCAGACCAATGCGCTCCTGAAGCGTTGCGCCAACATTGAGGAACTGCTGGCGCAATACGTTAATATTGAAGAGCAGCGCGCATCCCTAGGCTATGACATTGACGGCGTTGTCTACAAGGTAGACCGGCTGGACTATCAAAAACGTCTCGGTTTCGTCTCTCGCCATCCGCGCTGGGCCATCGCCCACAAATTTCCGGCGGAAAAAGCGACGACGGTTCTGGAAGACATCGAGATACAGGTCGGCCGCACCGGAAAATTGACGCCTGTTGCGCGCTTGAAGCCGGTCACGGTGGGCGGCGTTGTCGTCTCCAACGCAACGCTCCACAATGCCGACGAAATCGAACGCAAGGATGTGCGCGTAGGCGATACAGTCGTTATTCAGCGCGCAGGCGACGTTATTCCACAAGTCGTGGAAGTCATTAAGGCGAAGCGCAAGAAGGGCGCGCGGAAATACAAATTCCCGGATCGCTGTCCGGTCTGCGGCAGCCATGCGGTCAACGAGGTCAATCAGGGCACTGGCAAGGCCGACGTCGACCGGCGTTGCACCGGCGGTCTTGTCTGCGGCGCGCAGGCGGTGGAACGCTTGAAACATTTCGTCTCACGCCAGGCATTTGACATTGAAGGGCTGGGGGAAAAACAGATCGCCTCGTTTTTTGAGCAGGGGATCATAACCGAACCTGCTGACATTTTCACGCTACGCCGCCGCCAGGAAGCCAGCGAAATTGATCTTTATACCTATAAAAACAAGAAAGACGGCGACGTTTACCTTGATAAAGGGGGCAAACCTGTCGCCACCAACACAAAATCGATTGAAAATCTTTTCGATGGCGTACACGCAAGGCGCTCGATTTCATCGGCGCGCTTTATCAACGCCCTTGGCATTCGCCATGTCGGCGACACCAATGCGCGGCTCTTCGCCAGCCACTATGGCGATGTCGCTGCATTTTATGATGCGGCTGTGAAAGCGCGGGACGAAGCAAGCGAGGCTTACCAGGACATGCTGTCGATCGACGGGGTCGGCGCGCTGGTGGCGCGCGGCGTGATTGATTTCTTTGACGAAAAGCACAATCGCGAGGCGGTTGACCGTCTGCTCGCGGAAGTAACGCCGCAAAAAGCCGAAGCCGCCAATACGACAAGCCCCGTCGCGGGCAAAACCGTTGTCTTCACCGGCACGCTGGAGACCATGACGCGCGAAGAAGCAAAAGCGCGCGCCCAAAGCCTTGGCGCCAAAGTCTCAGGCTCGATTTCCGGAAAGACGGACTATCTCGTCGCCGGGCCGGGCGCAGGGTCGAAGCTGAAAAAAGCGCAAGAGTTGGGCGTTAGAACGCTTACGGAAGACGAATGGGCGGAGCTAGTGAGCACGTAGCGTCTTGCCGTGATTGTTGGTATATTCAAAAAAAGCTAGCGGGGAGATTAGCATGGCTGCTGAAACCGGAACGTTTACGACTTATCTGCGCCGGCGCATTGAGCCTTACAAAACGACAACGCTTGGGTTTCTCGCCGGTATTCTCGGCGTGGCGATTAATCTTCGAGAAGCGGTTTCTGATTCCACGGTCATATTGGCGCTGGGCGCCGGTGCGGTTGCGGTTGGCGCGGGCGTTTTCGTTGCTCGGGCAGTGCGCGGAGGGCGAAATCCGAAATGGACCTGCGACCTTTTTATGGCGAGCGCCCTTACGGCCGTTATCGCCGGGCTCATGACTGTCGGGCAGGCGCTAACCGACAAGGCGAGCGGCGGCAATGAGCCCTTAATGGCGATCTTGATCCCGCAATTGCAATCGATCGATGAAGGCGTTTCAGAGATCGCGGACAACACAGCGGAGATAGCCGATAATACCGCTGAAATTGCCGTGAGCACGGCCGCTTCGAAGCGCGAAGTCAGCGAAAACCCGCGCAAGGAACTCGCCAATCTCGGCATCGCTTGGACAAGCGATAACTTCATGGAGGCGATTGAAGCGCGCGATTTTGAAACCATGCGCCTCTTCCTCGATGGCGGCATGAACATTGAAACGGCAAGCTGGCAGGGAATGATGTTGCCGGTCGTGCTCGGGCGAACCAAGGACGATATTCCAGAAATTCTCGGTATATTATCGGAGTATGATTTTGATCCAAACTATGCATTCGGTCAGGGCAGCAACCGTTCTAATGATAGAACCATCATTGGCTGGGCGGCGCAGATTGACCGGCCGGACATCATCAAGGCGGCGGTAAAAATCGGCGCGGATCCCAATCAAACAATGAACTCACTCGGCGCCCTCGGGATGACCAGCGTACAAACGCCTCTGGTCGCGGCCGCCGATCATGGAAAATTCGCCGCCGGTCTGGCTTTGCTGGAGGCAGGGGCCGACCCGTCGGCTGATGAATGGTTAGTTTATGCGCGCCTCCAACACCGGCTTTACCGGTATGAGCTGGAGCGGGAAAACAAGGACGCCCAGCGTTTTCTAAAAGCGTTAAAACCGCCCAAAAAACTCAAACGCGCCATGGACCTTATGACCGAGCTTTCAAATGTCGAGGGCCGGATTTCGAAAATGGCCACCGATAATTTGACGAATTCAATCCTTGGAACATGGAACGAGAAAACCGACCCTGAATTCCAGGCGCTCGAACGCCGGCGCGTCGAAATAGAAAAAGAACTGACCAAATTGGGATATTAGGTCCGCGCAGCCGGGCCCCCTAATCGGTATTGGCGTTTCCGCAGGAATTATCGTTAGCGCCGGCCAGCCTCTGCCACAGATGCGTCATTGTAGAGATGGGAGAGCAGGTTGTAGCGAACGCCCTCTGTGGTTTCTTCGACCTCGTGCAGCAAAGATGAAGAGAACACAATCGCCGATCCTGCGGGCAATCGATATCCGCGATCAGAATATTCGCGAAAGACGAGACCGCCGCCTTCATAGTCATCATTCAGACTGACGGATAAAGCAAAACGGCGATGCGTCATCGCGCCGGTATTGTCGCGATGCCCGATCTCCACGCCGCTTCGATCGCCGACATAACGCGCAATCTCCAGATTTTCACGGCGCGTTACATTGAATGCGAAGGCGCGGCTAATCGCTGAAAAAACCCTTTCCTTCAGCCGTTGATCTATGAACGCCAGCCGGTTCGGGTCGGTAATAATATGATCGACGCGGTCCTGGCGGTCATATTCATAGACCGGGATTTTTACGCCATCGGGATTTGCCGTCGGTTTTGGCGGGGTGATCTGAAGCTGGCCCTTATTTTCAAATTCACCGATTAAGTCGGCGCATTCTTCCGGTGAAAATACTTTTGGCGCGACTAGAACAGGGGCGTGAGGCGCGGCCCAGGAGGCCTCCTGGGCGAGCTTGGCCTGATTGATCACCGTTTCGGCTTTTGCCGCATGTTCATTTGTCATTTCAATGTCCCAATAACATCTGATCTGGCGGTAAGGCGATATGACGACGCTGCGCATGCGTGTTGGCGTCACCTCGCTTCCCCGTTTATGAAGTCCGTATGCGGCAAAAGCGAAGCCGCCCGGATCGCCAAGAACCGGAAACGAAAGACCAAGTTTTCGCTTAGCCTCGCGGTTGGCGCGGGCGTTGCTTTGCGCGGTAATGATGACGACCTTCGCATTCGCCGCCTCAAATGACGCGGCGCGTTCCTCATAAGCCCGCAATTGGCTTGCCCCAGGCTCGCTCGTCAGATCCGGCGCGAATACGAGAACCAGATAGCCGCCGGATGCATGATCGTCGGCGAGATTGAACAGCCGACCGGTTTCATCAATCCTTTGAAACAAGTAAGGCCGGTCGCCAGGCGTAATATCTCTGACGAATTGTGTGAGTTGGTCGGCGACCAGGCTATCCGTTGGCTGGTGGTCGAGCATTGCCTGCAGCCGCCTCCGATGTTCGATTTCCGGCAACGGCCTTTAGAACGAAAAACTCGCGGCAAGTCCAGTCAAGACCGCGCCGAGCCAAAATCCCGCCTATAGCTGACGGAATTTGCGATTAGTGCGTCATGACGGAACGGCTTGCGTCGGATCACATCCAACTGCTTAGTCGCTGGTCTCCGCCTTAATTTCTTCGATCCGCGCGCGTGCGTCGGAGAAATCCGGGTCCGCTTCCAGTGCGCGAGTGTAGGCTTCCAAAGCCTTATCTGATTGTTCCATTACGCTGTATGCATCGCCCAGCAACTGCCACCCTCGTGGCAAACTCGGAAAAGTTTCTGTAATGATTATCGAGATGCGCAAGAGCTCATCATTGTCGCCATTCCGATATGCATCGACCGCGCGGCGATGCATGCTCCGCCGCATATATTCTTGCGTTTCAGGATCTTCGGTCATGTGAGCTTCTTGCAGACGGCCCAATATTGTGTCGGCGCCGTCCCCGCGCATGACGGCTTCGCCGATCTCGCCTGCAACATCTTTGACCTGTTTGTAAAAAGCCGCCCGTTCCGTGCGCATTTCGTCTAACAGCGCCCGAGCGTACCAGCGGCCATTTGACATGACGCCTTTAATAGCTGCGGCGTGGCGAATATCTGAAAGCGGATTATCGGCCAGCAAAACGAAGTCAGCTTCATAGCCCACCTTGATCGCGCCAATTTTTGCATCCTTGTCTGCATATTTCGCAACGAAATCGCCGCCATTTCGCGTCGCCGCCGCGAAGGCGGCGTTATGGTGCAGACCTGCTTTGACGAGCTCGCGCATTTCGCTATGGAGCGACAACCCCGGATGAAGGCCGGGAAGGGGGGCGTCAGTTCCAGTGACGATCAAAACGCCTGAATTGTGCGCCCGCAGCGTAAGGTCATGTATAAAGTCATATTTAATGCGCCCACGGAAAATGCGTTTGCCTGGTTTGTTGCGGCGTGTAATATGACCGTCGTTCCAATCACCCGCTATCAACTCCGGATGGAGGTATTCGATTTCCGGACCGGACAGGACTTCGTTTTGATTATCCCACAGTTTCGCCGCCGCGAAAGTGAATGACAGATTTGGGATCAGCGCGACGTCACTTTCAACCATCAAATCGATGGCGCGCTGCGCTTTGTCGGGGGCTGGCCGTGTCAATCCATCGAATGCGTCCAGATCATCGTCTCCAGTACCGTCGAAATAGTCGAAATAGAGTTCTTCAGCATGGGCAATTACATCGAGACCGTTTTCAAGCGAATGCTCAACAGGAAATTCGCCGGAAATGTGGCCAAAGACTGACATGTCGCGCCTGGCCGCTTCCGCAACCGTCGCATCAAAGATTTCGCGAGAGACCCCATCGTAGGTTTTGACAAAACTGTGGCCATCTTTTTTAAGCCGGCGGACATGTTTGCGCGCCGCCATCGGCGTCTCAATATTAATCTGGCTGCCGATTGTCCGGCCAGTCGTGTAGAGGTCAGGGCCGGCTTTTTCTCCGGCGGCAATTTTCCGCTTGGCGGTCATCAAGCTCGGAAGGTTTTTACCCCGATCTCCGAGGGTGAGCGCGGTGGTGACGCCATGGGCAAGATAATTCAAATAATAATCCGCCCCCCAGCCATGTATGTGCGCATCGATATAACCGGGCGCCAAGAACCCGCCGTCTCCGTCGATAACGAGCCCCACATCCCCTAACTCTTCAATGGGCGCAATTTTTTTAATGACGCCGCCTTCAACTAAAACGGCAAGCCCCTCCAGCACTTCGTTATCGCCGGTCATCGGCAACAGGCGTACATTTTTGATGATGCTGCGTTCAGCGGGGGGAACGCTGAACTCAGCCTTCGCTAAGGCGCCGCTACCGGCAAGCAAAGCGGTAAGAGCGCTTAAAAGCGCTAAAATTCCAGACTTTGTCATTTGGTCCCTCCCAGACATCGCGACTTTATCAGGCGCTGTCTTCCCTCATGTCACATCCTGCGGGCATCGGTTCTTTGTCACGATAGCCAACGTCGCCGCATTCCTTCATCAGTGATAAGACACCTCAAACGTTCGGGAGATCAATCACGAGATTGAGAGAATTGGTATTCCGCAAAATTTGAGCGGTACGATATGGCCGGTACCCTGCTCAGCCTATCGCCAGATCTTCTGGGTCGTGTGCTCGCTCGCCTCCGCGCCGGTTTTGGCGATGCAGCCAATTGCGGAATTGGCGCGGCTTATTTCCACCCAGAGCAGAGGCTGGCGGCAAATGACGTAAAAAATGTGATTTGAGATTCTGCTAATGGCCTGGTTAAATTTAGCTGATTCCACTCAGCGATAAAGCGCCAGCAGCGGCCCGCGCTCTTTTTCCCGAGTCTCATTTTCGGCCATTGCCACGCCCTATATCGCCGGATTACACCCGCC
>Ga0209633_10005198_pt1 | contig 11495 bp, 10 predicted proteins | sample Cruoilmetagenom1_FD_187290 | JGI IMG/M metagenome (GOLD analysis project Ga0209633, IMG submission 187290) | Oil polluted marine microbial communities from Coal Oil Point, Santa Barbara, California, USA - Sample 1 (SPAdes) (version 2) | ecosystem: Environmental > Aquatic > Marine > Oil seeps ... | reverse complement strand
AAAAATATCATTTATACCATTGTCACCTGAGAATAAAACACGCCAAGTGGTATTAGCTAAATCATAAATATTTAACTTATCTGTAGTTGTGTTATAAATAATTAATCCATTTGCTGGATTGCCTGTGTTAATTGCATCTCTTTGCACTTGTGTCATCCTAGGAATAAGGAATCCTCTTGTCGTATCTCTCAGTTCTAAAATCGACGAAGCATGCGGAGTAATTTTTACTTCGCTAATTCCTACTCCCTGAGCAAATCCTTTTTGCCCTGCTAACACCAGAATAAATATTGGTATTAAAAACATTATTCTAAATCGAGAGATACGTTTCATACGATCATGTCTATTGCTATTTCCTATAGCAATACTTGCTGATGTTTTAATTTTTGTATCCATTACTTGGCCTCCTAGATATAATTACAGCGTTGTTTGTTTTAAAATTTTAAATAAAATAAAGCAAATAAAGCCTTAGTCAAGGTATAGACAATACACCGACTAAAGCTTTCTCTCTCATTTTTTAACACCTTAGGTGTCAGTAATAAAGAAAAGCAACTCTTATGTTGATTTTTAATCACTCTATTTTTATCATTTCATCCCGAATATTTTCGAGATAAAAATTCTATTTTCGATTCAATCGTTAAAATCCGAAAGAATTACAAAATCCATCATAAAATGTTTGTAAAATCTATGTATTAAAACGAAACCTTATAAAAATAGGTAAATATCAGTGGGCTAACAAGAAACATCTAATTTTTTATGTAAAAACTTAGAATCCATAAGCCCAACAGATAAACACCCTTAAACATTTTAATAATCAGCACATTATATTATTGACTTGTACGCTAAATTTGAAAAAAAGTTTTAAACATCACATACAAAATAAAACAATCAGGTAGTTTATTACTTTTTTAGACTCAAATAAACGGCAAATAGTGCATTTTACATTATCTCAATGGTCAATGATATAATGTAGACTATCAATTTTTATAAAACAATGGTCAATAAATAATCTTGAATGTATTGTTAAGTGATTTATTTATATGTATTTTGTAGCGATCTGATAAAATATTAAAAGAAAAACAGATCAGAATATTAGATGAGAAAACACTAGTGATAATATATGATAAATTAATAAGCTAATTTCAAATAAACTCTTTTTGAACAGGAGAATAAAAAATATCCCAAACAGTATTATCGTCATACTCAATACTACCTACAATCTTCCCTTTTAAAATCGTAAAAAATTTCTTTGAAACAGCATTTTCGATAGGATAAGACATAATTTCACCATACACATCTTCATATTTATCTTTCCCTTCATTATATAAGGCTTTTAGAAATTTAATTGCCCCAGTTTTAGAATGAATCACAAAATGCTCAATAAGTAATGAATTATGTGTATTTTGCAAATAGTTATTTTTTTGCAAAATCTGAATAAGCTTTGACTTAGTGTTAACAATACTTGAAAAACTATAACATATAGCATAGGCTAAAATTTTATTACCTTCCAAATCTTCAAGTACCATAACAATACTATTGTCACTTTTAATGCATGCTTTTAATTCATTAGAATTAATTTCATTATTTAGCAATCCTGTTTTACTATTCAAATGATCTTTATTTTCACCATACAAATAATATGATTGCAATTTTAAAATTGCGCTAATGTCTTCAACTAATGCTTTTCTGGCAACTAAAGTATTCATGTAATTTACGATTATTAAAGCTTACATTTTTATCATAAAAGTTACAAATATATAATAAAAGATAAATCAAGAAGCGAAATCAAAGTGGAAAGCGAACCTGGCAAAGGAAGTAGTTTTATTTTTACAATCCCCAAAAACAAATAAAAAGCATATAACACATATCAATTCTAAAAATACTTATAAGTAAAATGGGGGTTTGGTAATTTTCAATCAATTTTGATTATGATACACTAGCTGATTCCGTTCATCCATTAAATTCAATAAATCATTCAGAAAAAGTTGTGGGTGTGTTAAGATCTTTAAATCCTATTCCCCTAAGTCGGTTAGATGCAATAGAAAACATAAACAACAAGAAAATATATACGACTACAAACAACAACAGCTTATAAAGAATGTGGGCTGTACTGGTGATTAAACATTTTTTGTTATCTTTACTTTTGCTTATAAACTAAGCTAAAAACAGTTAAAAAATCAGCAGTTATTTATTAGTTTTAACAGTTTAATTTAAAAGATAATGATAAAATATAAACGAATATTATTAAAACTTAGTGGCGAATCTTTAATGGGAGCCTTGGGATATGGAATCGATTCTGTTAGATTAAACGAATATGCAGCACAAATTAAAGAACTCGTTGATGCAGGAACTCAAGTAGCCATTGTTATTGGTGGGGGGAATATTTTCCGCGGATTATCAGGTGTAGCTAGTGGTTTCGATCGAGTAAAAGGCGACCAAATGGGAATGCTTGCAACGGTAATAAATAGTTTGGCCTTACAATCGGAGTTAACTAATATTGGAACCAAAGCAATTGTTTATACTGCATCGAGAATGGAACCTATTGGTGAATTGTATATTAGAGATAAAGTTGTAAAAAGCCTTGAAAAAGGTAAGGTTACCATACTTTCTGGCGGAACCGGAAACCCTTTCTTTACAACCGATACAGCATCTTCACTAAGAGCAGTTGAGATTGGTGCCCAAATTATTTTAAAAGGAACTCGTGTCGATGGAGTTTATACTGCCGATCCCGAAAAAGATAAATCAGCAACTAAATTTGAACAAATTTCCTTTAAGGAAGTTATTTCGCGAGAATTGAATGTGATGGACCTTACAGCATTTACCATGTGTAAAGAAAATAACTTACCTATTTATGTTTTTGACATGAACAAAGTAGGGAATTTACTAAAAGTGGTAAAAGGAGAAAAGATAGGGACCCTTGTTTCTAACTAAATAGCGCATCATAAAACATCAAATACTTGATATTTCCTTTTTTTTATTAAATTTGTTGGGACTGAAAAAAACACACAACCCTAAAATATTAAATTATGAATGAAGAAGTTCAATTTGTAATTGACGCTGCGACCGAAAGAATGGACAAAGCGATTGAACATTTAGAGTCGGAATTAAGTAGACTTCGTGCAGGAAAAGCAAATCCTAAAATGCTTGAATCTGTAAACATTGACTATTATGGCTCACAAACACCATTAAGTCAAGTTGCAAATATTGGTACTCCCGATCCAAAAACAATTGCAATTCAGCCTTGGGAAAAAAACATGATTGAACCTATCGAAAGAGCTATTATTAACTCTAATTTGGGTTTTAATCCACAAAATAATGGGGAAATGATAAGAATAAATATCCCTGCATTAACCGAAGAACGAAGATTAACTTTAGTAAAACAAGTTAATGGCGAAGGCGAAAATGCTAAAGTAAGTATTCGCAGCGCTCGTAAAGATGCCAACGACGATATTAAAAAACTTGAAAAAGATGGCCTTTCGGAAGATGAAGCAAAAGATGCTGTTGATGAAATACAGAAACTAACCGATAGGTATGGTGAAAAAACAGATCAGGTAGTAAAAGAAAAAGAAGACGATATAATGAAAATATAAAATTCGTAGTAAATTTGTTAAAAAGGGCTTTTATCAAAGCCCTTTTTTTATTTTCTTATTTATGTCTAAAAAATCAATACTGATAAGGTTTTAGATTAACAATATGCTTTTTAACCTGATTTTAACTATGAGTATTATTGATAATTATATTAATTTTACATTTCAATATTCATAAAAACAAATACATATCATAACATGTACGGAAAAATAAAAGATCATTTAAAAGCAGAACTTGAAGCTATTGAAAATGCAGGATTATACAAAAACGAACGTATAATCACAAGTCAGCAAAAAGCAGATATTACTGTAAGTACTGGCGATCAGGTTTTAAATTTTTGTGCAAACAACTACTTAGGTTTGTCAAACCACCCTCGATTAATTACTGCAGCTAAGGATGCATTAGATTCTCATGGATATGGAATGTCATCGGTACGTTTTATTTGTGGAACTCAAGATTTACACAAAGAGCTTGAAAAACGTATTTCCGATTATTTTGGAACTGAAGATACAATTCTTTATGCAGCTTGTTTCGATGCTAACGGCGGTGTTTTCGAACCCTTACTTAACGAAGAAGATGCTATAATTTCTGATGCTTTAAACCATGCTTCAATTATTGATGGTGTTCGTTTATGTAAAGCAAATCGCTTGCGTTACGAATCGGCTAATATGGAAGATCTTGAAGCTCAATTAAAACTTGCTCAAGCTCATCGTTTCCGTTTAATTGTTACCGATGGGGTTTTCTCTATGGACGGGCACGTAGCTCCATTAGATAAAATTTACGAATTAGCAGAAAAGTACGATGCTATGATTATGGTTGACGAATGTCACTCTGCAGGTGTGGTTGGCGAAACAGGAAAAGGTGTTTCTGAGTTATATAACTTACGTGGAAAAGTAGATATTATTACAGGTACTTTAGGAAAAGCATTTGGTGGAGCTATAGGTGGATTTACAACAGGTCGTAAAGAAATAATTGATATGCTTCGTCAACGTTCTCGCCCATATTTATTCTCAAACTCTATTCCTCCTGCAGTTGCTTCTGCTGGAATCGAAGTATTTAAAATGTTAGAAGAATCAAACGAACTACACGATTCTTTAGTAGAAAACACCAAATACTTTAAAGAAAAAATGCTTGCTGCGGGTTTCGATATTAAACCAAGTAATTCTGCAATTTTAGCAGTAATGCTTTACGATGCTAAACTTTCTCAAGATTTTGCTGCAAGATTATTAGAAGAAGGAATTTACGTAATTGGATTCTATTATCCTGTTGTACCAAAAGAAAAAGCTCGTATTAGAGTTCAAATTTCTGCAGGTCATAATCGTGCACAACTAGATAAAGCTGTTGAAGCATTTACTAGAGTTGGAAAAGAAATGAAGGTTATTAAATAGTCATTACTATTATAAAGCAAAAAGCGGAACCAAAATTGGTTTCGCTTTTTTATTAGAATCTATAAAACTACCTTCTTTGATAGTGGTAATGTATGTTCTGCTTTGTCGCTCTTGTCATTCCCACGAACTCTTCTCATGAGTAAAGCGAATAAAGTGGAAATCTATTTTCTTCATAATGTTTTCAAAGTTTTATAGAACTTGTCGGTAGTATTATAAATACTTTTAGTGTTAACTGTTTTCGAAAGGAGACTGTCCAAAAAGAAAGAAAAATGTCATTCCTTTGAACTTTTCTCACGAGAGAATCGAGTAAAAAGGGAATCTCTTAACATATTGTTAACAGAAAACATAGAGATCTCCAATCAAGTTGGAGATGACAATAGTGAATTTTTAGTCCATCTTTTATTATTTTTCTATATCCTTAAATTAAAAAAGTCCGTGTATTTGAGCATCAATTTTACTTATAACACTACTTAAATCTTCTTTTTCTTCTTTAAAATTTAGATTATCAACATCTACAATCAAAAGATTTCCTAAATTATAAGATCCTACCCAGGCTTCGTATCGTTCGTTTAATCTTTTTAAATAATCTAAACGAATAGAATTTTCATAATCTCTACCCCGCTTTTGAATCTGATTTACCAATGTAGGAACTGTTGCTCTTAAATATATTAATACATCCGGCGGTTGAATTAAGGATGTCATTAAATTAAAAAGGGTAAAATAATTCTCAAAATCACGAGTCGACATTAAACCCATTGAATGCAAGTTAGGAGCGAAAATATAGGCATCTTCATAAATTGTTCTATCCTGAATAACTGTTTTTCCAGATTTTCTGATATTTAAAATCTGGTTTAAACGGCTATTTAAAAAATACACTTGTAAATTAAACGACCATCGTTGCATATCTTCGTAAAAATCGTTTAAGTACGGATTGTCATCAACATCCTCGTAATGAGCATCCCAATTGTAATGCTTCGACAACAAGCCGGTTAATGTAGTTTTTCCCGATCCAATATTTCCTGCAATGGCAATGTGCATTGCATCTTTTGAGCCTTGTTTTGTCATGATATATAGTGTTTTATCGTCTTTTTAACTTTTGGTTAAATAGAGTAGGTTTCTTTTCAAATAGCGATGGATAATCTTCGTCAAACTTTTTAAGTATTGATGAAATTACCATTTCCCTCATAAATTTTGATTTATTTTGAATTTTATATCTTTTACAATAATGTTCTATTGCTTGAATCTCCCTTTTATTAAACAATATCGATTTGCGATATATTCTTTTTAAGCTCTCGTCTTTTTCGATTTTCCTTTTTTTCACACTAAAGCTACTTTATATTATTTATTCGATAAATAACTACTTTTTCCATAGTCAATATAAAAATCTTGTTCTGTTCAAACCTTACGTCTAATGCGTTGTCTATTGGCAAATCTAAATCTTTTAAGGTAAAAGTTTGTGTATTATACAATCTTAATTTACCCATTTTATAATAAATAATCTTATTATCAACCACCTGAAAATGCTCAATATCGCTTATTGGGAATGATTTAATATACGTTCCGTAAACATCAAATAACAAAACACCCTGATCTTTAATGCCCAGATAAATATAATCATTTTTTTCAAGCATGAAAATTTCACCTAACTCCTTTTCGGGATCGAATAAGGATGATATCTGCGAACTCTTTTTTTGCTGTTCCAGATTCTGATTAAAATAAATTAACTCATCTAAATTTTGATCAAAAATCCAAAACCCTCCACTATTCGATTGACAAACTGCAGCAACATTATAATAATCTAAATCATTAATAGAAATAGTACTTGTGATTTCGGCCAAACGATTATCTAAAAAACTTATCTTGTTAAAAACCTTGTTATACAATACTATTCTAAATGGGTCGGAAACATCGATACTCGAAATTTTTCCAGACAAGTTATTGCTATAACTTACTTTCTGATTTGTTCTAAAATCAATTTTTATTAATTCAGCGTTATTTATAAAATATATGTTTCCTAAAGGATCGGTAGAAAACTGAGGGTATGAATAATCATATTCTTTTATAAGTTCAAATTTCGACTGAGAAAAAGCCCCAAAGCAATATGTCAATAGCAATAATATAATGAGCTTTTTCATAGTGCGATTTACATTTTTCCGTTAAGCTCTATAAGTTCGTCGATATATTTGCGATTATTTGCTAATCGTGGAACTTTATTTTGTCCGCCTATTTTTCCTTTTTCTTTTAACCAATTATAAAATAAACCTTCTTTTGCCACATTTAAAACGGGCTTTATTAGAGTAATATCTTTATATCGTTTTGCTTCGTAATCGGAATTTACTTGCTGCAGAGCCGTGTCCAATGTATCTCTAAATTCTTCAATACTCAATGGCATTTTATCAAACTCTATTAACCACTGATGGCTTCCTTTGTTATGTTCACTCATGAATACAGGCGCAGCAGTATATTCTTTAATTAAAGCGTTGGTTTTTTTACATGCAATTTGTAAAGCCTTTTCTGCATTATCAATAATTACTTCTTCGCCAAAGGCATTAATAAAGTGTTTTGTTCTACCACTAATTTTAATTTTATGTGGATATAAGGATGTAAAAGTTACAGTATCACCTATCATATACCTCCATAATCCCGAATTTGTAGTAATAATTATAGCGTAATTTTTATATAATTCAACATCGTCAATGTGGAGTACTTTAGGGTTTTCATTATCAAGTTCATCTACAGGCATAAACTCATAAAATATTCCATAATCGAGCATTAGTAGCATATCGCTTTCTCCCGGATGTTCCTGAATACCAAAAAATCCTTCAGAAGCATTATATGTTTCTAAATAGTTCATATTCGATGATGGAATTAGCTTCTCGTATTGCTCTCTGTAAGGCTCAAAACTCACCCCTCCGTGTGCAAATAATTCTAGGTTAGGCCATACTTCCAACAAATTTTGCTTACCTGTTTTCTCAAGAATATACCTAATAAGTACCAGCATCCAAGATGGGACACCGGCTATATTCGTTACGTTTTCTTTAATCGTTGCATCTGCAATTTTTTCCAGCTTTTCTTCCCACTCACTCATAAGGGCAATTTCCTGACTCGGAGTTCTTACAAAATAGGTCCAAAATGGTAAATTCTCTATCAGAATTGCGGATAAATCACCATAAAACGATTCATTGTTTATTTTATTTATTTGATGACTTCCGCCTAATGTCAAGCCTTTTCCCTTGAACAATCCAATCTCAGGATAATTAGTTGCATATAATGCAAGTATATCTTTTCCGCCACGAAAGTGTGAATCTTCTAAAGTTTCTTTTGATACAGGTATAAATTTACTTTTATCGTTTGTCGTTCCCGACGATTTGGCAAACCATTTAATTTCGCTAGGCCACAGAACATTTTGCTGTCCTACCATTAATTTATCGATATAAGGTTTTATTTTTTCGTAAGAATGAATCGGAACCCTTCGTTGAAATTCTTCAATACTATTTATTGATTTAAAATCAAATTCTTCACCAAATTCTGTACGTTTTGCTGTAGCAATTAAATTTAACAAAACTTCCCGTTGTGCATCAAAAGGAAATTTCTTGAATAAATCAATCTGATAAAGACGCTTAAAGTTAAGCCAAGTAACTATTGAACCGAGTATCTGCATTATTAATAAAGATCAATTATCATAAAAAAACAAAACCAAATATAACGAATATTTGGTTTTATTATAACTATGAAATATGATTTCTTTTAGTATATTCAATAATGCTTAAATCTTTTTTAATCTATTAATCGCTTTATTAAGAATTTTCTCGTCGCGAGCAAAACTAAATCCAAGCATTTTATTATCTATAGAATCGTGATAAAATACAGAAAGTGGAAATAAAGCGACTCCATGTTCGTCCATTACTCTACGAGAAAATACAGTATCTTTTTCTTCACTAATCTTACTATAATCAAGCAGTTGATAAAACCCTCCCTGCGAAGGAACCATATCAAATCTAGAATCCTGAAGTAAGTGATTTACAAAATCTCTTTTTTCTTCAAATTTCTTATTAATGATATTAAAATCAACTCCGTTTTTTAAATAATCGGCCATAGCATATTGCAATGGTGTATTTACCGAGTTAATTTGAAAAAGTTGTTTTTTACGAATCTGACTCATTAATTTTTCGGGAGCAACACAATATCCTATTTTCCATCCCGGAACATTAAATGTTATTCCTAGCGAAGATATTACAATGCTTCTTTCGGCCAATTGTTCGTTTGATAAAACACTATAGTGTTTCTTACCATCGAAAACCATCGACTCAAAAACCTCATCGCCAATAACATTTATTTTTGTGCCATTAATAATTTTCTTAAGCTGTGCAATATCTTCCTGATTAAATGTTGCACCAGTTGGATTATGAGGTGTATTAATAATTATTAATTTAGTTCGAGTGTTTATTAATCTTTGAACTGCTTCCCAATCAATTCTATAATCGGGTTGTTTAAGCTGTACAAAAACTGGTCGCCCACCATTACTCTCAATTGCAGGAACATAGCTATTAAATGCGGGTTCAAACAATACCACTTCGTCTCCTTCATCAACAAAACTACTAATAATAGTATACATAGCTTGTGTTGCTCCGGCAGTTACAGTAACCTCGTTTAAGGCACTAAAATTAACTCCGTGTTTTTTAGAAATGATATCAACAATGGCTTCTCTTAACTCCATTAAACCATCAGGATGTGAATACTCTGTTGATTTCTCTTTGATATACTTAATAGCAAGCTTATTTAACTCTTCAGAATATGAAAAGTCAGGAGCAACCTTAGCTAAATTTATTATATCCGAATCGTTAGACAATTCTGAAATAATAGTATATATATCTTTCCCTGTGTTCGACAACTTTGTTTTTATCATAATACTTCATCTTTCCCAAAAAACGGAACGCAAATGTATAAAAATATCTTTAGTAAAAAACTACCATTTAACAGCCATATGTTTTTTTTGTTAACAATTACATGCTTTGTAGAAAACACCATTGTTAAGATTCTAAAAATAAACTGTTTTTAATATAACTGATCTTATCTATTCATTATTTTGGCAAACCGATCAATTTGGACTTTAAACATAACAATACAACAGACTAATGAAATACATCTCTTAAAACACTAAGTGATTTTACATTAGATACTCCTTCGTTATGCAATGAATAATAATCTAAAATTTTATCTAATATGTTAATTCTGCTACTCGACGATATTTTTAACTTATCATGTTGGTTATCAGAAAAAACACATAGTTTACTAAAAGCTTGACTATCATCCGCATCAATAAAAAATAAATGTCGTGGTTTTATTTGAACAAAGCTTCCTACTTTTAAATCAAAATAAGCGTACGATTCCGAGTAATTATTATCTGGGAAAAATCCAAGATATTTTGTAAGATGAATTAAAAAATACAAATGAAAATTAGTCACTCCATCTTCCTTTAAATCGAGTACTTGTATAGAATTGTATAGGTATAAGAATAAATCTGAGTTAGGTTCAAGCTCTTGAATTGTTTTATATAAAATCTCGGTAATAAATAAAGCTACTGTACTTTTTCTTATATCGTATGGTAAGGAATTAAATATAAAATTATTTTGCACTTCCTTCACTCTTTGTAAATCACGTTTAGGCTTATGATAAACCTCCATATCCAATAAAAATAATGGCTGAAGAATATTGGCTTTGATTTTAGCTTTTTTACTCCTCACTCCATTTATAAGATACGTTTGCCTACCAAAAAGTTCGGTATAAATAGTAACAATTACACTTGTCTCGGCATATTTAATATGATGAAGAACAATTCCTCGTGTTTTAAAAAGCATTTCAAATTATTAATTAATATTTTACAAAAGTATTCATTCTTTTTATCATCTTTTAAAACATTATTAAAAAGAAAGTATATTCTCCTATAATCCTTTGCTTTTAATACCTAAACATATTCAATCAAATTATTTTAAATACGATTTCAAAAAACTGGTATATTATTTGTAATTTGATAAACACAAATCTATTTTATGTATATTTCGAAATTAAATGACACCTTATATGAAAATCGAAATTTTTAATAAAAATCTTAAACGGGGCACATTATTATTCCTTTGCTTAGCCTTTGTTCTTATAGCAAAATCTCAAAACGAACCTGCTTGGTTAATGCAAACATGGCGAACTGAACAATATCCAGCTAATGCCTTTATAATAGGATTTGCACAAGATAACAAAAACAGTAGGGAGTCAATTTCTGAAGCTACTGAACGTTTAAAAGATTTAGCTCGAACAAATCTGTCGGAAAGTATTTTATCATCGGTGCAAAGTGTTAGCGAAAACTATAAACAAAGTATAATTGATAATGGTTCTGAAAATATTAAAGAGAACTTTAAATACGAGACAAAAATATCTACCGATCTTGAAATTAATGGAATTCGTGTTGAAAGTTTTGTGAAAGATAAAATGGTTTATGCTTTTGCATTTGCAAATAAATACGAAATT
>Ga0209633_10005197_pt1 | contig 11495 bp, 6 predicted proteins | sample Cruoilmetagenom1_FD_187290 | JGI IMG/M metagenome (GOLD analysis project Ga0209633, IMG submission 187290) | Oil polluted marine microbial communities from Coal Oil Point, Santa Barbara, California, USA - Sample 1 (SPAdes) (version 2) | ecosystem: Environmental > Aquatic > Marine > Oil seeps ... | reverse complement strand
CGCATCACCTTCGTCGACCTCGTCGCTGAGGCTCTTCGGCAACAGCTTCACGTCGACGTTGTTCGTCTCCGGAATGGCCGTGGTGCTGATCGTGGCTTGCACCATCCAAACCTCGGCCCCGCTCAGGTGGTCTCGCTGCACCGTGTCGAGAACTCCGCGGTAGGCGTTGGCCATCGAGACGTTGGCGCCAGAGGTCGTGGCAGACGTGACCAGGATGTACTCCTCGTTCGTGCCGCCAGGGTCGATCACCAGCAGGTTCGCCAGGTTGGTCCCGATGAACACCGGGTCCGTGAGGTCCTCAATGAACTCCTCGATCGCGCTCTGACTGTCCGTGCTGGGCACCACCAGGAAGCTGCTCAAGGGGTACGGGCTTCCCGTGCTGAGAGCCGTGTTGAGCGTGCCCAGGAGCGTGAAGGCGTAGCCGCCGCCGACCTCGGTGTAGGCGCCAGAGGGTGTGCCCACGGCGTTGCGCTCGCGCAACAGGAACTGCACCTCAACTCCCTGCCTGCGCGCCATGCCCCAGATGCGGTTGGGCAACGCAGGACTGACCGGGTCTCGGGAGACGATCGCTCGGGGTGCTTCGAACGCGAACTGTTGTCCGCTCGGGAACGCGACCAGCGTGTCCGCCGGGGGACTCCAGCCAGTCGGCGGGGGATCGTCGAAGCTCGCGGTCTGCGACGTGTACACGTCCTGCACCAGGTCGACCCGGATTGTGCCCTTGTCGATGTTGCCCTTGTTGACGCGGATGACGCGCATTGGCAGCTGCGTGATGCCCAAAGCGGTGTTGCTGAACGCGACTACTTCTCCAACGATCAGGAGGTTCGCGTCGCGATCGACTTGCAGCGTTGCCTTCGCCAACGGGTAGGACAGTGCGCGCAGTTGGCGCCAGGCAAGGTTGTTCGCGGTGGTGGCGTTCATCACGCCGGGGTAGCTGATCTCGCTGGCGATGACCACGCCGTTCTGCAGGCGAATGTTCGCCTGGTCCATGGCGACCGCGTACGTTTGCTTGTAGTCGTCGTCCCGGTCAACGAACTGGAGTCGGACGACGTTGGTCGTGTTCTCCCAGCTGCCGCGCGAGAAGTTGACGACCTCACGCACGTTGGTCTCATCCAGCTGCAGCTGGTTCCCGATCGTGTAGTCGTCGCGAGCGAGCTTGACCTTCCACTTCTTGTCCGTCTGGTCGAAGTACATGACTCCGTCCATCTGCTCTTCGAGGATCTTGATCAGGTCGACCGTCTCGATCTGACGATCGAGCACGTAGCTGAACCCGTTGCCTTCGGACGCCAACGTAGCCGCCGCGGTTGTCCAGTTCGCGGTGTCAATGGAGGAAGTCTCGTAGCCCAACCCGTCGAGCTTGTCGGTGAACAGCTCGTACATCACGTTCATGATGTTCGCGTCCGAGCCGTTCACTTCGCTGTTGCCAACGGACAGCCCCAGTCCGTTGGGGATGCGCTTGAGTTCGATCTTGAACGGCTTCACTCCGGTGCTGTTGCCGATGTAGACCGGCTCCGTTTCGGGAGCGATGTAGATCGTCCCGCGATACGCGGGGGTGTCGCCGGTCAGCGCCGGTTCCTTCTGGAACGCGCTGAGGTACGTGGACGCGGCCTGCGTACTGTTGCCGTCGAAGAACTCGAACGTGCCTTTGAAGCCGCCGTTGCCGTTGTCCAAGCCACCGAACAACTCGGGCTCGTCGATCGTGAACGTGTTGCCGTGTGTGACAGTGCCAGTGAAGACGCGATCATCTTCGACCCAGAAGCCTGTCAGCTCAGTGCCACCGTTCAATCCGATGTCGCGACCCAACCCCAGCTGGAACCCGACGCTGTACTGGAATCCCTTGGTGACGTTCTCCGAAGAGAACAGTCCGGTCTTGACCTTCTCGGTGATGGCCGTCTGCAGGATGTCGTCGTACCAGATGGTGTTGGCGCCATCCACCCGCACCGTGCCCCAAAGCATTTGGACGTGACGTGCTTCGGTGGCTGTCGGGAAGTTGAAGTCCCCGAGTCCCGCAGGCTTGGCGTCCTCGATCTCCGGCTTGGGCTTGAGCAGCTGCGAAGCTACGAAGAAGACTGCCCACAGGATGAGCGTCTCCAAGAACCCTTGGCGGGAACGGTCTGCGCGGCTCAGCAGTCGTTGGGCGCGGGTGAGCTTCAATTCAGGCCACTGGTGAAGATGTTCTTGGAAGGCACGAAGGCGAAGCCTCCGAAGTTGATGACATTGTCGAACTTGGACTTGCAGATAGCAATCGAGCGTCCGCAGCCAGCCAACGCGACCATGGTGGAGCCCAGGGGGCTGTCAGTGAACGGCAGCATCAAGGTGAACACGTCACCCACTTGGGAGATGACCATGCGAGCATCCGTGCCTCCAGTTGTCTCAACGTAGCCCCCGTCGAACCATCCATCGCCGAACGCAGCAGCGCCGGGAATGGTAATGGTGACGCCGCTCACGACCGTCACGTTCGCGCTCAACCGGAACGACGGATCGGTGTCATCTGCGTCACACGTGGTCGGATCGTAGAGCACGTGGTTGCACTGCGAACTGTAGACATAGCGCGGGATGGGCCTGGACACCGCAGCGATCAACGGGAGCACGGTCACCTTGGCTTCGGTGACGTTCTTGTTGAAGCTGACCGCCTCCACCAACCCCTGGAAGGTCGCCTCCTCTTCCTGAGCAACATCATCCCGCTGAGTGCGGACGATCTGCAGGAAGGCGCGAGAGCCGGGAACCGAGTTGATGTACTTGCGGACGAACTCGTTGCTGACAGGCAACGTGATGTCGATCGTGTTGCTTCGCTCGTCCGGACCGGTTGCGAACGCCCCACGCAGCAGAGGTACTGCGGTGTACGTGATCGCGTTGATCACCACGTCATCCTCGGCCGACGTGTAGCGGAACGTGGACGCGCCCAGCACGATGGTGAACAGCTCTACGGGCCGTCCACTTTCCGGACTGGTCTCTTCGGATTGGTACGTCATCAGCCGAACACCGTCTTGACAGGCGCGCTCACACGCGCGGGAGCACCAGCGCTCTGCTCGTGGATGAGGCGGATGCGGTCGCTGTCGAACCGCACCTCTTCAATGTAGCTGATCCGTTCCACGTCTGAGATGGCGTAGGTGGAAGGCCACACGTCATCCAGGGTCAACGTCTCTCGGTCGGCGTCGACCTCTGCGCTGGCAGTGATTGTTCGCGTGAGGTACGTTCCGTCCGTGAAGAGGATCTGGATGATGTTGCGGGGTTGGCGCTGCCGGTTGTACAGGGTGTAGCCGACGTTCTCCACGTCCAGCGTGTTCTGCGCGGAAGTCAGCGGCAGCACCGGCACCAGGTCCTTGTTGAATGTGGGAACGTAGAATGACTTGAGCCGACCCTTGAGGGCATGCAGCAACTGGCGAAGCTCCCACAGAGCCTGCCTGCTCTTCACGAAGAACGTGTAGCGGTAGATGCGCTTGTTGCGATCCCAGTTCGAGGTCTGCTCGGTCTTGCCGATCAACCCGTCCACAATGACCGTAGCCTGCTCGAGCTGCTCACTGAGGATGCCAGACACAATGTTGCATCCGTCCAGGAACACCTTGCTGTTCAGCGTAGCGAATGCGGCAGTGTCGGCGATGTCGATGTCGTTGTCGTTCTCAACACGGAACTTGAAGTCGTACTCGCGAAGCCCAACGCGCCAGCGCCGTCCGCGGACAACCTTCTCGCTGACAGCGGTGCGCAGCGGCATGACGTACGAACCAACGAGGTGCTCGGCGAGCACAGGGTTGGTCAGCGTGATGGTGGTACTGGTGAACGCGGACACCTCGCCAACATCGAACGTGAACTGATCCGTGTAGATCAGGATCAGACCACCAACTCGGTAGTCCGAGTAGTCGGTAGTGTCGACGTTGAGCGTCGTGGTGGCTCCTGCAGCTGCAGTCACGGTCAGCTCTGTCAGCTCGTGCCACATCGGCAATCCGAACGTGCGTTGTTGCCAGTCAAACAGAATGTTCTCGAACAGCGCGTGCTCGCGACCCTCCTCAACTTTCACGGCCCACTCGAACAGCTGTCGCGGGTTCTTGCGAGGGCTGATGCGTTGCTCCGTCCCGTCGATGTGCGGGATGATGTCCGTGACGAACTCCAGCACCTCCACGTACCCCTTCTCAGGAGGCATGTTCAGCAGGAGGATGCGTTGGATCTCGATCGGAACCGAGGTAGTCTGCGGCACCGAACTGAACACGAAGTCCAGCGTTGTGTCCACGTTGGGTGGACCAGTGGTGTCAACCTCCAGCGTCATCTGCACGCCTTCGAACGGCTTGAACACCTTGGGCAGGACAGGTTGCCCAGCGAGGGTGATTCCACTGCCACCGTTGTTGATGAAGGCGCTCCACGTTTCGTCATCATCACGGAACGCGCTGAACACTTCGATGTCAGACTGCTGGTTGGACAGCAGGTTGCCAAAGTCGAACAGGCGCGGGATCACATGGAACTGCTCGAACCAGTCAAACGTGGCAACAATCTTGTAGGCCAGTACCCCGACGAAGCCGGTGTTGGTGACCGGGTCTTCGAAGTCGTCCACGAACGTCTGCAGGCCTACCAGGATTCCTTCCGGATCCAGGACAGAAGGGGTGTTGACTTCTGCAACCGCCACGACCGGTTGCATGTTGTACGCATCGACATCGATCACTCCTTCGAGGACGTTGTCCTCGATGAATCCGGAGTAATCAGCCATCAGGTCGTGACCTTCTTGTAGGCGATGCCCTGGTGATAGGTGCGGTTCGCGACGTTGTCGCTTGTGCGGCGGCTGCTGGGGAAGAACACCCAGGTGTCTCCACCAATGGTGACCTCTTGCTCAGGAGCAAAGTTGCGCATGTTGACTCCGCGCACGTGGGGCATGCTGCCCAACAACCGCACACGCGAGTTGGCCTCCTCGAAGTGCCACACGTTGATCGGGTACATGGGCACGAAGCCCACCAGGTTGGAGCCGCTGAACCCACCCCAAGCAAAGGCGACAGGACCGCCGCGAAACCCGCCCAAGCAGCGGGTCAAACTGTTGCCGTTGCCGTCCAGGTCCCCAGACACGTCAATGGTGCGCGATCCAAAGACGATTCCCCACTTGTCGGAACCACCCTGACCGTTCAGGCCTTCCACGTGGATGGTGGCATTGCGTTTGCCGATGTTGTCCGGGTTGCTGGAGTTGATGCCATCGAACAGCATGCAGGTGTCGGCAGCGGTTGCCTGCTGGCTGGTGCCATTGTCCTGGTAGTGGCCGTAGCAGTACTCGCCGCCAGTCCACGTTCCGACCTTGTCCACCTCTCCGAAACCGAAATGCCTGTACACATCCGTTTCCGATTGGACCACAACGTGCAGGTAGGAACGGGTGCCGTCATCGTCTTCGAAGAAGTGATACGTGGTGAAGGGTCCGTCACCAATGTACGTCACACTACGCTCGTTGTCGAGGTTCGTGTCCACATGTGACGAGCTGTCGTTGTAACCATGACCGCTGTCATCGGTGTGGTCGCCGGGAAGCGTGCCAGTCCCGTCGAAGCCCAGAGCTTGGTGGAGCGAGACGTGCTGCGGAGTCACTGTGTCCCAGCGACCACTGACGTAGATGTCATCCTTGTGCAGAGCGAAGTCCCCATCCGCGGTGGCGAACTCATCTTGCGTCCATCCGTTTGCAGTGGCGAACGTCAGCAGCTTGCTGATGAGGTCCTCCAGGTCGGTTGCGCTACCAGTTTGGTACGCCATCAGAAGCTCTCCTTGATTGCCATGTAGGACCACTCTTCGGTGCGGTTACCGTTCTGGAAGACTCGGTACACGTCGTTGCCGATGGTGATGGTGTCTTCGCTGGTGAGTACAGCTCCCCGCCCGACCCAGAAGACCTCGTCGATCTCTCCGTACGGAAGGTATTGCGAGTCGTTGTCGTCGTGGTCGAGCACGGTGCAGGGCACCAACCAGTACAGGTCACCCGCTCCGTAGCTGGGGTAGACTTCCCAGTTCGCGGTGCCGGGAACTCCCGTGTCCGGGATCGCTTGGGCCCACTCACCCCAACCCGTTGCAACGATGGCAGCGAAGCCAGAGGCCGGAGTCTCCTGTTGAGCTGATCCACCAGGGTAGACGGAACTGTCTCGGCTATCACTCTTGCTTGAGCCGTTGTCCGTCGCGTCCGAGTTGTCGGCACCTGCCCACTCAGAGGTGCTGGGCCTGTAGTAGAAGCCGGGACCGTTGTCCCCGCCCCCGCCGACCATCTCAGACAGTCCGGTGATGTACGGTGTCACGTCCGCATAGTAGACGTTCCTGCGGTGACTGGACCCGCACACGTACATGGGGAAGCTCAGTTCGCTGGTGGTGCCCAACGGGTTGAGGTAGCCAACGTGAAACGAGGGGTAAACTGTCGTGGTCGCGCTACGGACCTTGAACACACCGATGATCCGGCTCGCGGTGATGTTGAACCAGAACGTGATTGGGAAGGAACCGTTCGTGTCGCGCAGAGGAACGAACGCACCCTTGGACGTGTTGAATGCGGGGTCACCAGCGGGCGTGTTGGCGAAACCGGAGCTGATACCAGGCTGGTCCCAGAACTCCAGGCCGGAGTTGTAGTCCGTGAACCCGAACATCGCCCAGCTGAACGTGGTGTTGAATCCACCAGTGTCCGTGTCCTGGAACGTCTTGATGCCGACGTTGATCTCTTGAGCGCCCGTTCCGCTGCCAACCAGGATCAGCTCCTGATCGTACTCCACGGTGAGCGTGCAGCTGCTACCGCCACCGTCCGTCGTGGTCGCCACCGCGTTGCTGGGCGTGACGGTGTAGATGCCCTTGGTGACGACACTGACCGAAGTGACCGCCCCACCGCTGACCGTGTCGACGTTGAATGTCGCGGTCTCGCTGGACGTGCCACCCGTGACCGTCAGTGTGTCGTTGACTGCGTAGCCCGTGCCACCAGCGGTGACCGTTGCGCGTTCCGCTCGGTACTCTCTGCGGTTCTCCGTCCATCCTGTGCCGCTCATGGTCAGGTCGAACGAGGCACCCGTGCCACTGCCCGACGTGGTGAAACTGGTCGTGGCAGTCAGGTCGGGGTCGACCGTGTAGGCGCCGCCGTTCGCAACACGAACACCGTCGATGACTCCCGAGGACACCGAGGTCACGATGAGCGTCGCAGCGAACGTATTGGTGCCATCAGTGATCGTCAGCACCTCATCCACTGCGTAGCCGGTTCCGCCGCCATTGATTGCGACGGTCGCCACGTGGTCAGACGTGGCGATGTCCAGGAGCGCTTGCAGCGCGGTGAGGTAGTTGTCGGTTTGAGCGGTGTGGAACATCAGAACTTCTGGCTCGCATCCGGGTTGCGCCGCATGACGTTGAGGACCGCCTGTTGGCCTTCTTCGGTTTCCAGGGCAGCCGGGATCTCGCTCGGGTCAGAGACGTTGGTGATGGGGACCGTGACATTCGGGGCAGCGACATTGACCACCGGAGCGGTTCCTTGTCCACCGCCCAGAGCAGCCATGGTCTGGTCGTTGGGGATGACGGCGCCCGAAGTCTTGGGGTTGAAGATTTCAGGGCCTTCTTCACCGACGATGATAGGCTCGTTGGCCGGAGTTGAGCTAGTCCCTGTCGCGAACCCGGGGATGGAGGAGAGCGCTCCGCCAGCTCCACCGGTGAACGAGTTGATCAGCCCGATCAGTGCCTGGCGCGCAAGCAAGCGAGTCAGATCCGCCAGGATGCTGTCCACCAGCGCGCTCATGTCCGCCTCGCCGGTCGTCACGAAGCTGACCAGCGCGTCCTCCGCGCCGTTGAAGGCGTTGACCAGGGTGTTCTTGGTGGCGCTCGCGAGGTCGAAGATGTCAGCCTTGATCGTGGCCAACCCGCTGGCGAAGCCAGAGCTGATACTGGTGCCCGCCCTCTCGGATTCGATCGTCAGTTGGGCCATGGCGACGTTGTATTCGCCGAGGCTGATTGTGCCCTCCTGTAGCAGCTGCCCAAGGGCTTGCTGTCCTTCGTTGAATCGATCCTGGCTCGCGGTCAGATCGTTTAGGATCTGTTGGTACGCGCTGATTTCCTCAGTCGCGAACGGTTGGCCAGGCGTTCCTCCCACGGCTGGAGCCCCCGGCACAGAGAGGTCCGGGGCCGAGAAGTCGGGGATGTCCGGTAGCGTGAGGTCGAACCCGTCGAACTCGGAGTTCAGGTCCTTGATCGCCTGCGTGTATTCCTCGGTCGTGATCCGCCCCGTCTCGAGCAGCACGTTCAACGCCGCGTTCTGGTCAGCGGCATCCTGTGCGGGACCGCGGATCTCGTCGAGCGCGCGGGCCTGGTCGCGGAGTGCCTGGTTCCGCTCGACCAGCGCTTCCAGTTCCATCAACTGCTCGGGAGTCGCGCCAGCGCCTTCCTTGCGCAGTGCGTTCTCGAGCTTGAGCAGCTCGGTCGCGATCTCGCGCTCCTTGTTGCTCTTGAGCAGCACCTCCGCTTCCGCGTCCAGCTGCCTGATCTGCTCTTCGAAGCTCTTGTTGACGGATGCCACTGCGTCCGCCTGCGCTTCTTGGGCACGTCGCGCTGCATCAGTGCTTCCAACGAGCTTCTCCTGCTCTCCCCTGTAGAACCTGATCTTCTCAGTCAGGTTAGCGATTTGTTTCACGATGGCCGGGTTCTCGTCTCCCGAATCGATCCGCGCTTGGAGCATCGCGACCTGCTTCTCCGCGTTGAGGGCGATGTCGCCGAAGGCAGCGTACTGACTGGCCCCGCCTGCCAGCACTCCCTCGGACTGCTTCAAGGTTTCTTCAAGCTCGCTCAGTCCATCCGTGAACTTCTTCACCGCGGTGAACGCTGCAACAACCGTCGTGGCGTAGAACGTGAACGGACTCACCGCCAGAGCTGCGCTCAAGGCAGCAGCTCCACCAGCTGTCGCAGCGAAGCCCGCGATAGCGGCGCTGAACACGGTGGCGACCAGGAAGGACACGACCACAGCGACCGCTTCGGCGTTCTCCGCGAGGAAGCGCAGCGCTGTTGCCAGGAGCAGCAGTGACTTGGTGAGCGCCGTGGTGGAACCCGTGTCGCCCAGCGCAAGGATGAACCCCTCGTACGCGGAGCGCACCGCGAGCAGTGCGCCGTTGAGGTTCTGGTCCATCGTCTCGGCGACGCGAGCTGCGGTGCCGTCGGCTTTCCCCAGGGCAACGGTCATCTCCTCGACCTTGGGGATAGAGGTGGAGAGCACCTCGAACGCCGGGCCACCCCGGTCGCCGAAGATCTCCAACGCCAACCCAGTATCGACACCGGCTTCTCGAAGGTTCTTGAGCGCCTGCGTGAGTCCAACTTGGCTGATGCGAACATCGTCCGCGCTCAGTCCCAAGTCCTGCAGAACCTGGCGGGTCTTTGAGGCAGGCGACTCCAGCTCGGATAGGATTCGGCGCAAGCCAGTGCCCGCAAGGCTGGCTTGCAGACCCGCGTCGCTGAGTGCGCCGATCGCTGCGGTTGCTTCTTCGATTTCGACCCCGACGCCTGCGGCGACCGGGGCAACGAACTTGAGCGCATCGCCCAACTGGAACACGTTCGTGTTCGAGCTGTTGGCAGCGAGCGCGAGTGTATCAACAACCCGAGCGGTTTGGTCCACTCCCAGCCGGAAGCCAGTGAGCGCATTGGACGCGATGTCCGCCGCGGAACCGAGGTCCAATCCACCGGCTTGGGCAAGCTGGAGTGTCCCCTCAACAGCCTGCAGTGCTTCCTCTGCCGTGAATCCAGCTCGCGCCAGGAAGGTTAGACCTTCGGCTGCTTGCGTGGCAGAGAAGCGTGTGGTGGTGCCCAGGCGTAGGGCTTCCTCCCTCAGCGCCTGGAACTGCTGCTCGGTCGCACCAGTGATGGCGCGCACCGTCGACATCTCCTGACCGAAGTCAGCGAGCAGGCGGATGCTTCCCGCGATTCCGCCTGCAACGCCGAGGATCGCGAACGTCTTGACGAGCGTGTTGCGCAGCCGGTCGGCCGCGCTCCCCGTTCGCTGGAGTTCGCCCCGCACAACCTTGTTGCCAGTCCGAGCTTGGCTCGGATCGACAATCACGTTGATGCGGAAGTCGGTCATGTGTCAGTCCTCGGAGTGCTTCTTCGATGCCTCGGCACGGCGCTTCTGCTCTCGAGAAACCCACTTGAGGTAGGCACCATCGAGAGCGCGGATCACCGCGTGTAGGACCGCCATCATAGAGGAGTCGAGCTGAAAACGCTCCCCGTAGGTGTCGATCCTGTCCCAAGGAATCGGGCCGCACCCGAAACCGAATGACCGTGTCGTGGACAGGTCCCAGAAGGCCCTCAGGAACCAGTCTTCTCCGGGTCGAAGGACTGGCTCATCGAAGAACCACTTCGGGGGATCTTTCCCCCGCTCAAGCTGCTGTTCTGCGCCGTAGCCGTCTCGGTCGTAGCGCAGATCCCAGAGCAGTCTCGCGGTCAGCGCTCCCCCAGATCTTTGCCGTCCTCCTTGGTCGGCTCGTCCGGGCGGAAGTTGGCCGTCTGGCTGACGTAGGTCCGCCACTCATCGAACACATCGGGAGCGAACTCCGCGAGCGACTCGACGAAGGATGCAGCGTCCTTCTGGGTGTAGGGCACACGCTCACCGTCGACCCCGATGGGGGCCTTGTCGTCGTCCCAGCCGTCGATGACGTGCTTGGGGAACAACGTGACGTCGTAGCTGCGCGACTCGCGCAACGTCTTGGCGTCGGCATCGCGTCCGCGCAGGCGCTTGGCCAGGCGAGCGCTCATCTTGAGCAGGGCAGTGTAGTACGGGCGATTGGCTTCGCCAGCGATCCGGCAGCGGATGGTGGGTTCACCCTCCAGCTGGTACAGGGTGTACTCGACCAGATCACTTGCGTCGACCTTGAGCTTGGAGAGGTTTCCGAACGGGTTGGACATTTGTCGTCTCGATTGCAGAAGAAGAGGCGCTCACGAAGTGTGAACGCCTCTTCCATTCTGCCCCGCCCGGCCCTCTAGGCCAAGCCCCTTAGTTGTTGATGGTGTCGCTCGGCAGGTAGGGGAAGGTGCTGAGTCCGATCGAGGTACCCAGGAGGGCGTCCTGGAACGCCTCACCGGTGGTGCTAACCAGCACCGACTCGTTCCGCGGGAAGGTCCGGCCACCGCCACCAAGGGTGAGCGAGGGCAGGTCCGTGGTGAAGCCACCGTCGTCGTTGACGAGCGTGAACGCGAGCGTCACGGTCTCGTTGTTGCGGATCGCGGTGATCAACGCGCCTTCCGTGAAGATCAGCTCGGCTTCGAAGTCGACCTCGAAGTTGCCGAAGTTCATGAAGGTCGCGCCCAGCGTGCCAAGGCACTTCTCCGGGGAGACGTTGTTGTTCAACGTCAGCGTCAGGCTCTTGAAGCAAGCGCCCAGGTCGGACGTGCCGGTGAGCTGCAGCTGCGCGATGCCAGAGGTGGTGTTGAACGCTCCCGTCGCGACCGGGTCAACAGGCGTGGTACCGCCCGTGGCCGGAGTCGTGGTGGGCACATCCGTGTCGGTGCCGACGAACCCGAAGGTGACGGTCGCCTTGTCGGTCAGCGGCAGTTCG
>Ga0209633_10005196_pt1 | contig 11495 bp, 11 predicted proteins | sample Cruoilmetagenom1_FD_187290 | JGI IMG/M metagenome (GOLD analysis project Ga0209633, IMG submission 187290) | Oil polluted marine microbial communities from Coal Oil Point, Santa Barbara, California, USA - Sample 1 (SPAdes) (version 2) | ecosystem: Environmental > Aquatic > Marine > Oil seeps ... | reverse complement strand
CAACAAACCAAGGTGAGGATTATTGATAAAATGCCAAAAGTCAATGCGTTGCTTGCTCCTGGTAAGGTTTCTCTATTCATGTTTAAGATTATTCAGTTAATTATTTATTGCCATTGTTCACTCATCTCCTGAACTTTTTCCATATAGCCTTCCCATCCGCCCATTTGAGAGATTTGGAAAAAAGTATAAGCTAAATATAAAACCCCTAATGCCAAGGCTATGATGGCAAGTATTTTGGCAGTTTTAAGTTGACTGAAATTTGAGTACCCTTCAGGATTGGCCTTATATAATTTTTCGTCTTTAAGTGCTAACATCAAAGCAATACCTCCTAATAAGATTCCTGGTACCCCTGCAATGCAGCAGCAAAGATAGCCTATGATTGAAAGTACTATAATCAATGTTACGTTTGGTAATTTCTGTTGTTCCATGATTTAATGTGGTTTAGTTATAAAGTTTTAAAATATAGTTGCCGAGAATCAGTACAACGCTCGACACCATTAAAGTAATGATAATTTTGTTTGCGTATTTAATATTGAAAAAATTATCGGCCAAAAGAAATCCTAATAGCGGGATAAGAGTGAAAGTAGCCGGATACATTTGAAAGGCCTCTGCAATTTCGCCATGAAACAAAAGTGACAGAGAACGCTGTGCACCGCAGCCTGGACAATTAATTCCAAAGAATTTCTTGTTTAGACAAGGAAGCATAAAATCTTCCATTAACAATAACAAAGTAGTCAGTTGCATTTTAGCCTTTTTCTAATTCTTTAGGAAAAATAACCATTATTTTTGGGGTATAAAACAAATTTATGGGGCTTTTTAAGATTGGTGATAAGGTAGAGGTGCTTGATGATAATTTAAGTGGTGAAGTGGTTGCAGTATCCAATTCTGAAGTTACCATTGAATCTGAGGATGGATTTATGATGAAATACGCACCGAATGAATTGGTTAAGATTTCAGAAGTCAATACCATAAGAGTTACCAATTATGAGGTAGCTCAGGTAAAGGCCGAAAAAGAGAATACCAAGAAAAAAAATAAACCAATTGTGAAATCCAAAGAACGCAATGCCCCAAAAATGGAAGTTGATTTACATATAAATCAGCTGGTAAAATCCCCTAAAGGAATGAACAACCATGAAATGCTTAATATACAAATGGAAACTGCGAAACGACAGTTGGAATTTGCTATTCGAAAGCGAATTCAAAAAGTCGTTTTTATTCATGGAGTAGGTGAAGGTGTTTTAAAGGAGGAATTGAAATTTCTCTTTGGCAGGTATGATAATATTAAATATTATGATGCTGATTATCAAAAATATGGACTGGGTGCTACCGAGGTCTATATTTATTTAGGTAAATAATCTTGGGTCTATTAAGCTATTCAGATGTTGTTACAGTGCCAAACTCACTGATTTGCAAATCGGTTATCCTTTCGTCTTGTGAGGTGATAAAGGTAATTCCACTTAATCTTATTGCATGTTCGAAGGTGTCTGTAGTACCTTCCGCCAAGGTTGTTGTAACTAGAATTTCACCATCCTCTGCTTCTATCTCTTCGATAACCAATGGGGTTGTGGTTGGTATGTCATCGCAGAAATAATCGCTGCCAACATTATCTGAAAAAACACGATAGGTAACTTGCGATTGGCTTGGCACCAAACTAGTAATTTCCTCAGAGGAAACTTCATTTTTAAGTACCCCTGATTGCAATTCAAGGATTAGGGACTCCTTATCGTTTAGTTTAAAGAAAATAGTACTTGAGGTCGTAACAGTTGCTTCACAATTACTTATGCCAACACTATCAAAATCAATGGTCTCTATTTGTAAGTCACCGTCATTGCACGAATAAAACAAGGCTAAAAAGCATAAAACTATGAAGTTCTTCATGCTTCAAATTTAAAAGAAATAAACAACAAGTTTGGCCTCTAAGGATAGATTTTACATTTAATTCGGTTATTTTTGACTCTGTTGGAATTCTATAAAGACTCATGAAAAAAATTTATTTAGACAATGCTGCTACCACCCAGATCAGGGAAGAGGTCATTAAAAAGATGCAAGATGCATTGTCTAATTATTATGGCAATCCATCATCTTCACACGCTTATGGGCGTACAGCTAAAACCGTTGTTGAGAGCGCACGTAAAACCATAGCCAAACAATTGAATGCGCAACCTTCTGAGATTATTTTCACTTCTGGCGGTACTGAAGCAGATAACATGATTATTAAGAGTGTTGTACGTGATTTGGGCGTAAAGACAATCATTACTTCAAAAATTGAACATCATGCAGTATTGCACACTTCGGAGGACTTGATCAAGGAATGCGGCATTGCCATTGAGTTTATTGATTTAGATAATAGGGGCAATCCTAAACTATTCCATTTAAAACAGTTATTGCAAAAGGATAATTCCAAAAAACTGGTTAGTCTTATGCATGTCAATAATGAGATTGGAAATTTGTTGCCTATTGATGATGTCGCTTCTTTATGTAAGGATAACGATGCGCTTTTTCATTCAGACACGGTCCAATCTATTGGGCATTTTGAATTTGATGTACAAAAAACACCTATTGATTTCATGGTAGCTTCAGCCCATAAATTCCACGGCCCAAAAGGTGTAGGCTTTGCTTTCATAAGAAAGAATACTGGCCTAAAACCTCTTATCTCGGGAGGTGCCCAGGAACGGGGTTATCGTGCAGGCACAGAGTCGGTACATAATATTGTTGGTCTGGAAGAAGCTTTTAAGTTGGCATATGAAAATCTCACAGAAGAAAGAGAATATGTCGTCGGTTTAAAAAAGTATTTTATCGATAACATCACTGAAAGTATACCTGATGTTAGTTTCAACGGGCTATCCGGGGATTTGGAAAAAAGCACCTATACCTTAGTTAACCTTTGTCTACCTATTAATCAGGAAAGGGCAATGCTATTGTTGTTCCATTTGGATATTAAAGGAATAGCCTGTTCCAAAGGAAGCGCATGTCAATCGGGTAGCGATGCAGGTTCCCATGTGTTAAATGAAGTATTGAGCGAAGAAGACCTTGCAAAACCTTCATTGCGATTTTCTTTTTCTAAATATAATTCAACTGAGGAGTTGGATTACACAATCGGTGTTTTAAAGGAATTTGTTGAGAGCTAATTCTTGGTCTTGTTTCTGACTTTTTTCTTTTCCCGATCATATGGGAACTTACGAGTAGCCAATTTCATCATTCTATCAATAAGGTCGTTGGTATTTTTACCTGTTTTTTTATTGATTTTTTTCTCATACTTCCAGAGTAGTTTTCCCGAAGCCCCATCACTTATTTTTATACCGATTCTACCATAATTGGAATCACCCAAAAAGTAGTCCAAGAAACTGAACTCGGTAGGTACGCCTTTCGACAGAAGAATATTGATGTCCATATTGCCGCTGATGATTCCATCGACCTGTAAAATCTCACTCAGCTGTTTAATGGTGTACACATCAATATTTTTGTAAGTAATGTTTTTTTGCGTGAGAATCGCATTGGTATTTTTGGTATTTTGAAATTCTACCGAGAACTTTTTCCTTCTTTTTCTCTTTGAGAAGTAGGTCTCCAGTGCATTTTGAACTGCATACCCTTCCTTTTCTTCCAATTGCTTCAATTCATTTCTCGAGATTTCATCCTTCAAATCCAGATTGGTAAAAAAGGGAATTATTGCCAATACCTTGTGGTTCTCACTCAAGTTATCAAAATTCTTATTCTCGTATATATTCTTTTGTGCACTTACAGTTATACTCGCCATTAAGAATAAGTACAATAATCCCTTTTTCATTAAAATATATTTTGTTGCATTGCCCTTAAATTTAAAATCGCATTTTAAGACGAAGGTTCATTACCCGACTTGTCATAAAATTAGGAATCGCAAATTCATTTTTGCTGTCAACATCCCTGACCCAAGTATTGGTGATTGAGTTCTGGTTATTGAATAAATTAAAAACTTCAAATCCAATGCTTAATTCCTTGAATCTATGTAACCAATGATTTTCAGGGTAACTCTTGTCAGCATCTACAAAAATATGGGAAATTCCTAAATCCGCACGTTTATAATCCCTTAATCTATTCTGAAAAATATAAGGATCGGCATAACTCGGTGAACCTCCAGGTACTCCAGTATTATAAACCAAATTCAAATACATTTTTAAATTTGGAATATCTGGAACATAGTCCTGAAAAAGAATTCCCAATTTTAGTCGTTGGTCTGTTGGTCGGGAAATATATCCCTTATTGTCGATATTCTCTTCGGTTTTTAAATACCCAAGACTTACCCACGAATCTGTTCCAGGTACAAAAGCACCGTTCAATCGAATTTCTGTCCCATATACGTAGGCTTTGGCATTGTTATTTGCCGCATAGCGAATGCGCACATCATTTAAGGTATATGGGTTTACATTGTTCAATTTTTTATAATATACTTCACTGATCAATGTAAAAGGTCTTTCCCACAGGAGAAAACTGTATTCGTTGCCCAAAACGAAGTGAATCGATTTTTGGGCTTTAACATTTGGTTGAATTGTTCCTGTCTCATCCCTTAATTCCCTATAAAAAGGAGGTTGATGGTAAACACCCAAGGATGCTCTGAACAGCATGTCCTTTTTCCAATTAGGTTTAATGGCGAACTGTCCTCTTGGACTAAATATAATCTGTGACGTCTTTTCAAAACCTTGTCCGCTAGTACACCAATATTGTGTTCTTACGCCTAGATTATAATATAAATCGGTGCTTTTCGAAATCTTGTGTTCACTGAATTGAGCGAATGCGGATAGTCTATTGGTCTTTACAAAGTTTATCGCCGAAATGCCCTGATAGGGTAAAAGAGGTCCTGTGAAAGGTATATCAGGTTGATTGTTCACGAATTCGGATATTGGAGGCCTTATTGAAAAACCTGCTGAATCAATGAACTCCGATTCCCGTATTTGGTCACGAATATCTTCATGGGTATATTTTACTCCCCATTCCAGAGTTTGGTTGGCTTTTGACTGAGTTCCTTTATGTTCTAAATTAAAAATAAGGGCGTCCAAATCGTTTCTAGCTCTTGTGAATTGGCCTCCCACTCCTCTTGTTGTTGTAACTTCACCCAATGTCTGACTCCCTAAATCAGCATCAATTTCACCCAATTCATATCTGGCGACCACATCAGAATATTCCTCCTCCGTAGTATGATATATTGAGGATATTAGCTTTAAGGTTACTTGGTCGTTCAAAAAGTAATTGGACTTAATGGCCGCTAGTGCCGTAGTATATTTGTTGTTTTCGTTCCCACCATACTGTACCAAAAGCGCTTTTGGTTCAGACAAGGTCCCAAAATTCGTTTGTCTGCTCAATGGTTGATTTTGATAATCATTTATAGATAGATTACCCAATAAATTTAACTGCAACTTATTTGATATCCGATATGTAAAATAGCTCTGGATATCCGCGAAAACTGGATTGAAATTTGATTTCGTCTGTTTGCTGTTTACCAATAGACTATTATTGCGATACCGTATTCCAGTTATATTTGATAGCCTTTTGTTCTTGGATAAAGTTTCCAAAGTTAGGCTTGCGCCAAGCAAACTAATATCCGTTTGGGCACCAAAAGTCGTTGGATTTTTATAAGTAATGTCTAAAACAGATGAAAGTTTATCTCCGTATTTAGCTTGGAAGCCTCCTGAGGAAAATTCCACTTTTTGAACGAGGTCACTGTTCACAAAGCTCAATCCTTCTTGTTGGGCCGATCGTATTAAAAAAGGGCGATACACCTCAATTTCATTGACATAAACCAAATTCTCATCATAATTGCCACCGCGAACCGAATATTGGGTACTTAATTCGTTGTTTGATGAGACCCCAGGAAGAAGCTGCAGTATATTCTCGACCCCAGCATTAGCACCTGGAATTTGACGGATCATTTTTGGTGAAATTATGGTGATTCCGTCAACAGTCTTTTCCCCTGTTGCCGAAACAATAACCCCATCAATCTGGGTAATCTTGGTATTCATTACCGGATTGAACTCAAAAATTTCATTTGTATTGAGAATCAAGCCTTCTAAAACAATATCCCTGTGGCCAATATGGGTAAATGTAATATGATTTTCTTGCTCGGCAACCACCTTCATAATATAAAATCCAGTGTCGTCGGTATTGGTACCATTAGTTGCCGAAGCAATGTTTACTTGAGAAAGAGGTTTGTTATTTTCATCTAAGACTACTCCTGTAATTGTTGCCGTTTGTGCCTGAACATTAGCAGAAAGGCACAGAAATATTAAAATGAAAGCAATCTTAGAGCACTTCAAAGTTTTATTTTCTATAAAAGGAAACTTCGTATTTACTTGAATTCCCTACATTATCTTTAACGATAACTTTGAGTTCACATTGCTTTTTGTCCAATATCTTATCATCAAAATTATAGGTTAATGTTCTTGTTTTGGGCTCGTATTCCATTAAAATCCATTCTCCATTCAAGGTTGCGGAATAGGTGTCAACCCCGCTAAGGTCATCAGAAATCATTAAACTCAAATACCGATAATTGTTCAGCCATTGTTTATGCTTAAAATTTTTAGTTCTAATTTTTGGGGCAATAGTGTCCTTCACTAAAGTATATGTTCCCAGATTTCTGGTTCGAGTGGTAAACGTATTTCCTCTTTTATAGGTCGATGCGTAATTGGGTTTGAGTTTTTTATCCAAACGCGCAATAAAAAGCTGCTTTCTTTCTGCTTCCGTATATTTTGAAGCATCGAAAGTTATGGTAAAATTTCTGTGGGCAGGAACCCTATTATTGTGAATCGTTACAGTATCGCTTCCTTTCTTCAATTCAATGTGAAAATTCTCATAAAACGTGTTCGCAGGAAAATATACCTTAGCTAATCCCAAGTCATAATTATTAGGTCTATTGGCAATTACGTAATTTTCTGTTTTAGAATTTACCTTGGCAATTTTTACCGATTGTTGTTTGCCTTCCACAGGAATGACCAGCTTTGTCAAATTACCTTCCAGATCATGGATCAACAGTTCAACTTTGTAAGATAAGCCCTCTTTAACTACTATTTTACCGTTGTTGACCAATTTATTGTAAATACTTAGTCTATTTCCGGGAGACTTAAAGGTCTTTTGAATACGCTGTCTATATTTTCCCAAATGGTCGTAATCTATAAAAGTATTTATGTAACGGGTTTCAGTAAAGGAGAAAGTCTCAAAATCATAATCGGTATACACTTTACCGTTAACCACTTGCCTCACTGAGTAAACACCGTTTTTATTTGCAGCCAAATCTTGGCGATCAAAACCTATAAATCCGAAACCTATGGTCCCCAAAGCGGTGACTTTATCCGCCAGGAATGTACCGTCTTTTTGTTTTGTAAAGTTTATTTGCGATTTAACAGTGCTCTGGTTCAATTGTGCATTTTCAGAAAGTGGATACCCATAAAGTCCTACTAATGTTGGATTCGTCGCATCTAGAACTTCGATGCCATATAGTAGCGGATTTGTGGGTTTTTCGGAAATACTGCTTCTTATTTCAAAATGAAGATGCGGACCGGATGAACCTCCAGAGTTACCGCTAAATGCGATTACCTCATCCTTTTGTACCTTGACCTCTCCATATTCTGGAAATACTTCTACTTCATAGGAGTTCTTTTCATATTGAATCTTTTTGATGTACTCTTCAATTTCGGGAGAAAATTTTTGTAAATGGCCATAAACTGAAGTGTATCCGTTAGGGTGAGCCACATAAAGCACCTTACCATATCCCCAAAGTGAAATTTTTATTCTTGTCACAGTGCCGCTACCAATGGCGTAAACTGGCAGACCCTGCCGTTGTTGCGTTTTAATATCGATACCTGCATGAAAGTGATTAGATCTAAGTTCACCAAAAGTACCTGCCAATATCAATGGAATATCCAAAGGAGACCTAAAGGTGTCTCTTGGATAACCATTTTGGGCAGACAGACCCATGGAGAAAATCAAAAGAAAAATAAAAATTGTTTTACCCATATTCTTGTAATGTTGTATTGTAATAACCAATTATCATGCCTTGATTATGACAATAGTAGCCTTGAAAAACTACCTTTGACCCTTAAATAAGGGATAAATTTAAACAGTTGTATGTAATTATCGGCTTTGAACCCTAAAAAACTACTATTAATTATCAGTGTCATATCTTCAGGCCTGTTTAATACCAGAGTTTAAAGTATTACTTAAAGAATAATTCAAAAAAGTATTGCTAAGTCGTTAGATGTATGTTAACTTTGTGTAATACGCATTGAGAATTGCTTATGAGTGAATTGGTTAAAATTGTTGATTCCCTTGAAAACAAGTTAAGCAAGTTGTTGCACAAATTAGAATTGTTACAACAAGCTAATCAAAAGTTGGAATTGGAATTGGTTTCAACAAGAAACGACAAAGATGTAACCACAAAAACTGTTTCTGAATGGGAACAGAAATATAATTCGCTAAAGCTTGCAAACTCGATGTTAGGCAGTAATACAAATAAAACAGAAGCTAAGCTTAAAATAAATACATTGATTAGGGAGTTAGATCACTGCATTACCCAGCTCGCCGAATAATGTTCAAGATAGTATGTCAGAAAAGCTCAAAATAAAGCTTTCCATCGCCGATAGGGTATACCCTTTGACGATTGACCCTAGCCAAGAGGAAGGATTAAGGAAAGCGGCCAAGAATATTGAGCAATTGGCAAAGAAGTTTGAACAAAATTATGCCGTAAGGGACAAGCAAGATGTGCTCGCTATGTGTGCACTGCAGTTTGCCTCTAAAATTGAACAAAGAGGCATTGATCAATCTGAAGGTACCCATGAAGCCACTGAACGATTAAAAGCGTTGGACGAGTTGGTAAATTCAAAGCTTGGGATTAAATAAGTTCTTTTAAATAACAATAAGTTACTGCCCACATTGGTAATATCTTTTGACGAACTCAACATTAATTTGTTTAAAAAGGGTGAGTTTAGATTGTAAAAGCAGGCCTTACTCGTATAAGGATCCTTGATCAGTCTGGTAGCCCTAAACCTGTTTTCTGGAGTTTGTACAAAACTTCTCCAATGTGGGCTTTTTTTATTTTAAATTTTCAAATTATGGACAGTACCACACTAATATTGGTCGGAATCGCAGGTCTTGTAATAGGATTTGTTATTGCGAAATTCATGGAAAAAGGTAAGGCATCAAAGACCATAGCTAATGCGAAAAAAGATGCAAATACCATTTTAAAGGAAGCAAAAATAGAAGGTGAAAACCTTAAGAAAGATAAAATTTACCAAGCAAAGGAAAAGTTTCTTGAATTGAAGGCCGAACACGAAAAGGTCATAATAAATAAGGATAAAAAAATAGCTGAGGCAGAGAAACGCACGAGGGATAAAGAATCGCAAATTAGCAATGAACTTGCTAGGGGTAAAAAATTAAATGAGCAGTTAGATGGCAGAATAAAGGACGTTACCCATAAAGAAGAATACTATAATAAGAAGCAGACCGAAGTTGAAAAACTACATAAAAATCAAGTTCAGCAATTAGAGGTTATTTCTGGACTTTCGGCTGAGGATGCTAAAAGCCAGTTGATGGAATCACTCAAAGAGACCGCCAAGACAGATGCAATGGCCTATCTGCAAACCACAATGGAAGAGGCTAAATTAACAGCCCAACAAGAAGCGCGTAAAATCGTTATAAATACCATTCAGCGTATAGGCACAGAGGAAGCTGTGGAAAATTGTGTTTCTGTATTCAATTTGGAATCTGATGATGTCAAAGGAAGGATTATTGGTCGTGAAGGCAGAAATATCCGTGCTATTGAAGCAGCTACGGGAGTAGAGATCATTGTTGATGATACTCCAGAAGCGATCATACTATCCTGTTTTGATTCGGTACGAAGGGAAATCGCTCGTTTATCACTACATAAATTAGTAACTGACGGAAGGATTCACCCAGCCCGTATTGAGGAAATTGTGCGTAAGACCGAAAAACAGATTCAACAGGAAATTGTTGAAATAGGGAAACGTACCGTTATCGATTTGGGTATTCACGGTTTACACCCTGAATTGATCAAGGCCGTTGGTAGAATGAAATATCGTTCTTCCTATGGACAGAACTTATTACAACACTCTAGAGAGGTTGCCAAACTATGTGGTGTTATGGCAGCGGAATTGGGGTTGCATCCAAAATTGGCCAAAAGGGCCGGACTTTTACATGATATTGGTAAAGTACCAAATTCTGAAGCCGAGGTTGAAACTCCGCACGCAATATTAGGTATGCAATGGGCCGAGAAATATGGTGAGAAACCGGACGTTTGTAACGCTATTGGAGCCCACCATGATGAAATAGAGATGAAAACTCTGATATCACCTATAATCCAGGTATGTGACGCCATTAGTGGTGCAAGACCTGGGGCTAGAAGGCAGGTATTGGATTCGTATATTCAACGTTTAAAAGATTTGGAAGAGATTGCTTTTGGTTTTGGAGGGGTACAAAAAGCTTATGCCATTCAAGCAGGTCGGGAATTGCGTGTTATTGTGGAAAGTGAAAAAGTGAGCGATGATAAGGCCGCTCAATTATCCTTTGAAATATCACAGAAAATACAGACTGATATGACCTATCCCGGACAGGTTAAAGTTACCGTTATCCGAGAAACCCGTTCAGTGAATGTAGCTAAATAGAATTTTACGGTTATTATAAAAGGGGCAATATGCCCCTTTTTTATTGAACCGAAGTCAAGAGCGTAAATACTAAAAGAACAAAGTATGACCTAAATCATATTTTGGCATACTCATTTGACTTAAAATTGCAGTAATTTCAAGGTTTAAATATGAATTTAACAGAAGCGATCAATAGATTAAAAGAAGAGAAGAACGCTGTAATTTTAGCCCACTATTACCAAGAGCCGGAAATACAGGATATTGCGGATTATGTTGGGGATAGCTTGGGATTATCCCAAAAAGCGGCCGAAACAGATGCAGATATAATCGTGTTTGCAGGTGTCCATTTTATGGCAGAGACAGCAAAAATCTTGAATCCTGGGAAGAAAGTCCTTCTACCGGATTTGAATGCAGGATGTTCCTTGGCAGATTCTTGTCCGCCAGATGCATTTGAAAAGTTCATAAAGGCCAATCCTGGGCATACCGTCATCACTTATGTAAATTGTTCAGCAGAAGTCAAGGCATTGACCGATGTTGTCTGTACGTCATCAAATGCATTGAAAATCGTGGAATCTATTCCGAAAGACGAACCGATCATTTTTGCCCCAGATAGGAATTTGGGAAAATATATTATGAAAAAGACGGGTAGGGAGATGCTTCTTTGGGACGGTAGTTGTGTTGTTCATGAAGCTTTTAGCATAGATAAATTGTTACAGCTATATAAAAAGCATCCTGATGCTTTGATCATTGCCCATCCGGAATCTGAAGAACATATCCTAAGGACAGCTACCTATATTGGTTCAACAGCCGGGATGATAAACTTTGTAAAGGAACACCCAAGCGACAAGTTCATTGTGGCTACAGAGGCGGGTA
>Ga0209633_10005195_pt1 | contig 11496 bp, 14 predicted proteins | sample Cruoilmetagenom1_FD_187290 | JGI IMG/M metagenome (GOLD analysis project Ga0209633, IMG submission 187290) | Oil polluted marine microbial communities from Coal Oil Point, Santa Barbara, California, USA - Sample 1 (SPAdes) (version 2) | ecosystem: Environmental > Aquatic > Marine > Oil seeps ... | reverse complement strand
ATGTTTCGATTATTTTTTCCCTTGATTAGTAGGGTCGGGTCGATAGCTATCGGCCCTTACTCTCTTACCTTGTTGAAAAAAAATCTAAAAAAGAGTACAATATTAATTATATAAATAAATAATTTTGTTTTGAAAAATTTAAAGTATTATTATGAGACTAAGAGTAATTATTTTATTAGCAAAAGGCTTTGAGGAAATGGAAGCAATTATTAGCATTGATATTATGCGCAGAGCAGGTATTGATGTTTTGATTGTGTGTATTGATAATGATTTATTGGTTGAGGGGTCTCGCAAGATAAGTGTTCAAGGGCAATTAAGGCTTGAAGATGTTGATTTTATTCCTGATGCTTTAATTTTGCCAGGGGGTATGCCTGGAGCAAAAAATTTGGAAGAATCAGGGGTGGTAATAGATTTGATTAAAAAAACAGCCAGCCAGGGTAAAATAATTGCTGCAATTTGTGCAAGCCCTGCACATGCGCTAGTTAAGGCTAAAGTTCTTGAGGGTAAACGCGCTACCTGTTATCCTGGTGAGGAAAAACTGTTTTCATCAAATACTATTTATGAAAAAAATGATGTGGTTGTTGATGGCAATATTATTACTTCTGTTGGCCCGGGGACAACTTTTAAATTTGCCATAGAAATAGTAAGAAAACTTTGCGGCCAAAATATCGCAGACAATGTGGAGCAGGCAGCAATTTTGAAATGATATTAACTTTAATACCAGAGAAAGGTATTGATATGGGGCAGAAAAGGGTTTATAAGCGGATAGAAGATCTAGTAGAAGTTGAATTTGTTTCCAATTCTTCAGCGGTGACTACTATTATTCGGACTAAAACGCGGGATCTTAGTGCTGGAGGAGTTAAAGTTTATTTAAATCATAAGCTAAGGAGCGGAGATAAAATGGATTTGTCTATTACGCTTCCTAAAACAAAATCACCAATTGAGGCTGAAGCAGTAGTTGTTAGTTCTGAATTGATTGGAGTTATTGGAGATAAAGGAGAAGAAATGTTGTATGCAACTAGATTTAAATTTGGAAAGACTTCGCTTGCTACCAAGAATTCAATAACTGCTTATGTTTTTGAATGCCGTAAAAAATCTTTAGATGCAAAATATAAAGATGAATAATTTGAATAAAATTTTTTGAAGAGCTTATTTTTTAGGGAAATGGTTGAAAAAAGAGAAGAGGATTAAATGAGTGTTTTGAATGCAAAATTAAATTTTTCATTTTTATGTGATTATGCTTCAGTTAGCAGAGAAGGCAAGCTGAGCATGAATGGTATTTTTGAGAATATAAATGTGCGGCAGCTGCCGACACCTCATCCTTTGATGTTTATTGTAGCCAATATATCAGGAGTAAATGATAAGGATAAATTTACTTGTGAGCTAATTCAAGATGATAAAGGCCAAAAACAAATAGCGACAATTTCTCAGGAGGTTAAAGTGGACCCAAGGAGAAATTTTGGTTTCATTGGTCAATTTGTTAATGTTCGTTATGAGGCTATCGGGGATTATACAATTAAATTTTATATTGATAATAAAGAAATTGGCTCACATAGTTATAAAATTCGTCAAGCATAGTGATATTTAATTTTTAGAGTTTTACTTTTATCATTCCGCGGATTGCATTAGTACAGTATATTGTCTCTGCTGTTTTTAAGTCTGCAAGAAATAGTATTTTTTCTTTGACTTTATTTTTTTGGATGAAATTTTGTCTAAAAATTCCCGGAAGCATTCCGCATTTAATTGGCGGAGTATAGTATATTCCATTTTTTTTAATAAAAATATTTGAGATGGAGCCTTCAGTGATCTGATTTTTTTCATTGCAAAAGATCACATCAAAAAAACCGAGTTTAGAGTATTTCATATATTCATAATTATAAAGAATGCGATTAGTTGTTTTATGGTAAAGAAAGATATTGCTTGATTGGGTTTTCTTTTTAGAAAGGGCAATTTTCTGATTTGGGATGAGTTTGCTTTTTAATAGAACGGATGAGTCTAGAGTAATATCTGAATTTGCAGACAATAGTAGGCGTATTTTGTAATGATGTTTAGGGTTAAGGGTCTTGGTTAGATTGTTTAAATCTTCTAAGATTATTTTTTTATTTAATGAAAAATTAAAAAATTTAGCCGATTGCCTTAGTCTCCGCATATGATTTTCTAGAAGGGGAAGTTTTTGTTTATTATCCCAGAGCATTGTCTCGATTAATTTAAAATCAGGCATTGTTAAAAATTTGGCTTTAAGTTTGCATTCCTTGTATTCTGCAATTGGGTCTGAATCGTATGTGATGCCGCTACCTATTCCCATTTCTCCTTTATTATTTTTTAGAGTAATAGTTCTAATCGCAACATTAAAAATTGCTTTATTGTTTGGAGCAAAAAACCCAATAGCTCCGGTGTAAATCCCGCGGGGCTTGTTTTCAAGTTTATTGATTATCTCCATGGTTTTAATCTTTGGGGCCCCGGTTATTGACCCGCAAGGGAAAAGGCTCTTAAATATTTTAAATAATGGAGTCTTGGGTTTTAATTCACTAGTGATTGTTGATGTCATTTGCAATAATGTTTTATATGTTTCTACTTCAAAAAGCTTTTTAACTTTTACGCTTGATATTTTTGATACTTTGCCTAAGTCATTGCGCAGTAAGTCAACTATCATAAGATTTTCTGCTTGGTTTTTTATATCTTTAGCCAAAACTGTTCTATTTTTAATATCTTCCTTTATATTAACTCCCCGAATAGCAGTGCCTTTCATTGGTTTTACCATAAGTTGATTTTTGTCTTGCCGAAAAAATAATTCAGGGGACAGTGAGACTATTTCCAATTCAGGGATCCTTATTAATGCTCCATAGCTAATATTCTGATTATTGCGCAGCTGTTTATATAAGGCAATTGTAGAGCCTTTAAAATCAAACTTATATTTTGTTGTATAATTTACCTGATAAGTTTCGCCAGATTCTATGAATTGCTTGATTTTTTTTATATTGCGAACATAGTCTTTGCTTGAAATATCAATCTTGAGATTGCTTAATTTGTATTTTTGATTAAAAAATTCTTGGTTTTTAAGCAGAGAGATATGGGAATGATTAATAAATTTATTTTTTTTATGGTTAAAGATGATCGGATCTTTAAAAACACCCATCCAAATCAGAGGCATTTTACTGGGTGGTAAGCATTGTAAATTTTTATTTTTTATGAGCCCAGCTTCATAGCTGATGAAGCCGCTTGTATAATGACCCTTTTTTTTAGCAAGTTCTATTTGCGTAAAGCAGGATTTAATTTTTCTAATATCATGAGTTTGAATGATTTTTATTGGCTCAGTAAAAATATATGATAGATGATTATCTTTGTCTTGTTTTGAGCTTTCCAGGAAGACAAAGATTTGTTTTTGATTTAGGAAGCTTAAGATATTGTTTATAGGGAAATTACTCCTTTTTTGCATTCTTACTCATTTCATTAGATAAATAAAAAACCACCCTACGAATCTGGGTGGTTTAAAACCTATACATAATTCGTTGATTACAGTATATCTTTTTATGGTTTTCAGTCAAGGAAAAACGATTTAAAGATAATTGGAGTGCAGCTATTGACAAAAAAAGATTGAATGATATGATTTATTATTAGTTTTAAAAAGAATTTAACTTAATTTATAAATTTTTTAAGTAATATAATCCGAAAAGGCAAACTCTGGGAAACTAGAGGGCGCAAAGCTACGGGTCTAAAGCTTAACTCTAGAAATAGAGTGCTATGATCGCCGAGTTCATTGATAACGTGAGAAAAAAGCCAAGATAGTCGTGCTTCCGAAGATAAGATTTATCTTTAGAAGTGCGGTTTTTTATTTTTATTATCATATTATTAAAAGGAGTAGGCGAATGAAGAATCTAAAAAGGAAAATTTGGTTTAAAATAATTTCGGTAGTATTAATTCAATTATCTATATTAAGCTAAAGCGCTTTTGCTTTAAATATTGATGATAAATATGAAGAACAGAAGAAGCTAGCAGATGAAAATCAGGTTGATAATGTTCCGACTAAAGAATAGGGAAATGTAGTAATTACTGGATATTCAGAACTCTCAAGCCAGGGAGCTTCTTTGAGTATTAAAGCAGAGGAAAATGAAGCAGCAGCAGTTAATGCCGTAGCGGATAAGGTTTCAGCGGTTGCGATTACTGTTGCTGATGCAGTAGTCTCAAATAGCGCTGCTATATTAATAGGAAATATTGATACTATAGACGATAAAAATAAAGGAAACTCAATAACAGTTTGGCTTCCTATGGCTACACCTCAGGCTGTTCCTGTGATGTAGTTTAAAGAAATATAAAATTTTTATGCCGCATGATTGTTAAAAAATCCTGCCTTGTTTTCTCTTGCTATTGTATAATACAATAATAGCGTATTTAATTGATTTTAGTTATGGATAGATTATTAACAAAAGTTATGGATAATGAGTAAAAGAAATTCTTCATTTATTTTTAGTATTGCATTTTTTATTGTAATTAGTATTTTTGCCTTGAGCTATTATTTGTTTTCTACTCATAATGGATCTGTAGGCTTTGCTGAGTTTATTTTAGCTAAGTATCTAAGAGCGCCGAATATTAAATTTGAAAAAGCAGAAGGAACTTTAAGAACTAGCTTATCTTTGCATGATGTTTTTATTGAAAATGCACAAAAACTTCCTCCTGGGGCAATAATTAAAGTGCAAAGAATTGATATGTCTTTGAAGCAATTACGGTTAAGTAAACTATTTTTGAATGTTTATAATGGGCGGTTAAATTTACCTTTTTCAGATACGATCTTGTTTTATGGGGATTATAAGGATAAGGTTTTAGATTTAAATATATATTCTAAAAAGGTTAGCCCGCGTGAAATAATTGAGTTGTTCACAAGTAAGCGTTTTCTTAGTACAATGTCAGGTATTTTTAGCGATGTTAATTTACATATAACCGGTAAATTGAACACATTAGCAATGGAGGGTTCATTTTTTATTGTTAAAATAATTAAAGAAAGTTTTTCTCTGACCGAATGTTCCGGCTCGGTTATGATGTATTGTGATGATCTTTTTGAATCAATGACTCTTACCGGAGAGGTTGTTTTTAAAAAAGGTGTAGCTGCTGGAAATAATACGGCAGTTATTTATTTGGATAATAGTAAGATTATATTTGAATCTGACTCGAAGCATCCGCAGTTAAATATTAGGGGGCATTCAATTGTTGAGGATGTGAAAATAAATTCTGTATTGCAGGGGACATTTGATGATCCTAGATTAAGGTTAAGTTCTTATCCTTCCTTGACGCAGGACATTTTATTGGTTATGCTGGCAACGGGTAGGAGCTGGGGGGCGCAATCAGCTGGAATGGGTCAAAATGTTAGCTCAGCAAATTTGGTGCGTGATTTTGTTGATTATTTCCTTTTTGCCGGTAAGGGGACGCAGATTGCTAGGTATCTTGGGATTAATGATATTTCACTGACTTTTAATCGGCAGACAAAAGGAGTTGGCGTTAAGACTTCAATAGTAAATAAAGTTGAGGTTAGTTATGAAGTTGAACCAGGTGAAGCTGGGAATACTGATCAAGGATCGTCAAAACAAAAAGTTGGCGGTGAATTGAAAATAACAGATACAGTATCGGTTGCTGCTGAAAAAGAATTAAGGCAAAACATAGGCGAACAAAATTCTGAAGAAAATATTAATGAAGAGGACAGGGTTTATTTACAGTTTAAGAAACAATTTTAAAATAATAGAAGAGAGGCTTTATTATGCGATGGAAATTTTGGATTATTGTAGCATCAATGTTATTATTGGTGATATTTGTGGCTCAGAATTATGAATCTGTTGAAATAAAATTTTTATTATGGAGTTTTACAACAAGTAAAGCAATTGTGCTTTTTCTAACATTAACTGTTGGAATAATTATTGGCTGGACTATGGCTTTATTATTAAATAAAAAACATGAAAAATTAATTAAAGAAAAAATATAGTTTTTAGATAAGAGATTTCGGAGGCAGAGATGAATGTTCTATTATTTATTATAGCGCTGGCAGTATCTTTTATTGCTGTCCGTCTTGGTGCAGTTGCTTTTGAGTTGACAGGCCTCGATTGGTCAATGGCTACTTTTCAGGCGTTGTCTTGTTTTACTGGTACTGGGTTTACAACTAAAGAATCAGAATTGATTACATCTAATACTCAAAGACGTAGAATAGCGGGTGTTTTAATTATTATGGGACATGCTGGATTTGTGACTTTGGTTGCAACTTTTGCAAACTCTTTAAGTCCTAATCTTTTTTCATCAGGGAGTAAGATGTCAATTTTTAGCGGTATATTTTCTCCGGGTTTAGTGCCATGGGTAAATTTGATAATAATTATTATTGCGGTTTTTGTGAGTTATAAGCTGGCTAAATATACTAAATTTGATAAGACTTTAACTAATGTGTTAAGATCTAAAGTTATAAAACGCGAGATTATTAAAAGAGTGTCTTTTGAGGATTTAGTTGTTTCTACGGGGGGGTATGGTATCTCGCAAATTGAAGTAGATAAAAACTCTCCTATATTGGGTAAAACATTAATGAATTCAGAATTGCGCGATGCCGATATAACTATTTTGGCAGTACAAACTAAGGGTACAATTATTCCCAATCCTCCGGCTCGGACGAAAATTTCTTTGGGCGATAAATTGATTTGTTTTGGAAAACTTGAAAATATTCGTAATAAGCTTTGTATTGTGAAATAAAATAATTATTAAGGTTTCTTATCTAGAGGATTGAAAAGAATTCTAAATGAAAAATAAAAAAATTAATCTTAGCATTTCTCATAAAAAAATAAAAAAACCTGAACTTATTGCTCCGGCAGGAGATTGGGCTGCTCTGGTTACTGCTGTTGAAAATGGGGCAGATAGTGTTTATTTTGGTGTTAAAGGTCTGAATATGCGAAATTTGGCCGGAAATTTTGATTCACTTGAATTGAAAAAAATAATGGCTTTTTTGAAAGATCATAAAAAGAAAGGTTATCTTGCTCTTAATGTAATAATTATGGAATCTGAATTGTCGAAAGCGGAAAGAATAATTACTCGGGCAAAACAAGCTAAGGTAGATGGAGTTATTCTTTGGGATATGGCGGTTTTAAATATTGCAAAAAAACATAAAATCCCTGTTCATATTTCAACTCAGGCGAGTATTTCCAATAGCAGCGCGTTTGAAGCTTTTGCTAAGATGGGGGCAAAGACAATAGTTTTAGCCAGAGAGTGTACACTTGTAGATATTAATAATATTGTAAAGCAAAAGATAGCTAAAAAGATAAAGTGCAAGGTTGAGGCTTTTATTCATGGAGCTATGTGTATTAGTATTTCCGGCAGATGTTTTCTTTCGAGTTATACTGCATCGAAATCAGCTAATAGGGGAGAGTGTTTGCAGTATTGTCGAAGAGAGTTTCAAATCAGGGATGTTGAGAATGAAAGTGAGTATATTTTAGGCACTGATTATGTGCTTAGTGCTAAGGATCTTTGTAGTATCGATTTTATTGATCAGCTTATAGAGTCTGGCATTGACAGTTTTAAAATAGAAGGCAGGCGTAGAGCTCCGGAATATGTTAAGGTGGTTACTAGTGTTTATCGCACTGCAATAGACGCATATTTTGCTGGTGAGCTTACTGTGGCTTTAAAAAAGAAGCTAAAAGAGCAGCTGAGCCGTGTGTTTAATCGCGGATTTTCCAAGGGGTTTTATTTTGGGCAGCCTAAAAAAGCATTTAGCAGTGGTTTAGATAATACTTATGAAAAAGTGTTCTTGGGTGAGGTTGTAAAATTTTTTAAAAAAATAAGTGTTGCTGAGATTCGATTGCAGAATAGACCGCTGTCTAAGGGAGAAGAGCTTTTGTTTATTGGTAAAAGCACTCCAGCTAGTTTTGCAATTGCTTCTGAGCTACAGCAAAATCATGAATTTGTGAATACAGTTCAAAAGGGGGAGCTTCTTGGTTTGAAGCTTCCATTTGTGGTTAAGCCAAAAGATAAGGTTTTTTTATGGAGAAAAAAGAAAGAGAGTTAAAGTAATGAAGATAAGTTTTTTTGGATTAGAGTTGCCGGAAGGTAAGACAAAGTACAATGATCAGATTATTATTAAATTAACAGAAAAATTCGCGCCAAAGAAAATATCGCCGTTTTTTGCTGGATTTAGAGAGGGTGATTTTATTAACGCGGATTGTATAATTGTTGCTAAGGATAAGCTGCTTGATTTTTTGATAATGGATATGGAAAAAGTTGATAATCGGATAGATGTCTCAACCGATGAAGCAGAAAAAGCAGCACTTGTAAAATGCCAGCAAGGTTTAGAAAAAGAAATTCCGGTTTGTGATATGAAATTTAGCCCGGAAGAAGCCGTTAAAATTAAAGAGCTCGCGCCTTTAAGTTTAAAGCCAACCTTGATAATTGACGGGGAAATGGATATAAATGATTTAATTGCTCAGGCTTTTGCTAAAGCCGGGATGATGTTTTTTTATACAGCAGGAAAAGATGAAGTTAGGTCTTGGCCGGTTAAAAAAGATTCAGATGCTGTGACTTGTGCTGGAAAAATCCATTCAGATCTTGCCCGGGGGTTTATTAAAGCTGAAATTGTTAACTTTAAGGATTTTGAAACAGTTCATAATATGCAGGAAGCTAAAACTGCGGGTTTTGTTAAATTGGTAGATAAAGATTATATTATCCAATATGGAGATATGCTTGATATAAGATTTAATGTTTAAATAATTAAGAAGAGGGTTTTATGGTTAGAAACAGTAAAAAAAAAGCAAAGAAAATAACTACTCAACAGGCATGTCAGGACTGTCCGGCAATTTGTTGCCGTGATCTTGCGATGGCTATTGGTAAACCGAATACTAAAGAAGAAATCGAAGATTTGAAATGGCAAGTGCGTTTTGATACGGTGGATATATTTATAAAACATCATCATTGGTATTTGAGGGTTAAGGGCAAATGTATGTATTTGGATAAAAATAATCTTTGTAAAATATATGAACAACGCCCTGATAAATGTAAAGCTCATAAGGCTCCTAATTGTGAACGTTTTGGCGAGTATTATGAAGTGTTGATTGAAACTCCCGATGAATTAGAGGCGTATTTAGAAAGTAAAAAACGTAGAAAAAATAAGAAGAAATAATTATATATGAAAAAAAATAAATATGGATTGTCTATATTATTATCAGTAATTCTTGGATTGATTGTATCTGGTTGGGTAGTATATAAATCGGCTAGTCCTCTAAAAGATGGATTATATCTAAGATATGAAACTACATTATTAGGGGTTCAAGAGAATAATATAGCTATACATGAGATTCGGTTTAGGAAAAAGAATAAAAAATATTATCAGGTTAAAGTGCAATCCTCTGGGTTTTTAGATAATGAACAAACTTATACTATTGATAGGTACTTTAATAATGAGAATAATATGCTCTTACCTGGCCCGACGGCTGCGGTACTTTGGATTGAGCCTTATTTACTGTGGATTGGAAATAATATAGCAGCTGGAGAGGTGATTAATCATTCTAATTGGAAGGGTTATTCTGTAGCTGTTGTTCAGGATCCGGCTTTGAATAATTGTTATGGATTCTATGATCGCAAGACTGGTTTGCAGGTTGGATATATGAATTGTTTTACCTCCCAAAAGATATTAACTATTCTTAAAGAAAAAAATATTCAAATCCTTTAGGGGATGCTTTTTAAAGCAAATATTTATTACCAAATAAGCTAGGTGTTTACTTTTATACATAATAATGTTTTGTTTGCATTTACATTTGGATTATGATAGTATTTCGTTTTAATATATCTACTAAAAATTGTCAAAAGGAGTCATGAATGCAAGTTAAGAATATCATGCAAACTAATATACGCTCAGTGAAAAAAGGAACGACTCTAGGGCAATTGCTTGCTAGTTTTAAAAGTTTTCATAGTTTCCCTGTGGTGCCGGTAATTGATCAAGAGCAGGTATTAATTGGAACTGTTCATATTCGTAGTTTTTTTGAGATATTTCAGCCGTATAATCAGGAGCTTTTAATACGTAATCCATTGTCTATGGTAAGTCGGGAGCCTGCAGATATTTTTAATATAGAGATTGAAGAGGGAATGGGCTTTTTGGTTATTATGGCGGATATTATGGATACCAAAATAGTTAAAATCGATCAGGATGCGGATTTACATAAAGCCTATGATTTGATGCAATTGCATGGAAAATTAGCAATTCCAGTAGTTGATGAGAATAAAAAACTTGTGGGAATAATTAGTGTTTTTGATATTGTTATGAAAATTTTTAAAGAAAAAGGACTAGTTTAAATAAATGAATGTTATTTTAGGTATTGGGATTATTTTAATTTTTGGGCTTTTATCCGGTAAATTTGCCGAAAAGATAAAAACACCAGCTATTACTGCTTATTTATTGCTAGGGATTATAATAGGTCCTTTTGCTCTAGGTATAATCTCTGAAAGTATGATCAGAATTTCCGGGACGATTTCAAATATTGCTTTAAGTTTTATTGCATTTAGTATTGGTCAGAATTTTTCAAGCAAGACTTTTAGACGGGTGGGTAAACAGGTAATGTGGATATCTGTGCTTGAAGCAGTTGGAGCATGGCTGATTACAGTTGCTGGGCTTTTATGTTTTAAAATTCCATTATATATGTCATTGATCTTTGGCGCTATTGCTGCTGCTAGTGCACCAGCTGCAATTATTATGGTTGTGCGGGAGTATAAGGCAAGGGGTAAGTTTGTGGATGTATTGATGGGTGTTGTTGCTTTAGATGATGCCTGGGGTTTGATAATATTCTCTCTTTCTCTTGCTATATCAAAAGCAATGTATTTAAATTTATCATCTAGCATGGGCCATGTAATTATGGAAGCAGTTATGGAAATTGGAGGATCTTTTTTAGTTGGCGGGATTCTTGGTTTTATTTTGAGCAAAATCGGATTGTATCTTAAAAGTCAGACTGATCTTTTGATTTGTACAATAGGGATTATTTTTATAGCTACTGGGCTTTCATTGTATTTTCATTTTTCAGTGTTGCTTACTGCGATGTTTATGGCGGCTGTAGTAGTGAATCTTAATAATGAAAGTTTTAAATTTTTTGATGTTTTAAGTACTATAGATTGGCCGATTTATCTTGTGTTTTTTGTTTTAGCAGGAGCTAGTTTGGAAATGGATCTGCTGGGGCAAATTGGAGTTATTGGTATTGTTTATATGATCTTTAGAGTAATAGGAAAATTTGCTGGGACTTATCTTGGAGCTTATATTGCAAAATCAGATAAAGATGTAAAAAAATATTTAAGTCTTGGCCTTTTACCCCAGGCGGGTGTAGCGTTAGGTATGGCATTAATTGCTAAAGAGCAGTTCCCCGAAGCAGGTAATATTATTTTTACAACCGTTGCTGCAACAACAATTATCTACGAAATTATTGGTCCTTTCTTTGTAAAACTTGCCTTGCATAAAACTAATCAGATACACAATTAATTAATTTTATGTTACAATAAATATAT
>Ga0209633_10005194_pt1 | contig 11500 bp, 21 predicted proteins | sample Cruoilmetagenom1_FD_187290 | JGI IMG/M metagenome (GOLD analysis project Ga0209633, IMG submission 187290) | Oil polluted marine microbial communities from Coal Oil Point, Santa Barbara, California, USA - Sample 1 (SPAdes) (version 2) | ecosystem: Environmental > Aquatic > Marine > Oil seeps ... | reverse complement strand
GTAGGAATAAAGTTATTCCCGAAATATTAAAAATATAAATAGGAAATTATATAATGATTTTTGGACCAGTTCCCTCTCGCAGATTAGGCAATAGCTTAGGTGTAAATAATATTCCACCAAAGGAATGCTCTTATACTTGTGTTTATTGTCAATTAGGGAATACACTCAAATTAGAAGTAAACCGTAAAGAATACTATTCAACTGATGAGATCGTTTCTGAAATAAAGAATCATTTATCAAAACTAACTAACAAAGATAAAATTGATTACATAACTTTTGTCCCAGATGGCGAACCAACACTTGATATCAATCTTGGAAATACAATAAAGGCTTGTAAACAATTTGGGATTAAAATTGCAGTTATTACTAATGCTTCTCACATTTGGGATAAAGATGTTCAAAATAGTTTACAACTTGCAGATTGGGTGTCACTTAAAATAGATACCGTTGATGAAAATATTTGGCATAAAATTGATCGTCCCCATGGCAGCTTAAAATTAGATGAAATTAAATCAGGGTTAAAAGAATTTTCCAAAAACTATAAAAATTATTTAGTTACAGAAACTATGCTCATTAAAGATCTTAATGATAGCGAAAGTATTTTATCGCAAACCGGACAATTTATAAAATCTCTTAATCCTGCAATATCATATATAACAATACCAACAAGACCACCTGCAGTTGTTGGTATTGAAGAACCTTCTATTGAAAAAATCAATAGAGCATATCAAATATTTCAAGATATCAATTTATCAACAGAGTTAATTACAGGGTACGAAGGAAATGAATTTTCTTCAACAGGAAATTTTATAGAAGACATATTAAACATTACCGCAGTTCACCCTATGAGAAAAGATGCAGTTGAAACATTACTAAAAACAACCAGTACTGATTGGGAAGTTGTTACTGAGTTAATCAGTACTGGTAAATTAATTGAAGCAATTCATTGTAACAATTATTTTTATTTAAGAAATCTTAAAGATTGGAGAAAAAATATATAAGTTTGTCCTTAATACACAATAATAATTTAACAATACAACTGAGGTAAAAGTGGAACAAATGTCGCAAAATGAATTAGTAGAAACAATACGCAGCATTGAGCACCCTGAAATAGCTAACACATTAAATGAATTAGGAATGATTGGAGATATAAATCAAAATCATGAGGAAAAGACAATTTCTGTTACACTTGTTTTGCCAATGATGACAATACCAATTGAAATAAGAGATATGTTAATCAATTCAATTGCAGAAGGTATTAAACAAAAAGCGAAAGGTTATAAGTTAAAAATATCATTAGATCAAATGGAGGAAGAAACGAAGCAGAAATTCTTTGTATTATCAAAACAAAATTGGAAATTATAATTTAAGTGGAAAGGAAACGAAATAACTTAGATACTGCTGAAGCAAATTTTATTTATTCTAGAGTATTGATTGAGACGAATAAATTAAAGAATTTTTCAAATCTTTTTATAACTGAAAGAAATAAAATAATTGATAAAATTTGTGTACAAGTTATTTCATCAGAGAACAAGTCGTCAAATGATGTTGAAGCTCTTAAATTTGAGGTTCTCTCTTATAAATTGAATAACCAAGAAAAAGAGAAATTCTATTCATCAAATAATTATGAAAAGGATTTAATAGAACCAGAAAACTTTAATGATATTTTATCAAACAAATATGATAGTGCAATTAATATATTTATTGATGACATAATTCTTTAATTGACTATACTATATTTTTTTGCTACATTAATGATAATGATTATCATTAACAATTGATTGTTATGAAAAAAAATAATGAAATAACAAATAAGCTTTTCCAAAATTTTAAGGAAAAAGGATATAGATTAACAACTCCTAGAAAAGCGATTCTTTTATTGTTAAGCAAAACAGATGATCATCCAAGTGTAGAAGAATTATATTTTGACATACACAAAAACTATCCATCAATTGGCATGACAACAGTTTACAGAACATTGGATTTGCTTGTTTCATGGAATGTAGTTCACAAATTTGATTTTGGTGAAGGAAGATCTCGTTATGAATTAATAGATCATCCAAATGGATTGGGACATCATCATCATTTAATTTGCTGTAATTGTAAATCAATTATAAACTATACTGATTTAATAGATAAAGAAGTTGAGTTAATAGCTAAACTAGAAAAAAGATTGTCAAAAAGATACGATTTTGAAATTAATAGTCACGTTATTGAATTTTATGGTTTATGTAAGAATTGTAGGTAGATTATTATTAATACAATTTAGAAACTCACAAATAATGGAGTGAAATTATGTTAAATCAAAACAACACTCTTGAGGAAATAATTAGCTTTACAAATAAAATTTATCTTTTGGAAAGCAGAATGAGACAAATTCTAACAACTAGTAACTCATTTGATAGTAATAATTATTTTAATTCAATTGAGAATTTATTGAATAATCACAAACTTAACATGAGCAATATTATATCCCCATTTCGGGAAAATAGTTTAAGTGAAAATAAGTTTGAGCATAATGCTTTATAGAAGTCTTTGAATAACTGACAAATTGTCATTCTAAAAGAAGTGAAGAATCTCAATGATATAAAATCGAGATAGTTCGCTCAGCTAAATATGACAATATGAATTTTTGCAGAGCTTTCTTAGAAACAAGAAATTATTAGTAATAGTATTTACTGTATTTGTTTTAGATCCTTTTTAATAAATACTTAGAATAAGGAAATTTTTATGAAGAAGTCAGAGGTTCCAATTCCAATTCAGGAAATAGCTTTTCTTCAAGCATATCTTTATGGAGTTTTTACATCAGAGAATAAGTGCAATAAAAATTTTGATCATACAGAATGGTATCTAAAGGCAAAATATAAAGATGATGAAGTTACATTAGTCAAAACATACTTTAGAAATAATGGAATAGAGTGTGATTGTGACATAATAAATAAATTTGATATAAGAGATATTTCTAAAGGTCTAATTAAAACTCATGACTTCAAGTAAATTTTATAAATAAATAATGAGGAATAAAGTTGAATAGTTCAAGGAGAGGTAATAGCCTCGGTAATGGACATGGTTTAGGGAAAGGTGGTGGACAAGGTAGAAATAGTGGAGGTAACTTTGGTTCAAGTGGTTACTGTATTTGTGCAAAATGTGGTGAAAAAGTACAACATCAAAGAGGCGAAAAGTGTACTTCCATTAAATGTCCAAAATGTAATCACACAATGGTTAGAGAAGAATTATTAAATAAAAAAAAGGATTAAAAATGGTAAACCAATCATTTGCTGTACCTACAATTGATGGAAAATTATGTGCACACTTTGGTCATTGTGAAAATTTTGCAATTGTTGCTGTTGAGAATGACAAGATTATTAGCGAAACATTTGTTGCTCCCCCAGTACATCAGCCTGGAACATATCCAAATTTTTTAGCAGAGATGGGCGTTAATACAATAATTACCGGAGGTATGGGACCAAAAGCACAAGATATTTTTACTCAGAATAATATTGAAGTTTATTTAGGAGTAGAGTTAAAAGAACCTAAAGAATTAGTTAAGGATTATTTAGATAGTAAATTAATTTCCGGTGAAAATCAATGTGATCATTAAAATAGAAACCTTTGTTGAACTTGTCATTCCGGGAGAAAAGACAATAAGTATGACAACTTAAATAGATTATTCAAAGGCTTCTAATAAAATAAAATTTATTAATAAAATTTTAATTCAGGAAAGATGGAGTCAGTTATGCAACATACTTGCTATCATATTTTAAGTGACCAAAACACTAATCATATTTCTAGTTTTAGTGAATTAAAAAAATTAGCATCCGATTGGAAATATAAAGGAGATTCAAATATTAGAGTTTATAAAATTGTTGCAACTGAAGTTGGCTCTGATGAAATATCTATTCAAGAAATATTACTTCCTTCTGATGAAATTTTTAATTGAGATTATAAAAATACACTTGAATTATAAGTGGAGGTTGAAATGACGCAAATTAGCTATCGTGTATTAACAGATCAACATAGTCACTATTTAGATACTCTAAAAGAAACAAAACAAGTTATTGAAAAATGTAAACTTGATGGAGATTCAAACATTAAAATATTCAGAATTATTGCTGTTGAAATTGATGCTGAAGAAATTGAACTTGATGAAAAACTTCTTGCTTTAGACAATTAGTTACAATGAATTTACAAAGTGGTTTAGAAAACAAAAGGAAACTGTCATTGAGGGGAATGTTCTTTATACATGGCAATCTGTTGATCTTGGGTAGTTTGCCACACTCAACAAAAAAGTTGAGTTAGCAATCACAGAATATTTTTCAAAAACTAATTTGGTTTTAGCATACGAATACTTTGCATAATCTTTTTTGGTTATAAATAATTTTTATAATATGAATTTATAAAGTTCATATCATTACTAAATAGATTAGGAGGACAAAATGTCTGTAAAAAGAAAATATTCGAGAAATAAAGCAGAATGTAAAGTAACATTTATAATGACTAAAGAGTTAGCAAATAACTTCAATACTGTTAGTGTAGTAGGAGATTTTAATAATTGGGATATTAAAAAAAATATTTTTGTTGAAACTGAACCAGATGGTTCTTTAACAACAACTATTTTTGTGCTTTCTAATAATTCTTACCAGTTTAGATACTTAGGTGATGGTGTTAATTGGTTTAATGAAACTGAAGCAGATCAAGAAGTAAATAGTTATTTTGAGGGTTCTAAAAATTCAGTTATAAATGTTTAATATTTACTTTTGAGAAAAATAATGTCAATAAGTTCAATAGTTAGAATGGTGCTATGGTTGGTAATGATTTTGGGAGGAGGAATTCTTAGCTACTATCTAGATTCTCTTTTATTTGAAGATATTAAATCAAATATAATCTTCCTAATAATCAGTTTTGTTGTAGGTGTTTTTTTACTACGTTTAGTGCTAAAGATAAGCAGAAATACAGGAAGAACTCTTTCCAAATATGGGAGAAAGGGTAATATTAGTAGAATGGAAACGAATATTCTTGCAACTGAAGGAATATATAAATTTATGCGACATCCAATGCACTTGGGTTTACTCTTTTTTCCGGTTTCTATTGCATTTTTGATCTGCTCCCCTTCCTTTATCCTTATTATTTCTCCTCTAGAAATTATCTTTATGCTAATAATGATAAAATTTGTTGAAGAACCTGATGCAATAAAAAAATTTGGAACAAAATATTTAGACTATATGCAAAAAGTTCCGTGGTTCTGTTTTAACATGGAATGTTTAAAAGAATTATTTAAACCTGTACCCAAAATTTATAATAATACAATTGGAAATAAATATGTTTCATGAATTTATGCATGTAATTAGCCATGCAATAATGATAACCGGTTTTGTATTCGTTATGATGCTGGCTATTGAATACATCAACGTTCAAACTAAAGGAGTTTGGCAAAAGAACCTTTCAAGTAGTAAGTGGAAGCACTACTTTTTTGCTGCATTTCTTGGAGCAATACCTGGTTGTCTTGGTGCATTTACAGCTGTTGCTCTTTTTTCCCACAGACTAATTTCTTTTGGAGCAATTGTTACAGCAATGATTGCAACAAGTGGAGACGAAGCTTTTGTAATGTTTGCAATGTTCCCCGGGAAAGCAACTATTTTAACTATTATACTTTTTATAGTTGCAGTTTTGTCTGGTTACTTAGTTGATAAATTTGAAATTGGTAAAAAATTCTTAGATAAATTTGAAGAAAACTCTTTCCCAATTCATGAAGAAGAAAAATGTGATTGTTTTCCTAAAAAAAATATTCTTCAATCATTATTTAAACCAACTATATATAGAACATCCCTACTAGTAGTTGTTGGACTCTTGTTGCTTGCCGTAGGGTTAGATTATGTTGCTGGCGGAGCCAAATTTTGGATACGAGCAACAATAATTATAGTTACATCATTCTCATTATTTGTCGTAGCTACAGTTCCTGATCACTTTCTAAAAGAACATCTTTGGGATCATATTGTAAAAGTTCATATACTTAGAATTTTCTTATGGACTTTTGGAACTCTATTAGCGGTTCATTTACTAATGGAAAACTTTGATGTTAATACCTTGATTGCAGACAATATGTTAATTTTGCTTTTTGTAGCAGTATTGGTAGGAATGATTCCGGAATCCGGACCACATTTAGTTTTTGTAACACTTTTTGCACAAGGTACTATTCCCTTTTACATTTTGTTAGCAAGCTCTATTTCACAAGATGGGCATGGAATGCTTCCTCTGCTTGCAGAATCTAAAAAAGGTTTTATTGCAGTTAAGATTGTAAATGTAATTGTTGCTTTAATAATTGGATTAATTGGTTATCTAATAGAATATTAAAATTTATATAAACAAAAGAAAGTATTAGAGAAATGGTAATTATAGGTAGTACAAAAGTACAAGACGCTCTAAATGAACATCCTGAATTAAAAGAGATACTAATTAGGATATCACCAAAATTTGAGAGACTAAATAATGATTTTATTTTTAAAACAGTCTCTAAGTTTGCAACTTTTAATGATGTTGCAAAAATAGGGAAAGTATCCATTTGCAAAATTTTGCATCTATTAAATGAAAAAATTGGAACAGCTGAAGAATTACTAAAAGTATTTCCAGATTGTATAAAAGAGATTGACAGTTTAAAGGAAAGTAAGAAAGAGATTCAAATTCCAGACTTTGTAAAAATTGTTGATTTTGATGTAAGAAATAGAAGTGATTATTTTTTCCCTGAAATTATGAATCATCTTAGAGATTTGGGCTCAAATTCAGCCTTAAAAATAATTAGTACATTTGATCCAATTCCTCTTAAAAAAATGATTGAAGCTGTTCATTATTCTCATATTACAAAAGAAATTAATCAAGAATTATTTGAAATCTTTATTTATAGAACTGGTAGCAATGAAGAAGTAGAAACTAAGTTAGTAAAGGATGATAAAGTACACATTGTGCTTCAATCTGCAACTCCAATAGCTTATCCAATAATTATGAAAATGTTGAAATCAGAAAGACTATTAGAAAAAATTGAAATTGACGAACTAAAAGTTTGGCGAGAAACTGAAAAACATCTTAGTTGGATAGTAAGTGGTAAAGCCGATGTTAGTTTTACAGCACTAATGTCATCTGCAAAAATCTTTAATACAAAAAAAATATTTATGCCTGCAATAGTTGTTTGGGATAATTTCAAACTTTTAACAAGAGGTTACCAAGCAGAAAAATTTGCCGATATAAAAGGACATAAAATTTTTACTCCTCTCTTCAAAGGTGCTCCTCCTTTTGTTTTAACAAAATATTTAATAAATCTTGAAGGAAACAACCCGGAAGATTTTGAATTTGAATTTGGCAAACCATTTGGAAGACCTGATGAAATAAAAGATAGTTTAGTTTCAGGTGAATGCGATACTGCAATTTTAAGAGAACCCGAGGCAAGTTTTGCTCTTTTTGAAGGTGGAAAAGAAACTGCTGTTTCTATAGATTACGGAGAAGCTTGGGAAAAATACCATCCTAAGTTAAAAGAATTACCTAATGCCGGTTTGCTTTTCAAAGGTGAGTTTATAGAACAACATCCAGATATTGCAAAACTAATTATGGAAGAAGTAGAATTAGCAACAAAATGGGTAAATGAAAACCCAAGAGAATCAGCAGAAATGTCCACAGAAAAAATGGGAGTTTCGGTTGATGAAGCAGAATTTTTTATAAAAAGAGCTACGCTCAATTATGTAAAATCGACTGATGTGAAAAGTGATTTAAAGGCTTATTTACAAGTCTTGAAAGATGAAAAAATATTAGAGCGTCAAGACATTGAAAGAACAATGGGAATGTTTGAAATTTAGTTACCTAAATTGAGTTCCCACTTGGATAATAATTGTTATTTTTAATGGAGTTATTATTATGCCAAAAACAAAGTTATTCCCTATCTATTCGAATGAATTCGATAATTGTTTTATTCATCACGAATTAAAAGAAGCTCGAAAAGCTCTTCCTAAAATTATTATAAAATTAAACTTAGTCTTGGAACAAGAATGTTTGTTCTTCCATTGGATATAAATCAAGGATGAAAAATGTCAGAAATAAGTAATTTAAATACAATAGAAGAGATTGTAACTGAAGTATTAAATTCAATCAATCCTGATGTTATGTTGGTTGCAGCATCAAAAACAAGGACACCTGAAGAAGTACAAGCAGCAATTCACGCAGGTATTAAAGTCATCGGCTACAACTAAACTATATTCAAGAAGCTGAGCAGATATATTAGACAATAGGAAATGCTGTTCAGTGGCATATGATTGGTCATTTACAAAGTAATAAAGTTAAAGTAGCTGTTAAACTTTTTGATATGATTGAGACGATTGATTCAATTAAATTAGCCCAACTAGTTGATAAACAATGTGCATTAGGAAATAAAATTATGCCAATACTTATTGAAATCAATAGTGGGAAAGAGTCGAACAAAACCGGAATTCTTCCGGAAAATGTTGATGAACTAATTCTTAAAATAAGTAATCTACAAAATATACGTCTCCAGGGATTAATGACAATGGGACCACGTTTTGGTAATCCAGAAGATGCTAGAACGTACTTCAAAGCAACAAGGAAAACATTTGATCGATTGAAAAAATTAGATATCCCAAACATGGAAATGAAATATCTCTCAATGGGAATGAGTAACAGTTATAAAATTGCAATTGAAGAAGGTGCCAATATTATTCGAGTTGGGACAAAACTTTTTGGAGGAAGAAAAGAGAAGTAAAATGGTAATAAAAGTGATTCAAGAAAAAATGTGATACTTCATAAAATCACACATGATATAAAAATGATTGGAAAAATTGTAACAGCCCAAAAGGAGTTAAATTTATGAAACTTACAATTTTAACAGATAACACAGCCGGTGGAAATTTTACTGCAGAACACGGATTATCTTATTTAATTGAATGTGATAATCAACAAATCCTATTGGATACTGGTCACTCAGATGTTTTCCTAAAAAATGCAAAATTACTTGATTATAATCTTGATGAAGTTAAAACAGTAGTTTTAAGTCACGGACATTGGGATCATGGCAATGGATTAAAACATTTAGGAAATAAGAATTTAATTTGTCATCCCGGCTCTTTTATAAAAAGATATAGAAAAGGTGGAAAAGAAAATATTGGATTAGATCTAACATTTGAAGAATTAGAAGAAAGGTTTAATATAATTATGTCTAATGAACCTTATTCAATTTCTGACAAAATTATTTTTCTCGGTGAAATTCCACGTCTAAATTCTTTTGAATCTAATTCAACAACATTTGTAGATAGAAATCAAAATGAAGATTTTGTTATTGATGATTCTGCCATAGCTGTTATTGAAGAAAACGAATTAGTTGTTGTTTCAGGCTGTTCTCATTCGGGAATATGCAATATTGTTGAATATGCAAAAAAGTTACCGGAATAAAAAAAGTGAAGGCTGTTTTTGGTGGTTTCCATTTAAAGAAGATTGATACACAAACCGAAGAAACAATAAAATATTTTAAAAACAATAATATTGAAAAGCTTTATCCGTCTCATTGTACTGAGCTGCCAGCATTATCCGCATTTTATAATGAGTTCAAAATAGAGCAGATTAAAACCGGAATGGTTTTAAATTTATAAAATGTTCTAATTAATAATTGAGGTTTGAAAAATGCAATATTATCCCGATTCAAAAGTTGAACTTCAAGGTTTTACTGCAAAGTTTTATGATACAATTTTGAATACTATCTCTTTCGGAGTTTATAGTAATTTCATTAAAAATGCTATTGAATCAATTAAAATTAAAGCTGATGATAAAATTTTAGATTTTGGTGCTGGTACAGGTAGAAACGCTCTTTTAATGAATCAATATCTATCATCAGAAGGGAAAATAATAGGTCTGGAAATATCTGATGAGATGATAGAACAGTTTAATAAAAAGTTCAATAATATTTCCAAAATAAATATTATTAATAAAAGAATAGATAAGCCTTTTGAATTGGATGAAAAATTTGATAAGGTTTTTATCTCCTTTGTAATACACGGATTTCCACATGAAGTAAGAACTGAGATTATTCAAAATGCTTTTAATAATCTTAAAGAAGGTGGCGAATTTGTAATCTTAGATTTTAATGAATTTATTGTGAAAGAGATGCCAATTTATGCAAGAATTCCTTTCACTAAAATAGAATGTAAATATGCATTTGATTTTGTTGAAAGAGATTGGAAAACAATTTTATCAGAATTTGGATTTGGAAATTTTGAAGAGAAATATTTTCTTAAAAATTATGTACGTCTTTTGAAAGCAGAAAAGCTGGGCGAAAAATAGTGGAAGAAGCAGCGAAACTAATAATGAACGCAAATCATGTAACTGCCTTTACTGGAGCTGGTATTTCTGTAGAGAGTGGAATACCTCCATTCCGAGGTAAAGATGGTTTATGGAGCAGATATGACCCAATAGTTTTAGATATAGATTATTTCAAGAATAACCCAAAAGAATCGTGGTTAGTAATTAAAGAAATATTTTATGACTTCTTTGGAGAAGCAAAACCTAATACTGCTCACATTGTGCTTGCTAAATTGGAAAAAATGGGTATCATAAAATCAGTTATTACACAAAATATTGACAACCTACATCAACATGCTGGTAATAAAGAGGTTTATGAATTTCACGGTAATTCGCGTAATTTAATTTGTACTAATTGTTCAAAAATATATCCATCTAATAAAATTGATTTATCAATTCTTCCGCCAAAATGTGAAACTTGTGGAACAGTTCTCAAACCGGATTTTGTATTTTTTGGAGAGCAAATTCCAGAACCAGCATGTTCAAATTCTTTTGGAGAAGTAGACAAAGCAGATGTTTTTATTCTTATAGGTACAACTGGTGAAATAATGCCCGCATCATTAATTCCACATGAAGCAAAAAGAAATGGTGTTAAAATAATTGAAATAAATGTAGAAAAAACAAATTTCACAAATAGTATTGTAGATATATTTCTTGAGGGAAAGGCTACAGAAGTAATGTCAAATATATATGATCACATGAATGAAGGCTACTTGAGTTAAAACAAAAATGGAATAAAAATTTGTTAGCAATAATTAATTAAAATTGGAAAACATAATTACTAAAAGTTATAAAAGAGTATAGAACTATTGGAGAAAACTATTATGAATATTTCAAATAGAGTAAATCAAATTCCAAAATCAGCCATACATGAAATGACAAGATTATCAAAACAATATGATGATGTTGCATTTTTATCATGGGCTAAGCCAACAACAGGAACTCCAAAACATATAAATGATGCTGCTATTAATGCAATTCAAAATGGATTAACCGGCGGATATTCTCAAAGCGAAGGGTTACCTGAATTAAGAGAAGAAATAGTAAAAAAACTTAAACGTGATAATAATATTGAAGCAAATATCTCACAGGTTATTTTAACTGTTGGAGCAATTGAAGGCTTAGCCGCTGCTGTTATGGCAACAATTGATCC
>Ga0209633_10005193_pt1 | contig 11502 bp, 9 predicted proteins | sample Cruoilmetagenom1_FD_187290 | JGI IMG/M metagenome (GOLD analysis project Ga0209633, IMG submission 187290) | Oil polluted marine microbial communities from Coal Oil Point, Santa Barbara, California, USA - Sample 1 (SPAdes) (version 2) | ecosystem: Environmental > Aquatic > Marine > Oil seeps ... | reverse complement strand
TATCAGCCAGATTTTTCTCAATTAAATCCGTCCGGGCCTTGCCAAGAAGCTCAACAGCGGACGGATTCGCAATCGTCACAAGGCCCTTCATATCAAGACCAATAACACCTGCCGTAACGCCTGACAGAACAGCTTCTGTAAAACGCCTGCGCTCGGTAAGTTGTTCATTTGTTGTAACCAGCTCATCGCGCTGATCTTTTAGCACTGTCGTCATGCGATTAAAGGTTGTGGACAATTTATGGAGATCACCCTCACCCTGCCTTATCGCGACCTGAATATTAAGATTGCCCTTCGAGACCTGATCCGATGCGCCAATCAACCGCCTGATCGGAGCCACCAATCGGCTGGCAAACCAGAAACCGGTCCAAACGGCAGCAAGCAGCAGCGTCAATGCAATGGTCACATACATCAATGCGAACGCGACCTGAACGCCGGCGCGGCGCTGTTCCAGACGACCATATTCCGCCATGCCAGCACGCGTTCGTTCGAGATGGCGGATTACTTTGGGATTTACCGGGCGCGCGGCATAAAGATAAGTATCATCGAGATTTTCAATATTGGTGATGGCGCCCACGCGATTGCTTTGGCCATTTGGCGTAATGATTACGGTCTTGCCATCTTTTGCCGACTGAAGGGCTGCATTGGAGGGTGACTTGTAGCCGATTTTTAAACGGTTTGCAGCCGTGTCCACAATCTGACCTTGGCCATCAATAAGAAACGCCATTGGCAGATCGCGCAATGATGCTTGCGCAACGAGGAGCGCTTTAAACCGGTTGGGATTGTTGTTGGCATCTTTCGCCGCATCATTAATATCGCGGGCCATGGCGAGGATATCCGAGCGAATAATTTGACCATGTTCGTTGATATAGGCTTTTGCGATATTGCCTGAATCAAAAATGATCGCTTTGGTACGTGTGGAGAACCAGTGATCAAGGCCGCGATCAAGAGAAACTGATGCAAAAACAGCCAGCAAAATTGCCGGTAAAATTGCAATGACGCTGAACAATCCAACAATTTTGATGTGCAGGCGCGCGCCCGCTTTCTCTTCACGTCGCGCAACCCAAAGCCCCCAGATCTGCCAGCCAATGACAGCGATCATCGCCATGATAAGCAGGCTATTGATCAGAAGTACGGTTACGACGACTTGATGGGTCGGTACAATCAAAGTCAAACCGGTCAGAATGAGGTAGGTCGCCAATCCCGAAAGCAAAGCCAGCGAAACCGTAACGAGACCAATCCAAAATGTCCTGCCAGTCGTTCCGGCAGTCAAATCACCAGGTTTTTTTTTAATCTTGTTGGCGTAAAGACCTGTTTTGGCGATGCTCATGCGGTCCTTCATCCTGTCGAAACCAGTTTAAATCAGTTGCATTGACGCAATGTCGAGCCATTAATTCTGCGTGTTTTGTATGTCACAGGTGTGATCATGGGGCACCGTAATTGGACTAATCTTCCTGGAAACGGGACTCAAAATTTGTCGGTCAGCGTAAAGCGATACCAGCAATCGAGAAAATACACTTAAATCGGGCGTTTGTGTGGTAATTGGGTAACTACACTATCACGGATAAACGAAAGCACTGCTTCCCGTCAAGTGTAGATCTTGATGGGGAGCTATCAGTCTTCCAATTATGGATAACAGTTCTGATAAAAGTGCTCTAGTTTTTAGAAATTTTTACAACCTGAAGATCATAGGATGTAATTTTTTTGCGCAAGGTATTGCGATTAATTCCCAAAAGTTCAGCAGCTTTAAACTGATTGCCGCGAGTGGCTGTTAAAGCGGCCGATATCAGCGGCGGCTCAACAATTTCAAGTATGCGCTGATGCAAACCAGCGGGAGGCAATTCCTTGCCAAAACTGGCGATATATTCGGTCAGAAATCTTTCTACAGATTCACCTAGATCTAAATTTGTCTGATCAATACTGGCAGCATCGCTATCAGCATTTTTAAAAATCTCGCCTTCAACAATATCTGCCGAAATCACATCATGCCCATAAAGCGCATCAAGGCGTTTTACGAGATTTTCAAGCTCCCTGATATTACCCGGCCAGTTGTATCGCATAAGAACCTCGAGGGCATCGGCATCAAGGTTTTTAGCGCGCCTTTCTTCAGAACCATTTTTTGCGAGAAAGTGGCGTACAAGATCAGCAATATCTTCCGTTCGTTCTCGGAGCGGCGGAAGACGGAGCGGCACCACGTTGAGACGATAATAAAGGTCCTCGCGGAACAGCCCTTGTGCGATCTGATTGGGCAGATTTTTATTGGTCGCCGCGACAATTCGCACATCTGTTTTTATCGGAGTGCGACCGCCGACAGTTGTATACTCTCCCTCTTGCAACACCCGGAGCAGTCGAGTTTGCGCGTCCATTGGCATATCGCCAATTTCATCAAGAAACAACGTCCCACCCTGGGCTTGCTCAAATCGCCCCGTATTGCGCGACAGGGCACCGGTAAAGGCCCCCTTTTCATGTCCGAAAAGTTCAGACTCGATCAATTCCCTCGGAATAGCCGCCATATTAATCGCAACAAACGGCCCCGTCCGCCTCATACCGTAATCATGAAGGGCACGCGAGACGAGTTCCTTGCCCGTGCCCGATTCACCCGTGATCAGAACCGTCAGGTCTGATTGGGTGAGACGCGCCAATACGCGGTAAATTTCCTGCATTGCAGGCGCGCGTCCTATCAACGGCAATCCATCAAGATCTGAATTGGTACCCGCAAGGATTGGCTTTTTCTTCGGCTCCTGAAGCGCGCGTTTGACGATCGACATAAGTTCATTGAGATCAAACGGTTTTGGCAGATATTCATAAGCACCACATTCCGTCGCGGTCACCGCCGTGAGAAATGTATTTTGTGCGCTCATGACAATGACCGGCAGATCAGGACGCAGGTTTTTTATCTTCGGAAGAAGATCAAACGCATTACCGTCAGGCATAAGCACATCAGTGATCACCAAATCGCCCTTGCCCTGATTAATCCAACTCCACAGCGTAGCGGTATTGCTCGTCGCCTGCGGGCGATAGCCCGCCCGCGCCAAAGCCTGATTGAGAACAGTGCGGATGGCCGCATCATCATCAGCAATGAGTACATTACAAGTCATGAGTGGCCCCCGCTCCAAATATTGAGATTGCTGTCACTTGTCTGCATGGGCAGCAATATCTCGAAGGATGTTTTTCCAGGCTGGCTGTCAAACTCGATGGTGCCACCATGGTCGCTGATCAATTTGGCCACAAGAGAAAGCCCAAGCCCTGTGCCGGAAAGTTTTGTTGATATAAAAGGTTCAAAGAGGCTTTCACGTATTGATTTGGCAATGCCCGGTCCGTTGTCACAAATCGAGATCATTAATGGCAGGCTTAGCCCCGCCTGCGTTCCCGGCAGAGTGAGTTTTATTCCGGGCGTAAACGAGGTGCCGACCGTTATCTCACCGTCGGTCCGTTCGGTGCCGATGGCCTCTGAAGCGTTTTTTACCAGATTTAGAAAGACCTGAATAAGTTGATCCCTGTCACCCGGAACTGGAGGGAGGGAGGGGTCATATTCTTCGTTAAATCGAATGTGAGAACCAAATCCGGCACGTGCGATCTCAACCACCTGATTGAGTACACCATGAATGTTTACGGGTTCCCGTGACACAGGGCCCTGGTCGCCGAAAATTGCGAAACTGTCGACCAACTTGCAAATTCGGTCTGTTTCTTCACTGATCAACCGTGTCAGGTTTTTGTCTTCTTGGCTGACAGTACTGTCAAGAAGCTGTGCCGCCCCCTTGATGCCAGCAAGAGGGTTTTTAATCTCATGGGCAAGAACCGCCGACATGCTTGAAACGGAACGGGCGGCATGACGATGGGTGAGCTTGCGTTCAATCATCTGCGCCATATTGCGCTGTTGAAGCATCAGGATAATCTCATCCCCATTGTCCGAATTTGGCGCACCATAGGCGTCAACAATATTGCGACCACTGATTTTTGGAGAACTGAGATCGATTTGATATTCATTAATGGGAGATCGCTTGCGGCGCACTTCGGTGATCAACGCAGATAAAGGGCTGGCAAACGGAATGAAATCGTGGATCGGCCGCCCGAGCATGATCGGCAGACCAACACCAAAAAAATTCTCTGAAGCATTATTGGCGAAAATCACTTCGTCCTTCTCACCAATGAGTAAAATTGGATGCGGAATGGCATTGATCAGTCTCCGGTCATCCAATGCGGTTGGCATGCCGGTTAAATTGGATTTTTCAAATTGTTGCCCGATCCTACTCATGTGCGCATACTCTCAGAGTTGTATTGCCATTTGAATTTGGTGTCATGGCGACACTTTCTGCGCAAAAATCCCGGATCGCCGAAAACACCAGATCAGGGTTCGATTGCTGACACAGCCATTTGCGCCAATAACTCTGTCGCCCCGGTTCAAGTGGCGATTTCTCCACATACCAGCCAAGATGTTTACGCGCGGCCCGAACACCAATATCCGCGCCGTAATGGCTAAGCGTTTCATCATAATGTGTTGACATGAGATCACTGAAATTCAGCCGCGATGGCGTTGCCTCAACACCGTTTTGAGCCAACGCGCCATTTTGCATTGGACTGTCCTGCATAGAGGCATCGTGTTTTAATGCATCCGCAATCTCGCCGGGCAGCCATGGCTCCCCCTGCGCGCCCCGCCCCACCATCACACCATCCGCACCAGAAAGACGGAGCATTTCGCGCGCGGCACCAATTGAAGTCACATCGCCATTTGCAATCACCGGAATTGATACCGCGGCCTTGACGCGGCTGATGAAAGCCCAATCCGCCTTGCCTTTATAAAACTGGCAACGGGTACGACCATGTACCGTCACCATGGAAACACCAGCCGCCTCTGCCCGCTCGGCAAGTTCAGGAGCATTGAGGGTTTGATGATCCCACCCCATGCGCATTTTCAACGTAACCGGAATGCTAACAGCGCGCGTTACTGCTTCAATTAGGCTCATCGCGTGATTGAGGTCGCGCATCAGCGCTGAACCCGAAAGCCCCTTTGTTACCTGTTTGGCAGGACAACCCATATTAATATCAATAATTGAGGCCCCGCCTTGCTCAACCTTTTTTGCGGCTTCCCCCATCCAATAGGCTTCACGTCCCGCGAGTTGAACAGCGAATGGGTCAATCCCCTCACCTTTCAGCTTAAGGAGCGCCTCATCATCACCTGAGCATAATTGTTCACTGGCGATCATCTCAGAAAAGACGAGGCCAGCCCCCAAGCGAGCTGCCAGCTTTCTAAACGGTAAATCTGTAATGCCGGACATGGGAGCAAGAAAAACATTATTCTTGAGCGTGAGCCGACCAATTTGTATAGGTTTCAATGATCTGAACCAAATTTGACCATGCCGTTTTTGGCAAGGGTTAAGCTGTTGCACATAAAATAGATTGCCCATTTAATAGGCAACACCAGTTGCTGTATATAATTTAAGCATATTATCCACGTTTATTGCAGCGCGCAATACATATTAAGATGCATATGAATTCACTATATTGATCAAGATCACAGGCTGTTTGATCGCACTTTGTTTGAAAGAAATTATCCATGACAATTGCCGCAATTATTGTCGCTGCGGGCCGAGGTTTGCGTGCTGGAGGTGGTGATATACCAAAGCAATTCCAACTCATTGGCGGCGCACCGGTATTAAGCCACACAGTGAAGGCCTTTGCGTGCCAAGGCAGCATCGACAAAATCGTAATCGTAATTCATCCAGATTATGAGCTCCTGGCGGCTGAGGCTATTCGGTCCGCTCTTTTATCCAAATGGCCAAACCTTGAACCAATTCTGGTTCATGGCGGAGATACACGTCAGAAATCCGTATTTGAAGGGCTAAAGGCGGTTAAAGGACTTAAGCCGGAATATGTACTCATCCACGATGCAGCACGACCATTTATAACCACTGAGCTTTGCGACCAGGTCATCAATGCCTTGAAAACTCATGACGGTGCCCTTCCCGCACTTGGTGTTGCGGACACCTTGAAACGCGTTGTTTCGGGATCCGGTGGTGCCACATCTGACAGCATAGAAACCGTTGACCGTGTCGGTCTATATGGCGCACAAACGCCCCAGGGTTTCAGATTTGATGCAATATTCGACGCGCATCAGGCCGCGGCCCAATCAGACAAGGGTGACTTTACAGATGATGCATCAATCGCCGAATGGCACGGTCTATCAATGACCCTTGTCGAGGGACATGGCCAAAACCAGAAAATTACCACGCCCGACGATCTTAAAGCCGCTGATAAATTTTTAAAAAGCGAGGCCCTGTTGGCAGAAAATACAGAAAGTACAGAAAGCACAGAAAGTACAGAAATTCAGGCACAGCAATTGGAATTCCGCACCGGTTCGGGCTTTGACGTGCATCGTTTGTGCGAAGGCGATCATGTCATTCTTTGCGGTGTTAAAATCAACCACACGCACGGGCTGAAAGGACATTCCGACGCTGATGTCGGAATGCACGCGCTTACCGATGCGCTTCTGGGTGCCATTGGAGAGGGCGACATTGGCAGTCATTTTCCACCCACCGACATCCGCTGGAAAGGTGCTGCAAGCGATCAGTTTCTAGCCCACGCCAAAGAACTTGTAGCAAAGCGTTCAGGCAAGATTATTCATGTCGATGTGACATTGATTTGTGAAGCGCCAAAAATCGGCCCTCACCGCGCAGCGATGATTGCTCAACTCAGCGAAATTTTGGAAATAGCGGAGGACCGCATAAGCGTAAAAGCAACGACCACTGAAGGTCTTGGCTTTGCGGGACGCCAAGAAGGCATTGCCTCCATGGCAAGTGCGACAATCGCGCTCCCCACTTAGTTATATGGGACCGCAAAGCATCAGGACACGAACTAAATCTCTAATTGAGCATTTAACACTCAAAAAAGACTTTACGAATCAGGCAGTTCTTTGTTGTATAGGCACAAACTGAGGGAAAACTAACGGAACAAGAAAATGACAATAAACGTAAATCCATCGAGCCTTTCTGTGTCTGATATTGGAATAACCGCATCATCAAGCTGCATCGCATCACGGGTGCGCCGCATGAGCCGTATCATTACACGGATCTATGACGACGCACTTCGCCAATTCGGCATCACAGGCAGCCAGTTCACGCTGCTTACAATTCTTGCCCAGCGTGACGGCGTCACAGCGGTTGAAATCGGCTTCGATCTAGATATCGAAAAATCAACCCTGAGCCGCAACCTGCAACGACTGGTGGTTTTGGGACTGGTTGATATGGACCCGCCAGCCGGTCGGCGTGGCCGCGGTCTGCACCTGACCGCAGCGGGTGAAGAAGCTGTCAAACAGGCCTATCCCGTCTGGAACGCAACTCAGGATCGGGTCAAATCAATTGTCGGCTCTGATCTTGGATCGCAGGTTGATAATCTGCTCGGATCTGTCGAAAAGCTTGCCGCGGCCTAACCACCCCGCATAGCCAAACACTTGAAAGCCGGAACATGTCATTGCTCACCGGAAGCGAATTGCTCATCGAACAGGCTCAAACGCTTGTTTTGAGCTTGAATGATCGCTCAGTGAAAGTGGCAACGGCAGAATCGTGCACGGGCGGACTTTTGTCCGCCCTGATCACCGAAATTCCCGGATCATCCGAGGTCTTTGAACGCGGATTTGTCACCTATTCAAATGAAGCAAAAGCCGACATGCTCGGAGTGCCAATGGAGCTCATCGAGAACCATGGAGCGGTCAGTGCTGAGGTTGCTCGGGCAATGGCCCTGGGAGCGCTCGAAAACTCTGACGCACAAATCACACTATCGATTACAGGAATTGCAGGCCCCGGTGGCGGCACCGACATCAAACCCGTTGGCCTCGTTCATTTCGCCGCCTGTGGCATCAACCGGTCAGACCCCAATCCGCTTTGCGTGGCCGTTGAAAAACATTTTGGTGACATTGGCCGCGCTCAGGTGCGGTGGCAAGCTGTCGCAACTGCAATCACGCTTCTCGAAGAGCTAGCCAAAAAACTTGATCCGACCTGATTGCCCTGACGTGATTATCCGTAAAGCTGATCAGCGCGGGCCTCAAAGGCGTCAATAAAGCGTCTAAAGACCTTGTCGAACACCGGGCCAACCATCATCTGCACCGCACGACGCCTGAATTCATAAGCGATATAAAACTCAACCTCTGAACCACCATCCGCACTTTCATTAAATTGCCAGCGGTTCTCAAGATGACTAAAAGGCCCGTCAAGATATTCAACCAGTATTTCCGGGGCCCTGTGACCTCCGCCACCCTGCCCCTCACCCCCAGGACTTAAAGTCACGCGACTACGAAACGTCTCGCGGAATAATTTATAGGCCATCGTCATATCGGCAATCACAATCTCAGTCCCCTCACCTCCCTCGCTTCGCTCAATGATGTGCAAATCCTCGCAAAGCGGCACGAATTGCGGATAGGCCTCTATATCGCCAACGAGGTTAAACATCTTGTTTGGTGAATGGCGTACAGACTGTCTGGTCGTGAATTCGGTCATGGCGCAGATTTCTGCGCCTCGTGCCGGTATTTCCGGGCCGCCTGCAGCTTTGCAAAATCCTCTCCCGCATGGTGTGACGACCGGGTTAACGGGCTTGATTGCACCAGTAAAAATCCCTTCGACATGCCGATAGTGGTAAAATTTTCAAATTCCTCCGGCGTCACAAAACGATCAATGGCCACATGCTTTCGCGTCGGTTGCAGATACTGCCCAATGGTCATGAAATCAACATCAGCACTGCGCAAATCATCCATCAGTTGCACAACTTCGTTTCGCGCCTCCCCAAGACCGACCATAATGCCAGATTTTGTAAACATAGTGGGGTCGAGTTCCTTCACTCGGTCAAGCAGGCGAATGGAATGGTAATAGCGCGCACCGGGACGAATTTTGAGATAATTGCCGGGCACCGTTTCAAGATTGTGATTAAAGACATCGGGTTTTGCAGCAACAACCACCTCAAGCGCACCCGGCTTTCTCAAAAAATCAGGCGTCAAAACCTCAATCGTGGTCTCCGGGGATTGCGCACGTATGGCACTGATCACGGACGCAAAATGCGCCGCACCGCCGTCCTCAAGATCATCACGATCAACAGACGTAATCACAACATGCTTGAGACCAAGCTTTGACACAGCTTCCGCGACGCGCGACGGTTCCCCCCCGTGAAGGGCCGCAGGTTTTCCGGTAATGACGTTACAAAAGGCGCAGGCCCGTGTGCAAGTGTCACCCATAATCATCATGGTGGCATGGCGTTTGGACCAGCACTCGCCAATGTTCGGGCAGCCCGCCTCCTCGCACACTGTAGTGAGATTATTATCGCGCACAATTTTGCGTGTTTCAGCAAAAACAGGCGATCCGGGTGCTTTCACCCTTATCCATTTAGGCTTGCGCAAAATGGGGCTTGAAACATTCGCAACCTTTTCTGGATGGCGCGGGCGTTCCTTATCATCAATGACACTGACCATAAGCGTATCTCTCAGGAAACAAGTTCCTAGCTTTCTTCTTTTTCGAACCGGCGTTGAATGTCTTCATGCCCAAAACCGATTTCATTTGCAATCCGCGCGGCGTGGCTCGTTGACGCTATCCCCGTTTTAAATTTGTGGGTCGGATTATCGTTTTCAAAACTCGCCTCAAGAAATTGGGTTTTGTCCCCATCATCCTTATCACGGTAAAGCCGCGCAAGGGCGTGATTATGGGTGATAAAAAGCACTGTCGCTTCAAGCCTTATAAAGCCATCAAGCACCTGCTCGGAGGTCTCAAGACGTTCCTCAAAACTTGTACCCTCAAAGGGTTCATCAAGCACGACCAACGCGTCTTTTGATGTATGGAAGAATATGTCTCGGGTGCGCGCAAGCTCTGTGGCAAACCGCCCCTCGCCGCGAGAAAGTTCACCCGCCTGGGGTACTTGATAAAAAATCTGCAACGCATTGGATATCCGCGCTGAGCGTGCCGTCACATATCCACCCATCTGGGCCAGCACCTGATTTTGGCAAATCGACTTGCTCAATGCTGTCTTGCCGCCGCTATTGGGCCCGGTGATAAAGCTCAGCCGTGATACGTCGAAGGTAATATCATTGCCGATATAGCTTTCGTCTTCCATACCGATTATCGGACTGCGCAGATCTTCTGCCTCAAATATATGATGGCTGGCATCAATGATATCGGGCAATGCTGTTGAAGACGGATATGCATCCTTGTACTTCAAATGGCAAAAAAGAAGTTCAAGCTCACCCAGCGCGTCAAGAGCGCGCAATGTAATGTCATCTTCAAAAAGGGCGCGCCCGGTGGGCTTCATAAATGCATCGCGCTCCATGTTTCCTATCAAGGTGGCATATAGATATATAATCGGGATAATACCAAAAATGGCTATCAATCCGACAATGCCGTAAACCGCGCGCAGGCTATCAGGCATTGTACCTGTCAAAAAATAACCTGAGGCATATTTAAATCCAACGGCAAGCAGGACGATTATCGCCAGGAGCAAAGGTTTAAACAGCGTCGGCCGGAATTTGTAGCCAGGGCGGTACCAGGGCTTATCTGCTTTCAAAACCGGACCACTTTCTGTCACGCATGCAGGACCATCGACAAGCTTGAAATAGTGGCTGTCTTTTAAGGCTCGCAGATCATCATAAAGTCCGTTGAGGAAGGGCGAGGTGGCCGTACCTATATTTGCGCCAAAATCATTCAGGCTGCGCATCAAGCGACGGGTATGCTTAAACTGCTGATAGCCAAAGCCTCCAATGCTCAGCGGATCATGGGCATTGCCGCCGGTAATTCCACCAAAATTATGCCAGGAGAGTTCGAAAAGCCCTTTTTCATCGCGCGAGGTCTCGTCCAGAAGTTGATCGAGTGATTTGACCATGTCCGGCTTAGCACTGAGCTCCGCCAAAGCTGCTTGCCGGGCGCGGGTGTCGTTTGATTTCTCAGGTGGATGCGCGATGGCCCTTTGCAGAGAGATGCGCCCCAGATCCAGCCTGCACTTGTCGAGAAGATCTTTAAGATGCCCAAGTTCCATTGTCTCATAAGACAACCTGTCAAAAACCTCGCCCTGGGATAATGTTTCATCTGGACCAAAGTCCGGAACGACCGGAGGAGCTTTGAGTTCATTGCTTATGGCCGGGTCATAGCGCCCCGGAGATATAGTCCCACACTTCATCTTATTCACTCGCTTTCAGCGCAATATCTTTTAAGAGCTCAATCCATGTAATGTGCATCATCTTACCAGCGCAATACAGCCCGTCACCTGCTACCTTCTATTGATATCACTGGATATTAAAATCTCAGGATCAATGAAGATCCCTCTATATCAGATTTTTACAGTGATGCTGACTGGCAGCCGGCTATAAAGCAGCGCTACCAAAACGGTCCTTAAAGAGCAGAAATATGGCACCTGCACCTAATATAATGGCCAATAACAAAATGACCCAGCCAACGTAAGGTGTGAGACTTAGTATCGCGATAAGGAGTAAACCCGCCAAAAGACTAAGCGCCCGGTGCATGGCGGAAATTTTATCGCCAG
>Ga0209633_10005192_pt1 | contig 11502 bp, 8 predicted proteins | sample Cruoilmetagenom1_FD_187290 | JGI IMG/M metagenome (GOLD analysis project Ga0209633, IMG submission 187290) | Oil polluted marine microbial communities from Coal Oil Point, Santa Barbara, California, USA - Sample 1 (SPAdes) (version 2) | ecosystem: Environmental > Aquatic > Marine > Oil seeps ... | reverse complement strand
GAAAATTGCAATACCGGCAACAATAACCAATAAAGACAGAGAATGTACGACGGGTCCGCGTTGGTAACCTCTGAATATTGCCCATATTAAAATAAGGACAAGTAAAACATCGATGATGCTGATTCCGGATATGTCAATTTGAGGGTTCATTCCAAAAAATAATTTTCCGGAACAAAGTTAACTATTTTTACTGAATTACAGCTTAATGTTAATCTGTATTTTCTGCCGGCTCCGATTCTGCCTGCAGGATTTCATTTGTTGAGTTATTGCTGATAAATGCAACTAAATCAAGGTGATGAATGTTCCAACTTGCATCAACTGAAATGGTAAAACTTTTTTCAAAAGTATCTCCTTTTTTGGCCGAGTTCAGAATTTTTTCTCCGAAAGCGCCGTTTACGCCTTTACGAAGCATATGCCTGTGCAGATAATTTTCAACATAAGTTGAGCCGTCTTGCTGAGGTGCAATGATACTGTCTTCGGTAACATAAAGACCTAAATTGATACTTTCTGAAATATCTTTTAAAAATTCAATGGTAATGTTTGCCGTTACGGTAAGATTTGTTTCACTGTAGGTTGGTTCAATAATAATGTTTACATCCGGATTAACATCGTAAATTGCATCAACAGCCGAACGCCAATTATCTCTGTTTAAAACTAAATTGCCGTCAAATTCTTTTCTGTTAACTAAACCGCCGGGCAAGCCCTGATTTGAAACACCGAAAAATTGATCGAGTTCATTTCCTGTTTCTGTTCTGTAATCTTTCGGGAAATCCGGATTGTGCGGTTCTGCGAAAAAACTGACATGAAGGGCAATCGGAATAATCCGGTCGCAATAATCGTCATGAATACCCTCAAGTATTCTTGCTGCATCGGGACAATTCGGGCAACGGTGTCCGGTATAATCTTCAACAAGAATTTTTCGTATCGGAATCGGTTGTGTTTCATCGCCGCAAGTTCCTTCTTGTCTTTCTTTTAAAGGATTATCAATTTGATTGCAGGCAAAAAAGAAAATGATAAATAAAAGAGATATTATATTTTTAATTGTTTTCATTTCTAAAACGTTTAAGTATTTTGTTCTTTTTTTAAAAGGTTGAACTTATTGTAAGCGAAAAGCCGTTTGATGCGGGAACTGTTCTGCAAACACCTCCGACGCAGGTGATTCCTTCTCGTTGTTTTCCGTAGTTCAATTGAATTCTGTTTGCACCTTTGGTATATCCGCCCGAGACAATGTAATAATGCACACGATGACTTTTTTCCGGATTGCCGTAATTATATTGATCTGAAACGGCAAAAAACCACCGGGGCGAAGAAGTATATTCTAAAGTTGCCATATACCAATCGCCGTAATCTTGTTTGTTGCCGTCTGCATCTTTTCCGGTTATAAGAATTTCGTTTTCAACTCTTAAAGCATTTTTTGATGTGAACTTGTAGGTAAAATCAAGAATTCCGATATCAGCATGCACCATACCGTATTTTCCCTGAATAACCATTTTATTATAATCTTCATACATATAAATTGCAGCAAATTTCAGTTTTTTGTTTACTTTTTTATGCAGTTCAATATTAAAATCTCTGAAGTACAGTTCGTCATCAATTGCAAAAAAATCGGATGTATAACCGTCAAGATTCGGAATTGCATCATTGGGGTTAACAATAATTTGTGTTTTTTGAATTGCATTAACTTGTGAAAAATTGATATTTAAATTCATGCCGTATTTTCCGCCCAATGTACTTTTTCTTTTAAAGTTGTAAAAGATCTCAAAATTTCCGCTGATTTGACCGTTGGGTTGCGTAGCAAACGGATACATTGCATCAAAAGCATAAGCATGTGTTTTTGTAATTGCCGGCAAATAATTGATGTTTAAATCGTTAATGCTAGCCGAGCGGTCGGAACGGAAACTCATGTTATCTAATCTTAATGCACTTATTAAAAATCCGATGCCTTTTTTAGACCATGAACCGTTGATTAAAAGTGCGTTGCCGTCTTTAAAAATATTTCCGTTATCGGAAGAGGGATCATTAATTTTATAGGCATATTCAGACGAAAGCATTAAGGCTTTTCTTGAAAGGTTGATTCTGCCTGCAAAAGAACTTACATTTTCAGGGAAATTGTAAACCGGGTCAAGATTTTTTTGATATTTGCTGACAAAACTTCCGCCGATTTGAATTTTCGTTTTTGCATCCGTAAATTTTTTAAAAGTTTCGTTAAAAGAGATTTCACTGTCAAAAGCTCTGATAATTCCGGGACCGTATTCCCAATACAATTTTTGTTTTCCGATTAATCCGGTCAGTCGGATGCCTTTAATCGGCGCATATCTTAATCGGATTCCGTCCGATGAATTATCCAAACCGAGTGTTTTATCTTCATAAGTACGTAAAATTAAACCGTTTCCGAATTGCTCATAAAAATTGCCGACCGTAATTTCCAAATCTTCGGAAGTGTATGATGCATAGCGATTTGCAATACCTTGTCCGTTATATCGTTGATCAAAACCGAGCATGGTATTCAGATAGGCTTCATAACGAAGACCCGCTGAAAATTTTCCTTTTGTGTAAGTGAAATTTGCATATGTATTGGCTCGCATAATTTCGTCAACCGATTCGGCACCGATGAGTGAATCGGCTGAATATGTTTGTGTATTGAGTTCAAAGTTTCCGTGAAATTCACCGTAATCTTTATTGTTTTCTTGTGCAAAAACAGATAAAGAAAACATTAGGGATATAATGATTAAAAAAAGTTTATTCATTCTTATTAAATAAAAAAGCCGGATATTCCGGCAGATTAATAATTTATTGATTGTCAGACTTTTCCTCTTCGGAAGCTTTTTTTATGATTTTATAAATTTCATCTTCGTCACCGGGTGAATAGGAATTGTGTTGCCAAATTACGTTCCCGTTTTTGTCAAGAATAAAAGAGTGCGGAACATTAATAACATTCATGGCTCTTTTAAAATCACTGTTGGAATCAAGCAATATTTCAAATTCCCAAGCACGTCCGTTAACGAAAGGAGCAACGCGACTCATACTTTTGGAATCATCAATTGATACGGCATACACTTTCAGCCCGGTTTCTTCTTGCCAATCGACATAGTTTTCGTCAACGGCAATAAGTTCTTTTATGCAGGGTTTGCACCAAGTTGCCCAAAAGCTCAGGAAGATAGGACCGTCGGGATTTTTAATATCAGAGGTGTTGAATGTTTCGCCTGTTAATGTTTTAATATTAACCGACGGCAATTCGGTTTTTTCATTATTTTGAGCAAATCCGTACGTTAAGAACCCTATTAAGAATGCTGATAAGATTGTAATTTTTTTCATTTTTTATTTAATTATCAGTTTTTTGGTATCAATAATTTTTCCTTCTGAAAGAACAGAAACAAAATAAATACCGGAAGCATAATTTTGAGTATCAATTTTTGTTTCTGAAACTTTTAATTGACTTTTTAAAACGGTTTTTCCTAAAATATTAGAAATAATTAATTCAGAATTAATACTGCTTTCCGGAATGTTAATTTTGAAAAAATTGCTTGCAGGGTTCGGAAATATTGAAACAATATTATTTCGATTGATATCATTTATTCCGGTGTAATTTGCGTCATATTTATAAGTAAATTGAACAAAGTTATTTGCTTCATTCCCGTCTTCATAAATCTTTAGTAAATATTCTGTTACATCCGGATCTCCGGTTTGAATATGGTGATGAAAATGAATATCATTTTCTCCAGAAATTACTCCCGCATCAAGATAATAATGTGTTGTTCCTGACGGATATACAGTTCCGGCAGTCATCCCGAAATAACAAGCACCGATACAAAACTCCATTCCGGCGCCGTGTGCACCTGTAATACTGACAGCTTTGAGTCTTAATTCAATTTGGCTTGAAGCATTATTTGTAATTAATGTAACGAGATTTGCTTCATCACCGTCTGTATTAAAAATTCGAGTATCTCCGTTGTTAATAGGTGTGCCGACTCCGTCCGTAATTGTAATTTGTGCAAATGTTATTGAAAAAAAAGAAAAAAGCCAGACAAATAATAATAATAAATTTTTCATATTTATTTTTTTATAAAGAGATACATACCAAAATAAATATAGTATGTATCTCTTTTAAAGTTTTTAATTTTTAATAATTTTATTTGTAAAAATACCGTTATCGGTAATAACTTTTACAATATATATCCCCGGTGATAAATTCCCGATATTTATTTGTTCATTTTCTGAAACAATATTTTGAGAAAATAATTGTTTTCCGGTAATATCCAATATAATTACTTTTCCTTTAATAAATTCCGAAATTTGAAAATACTCTTTTGTCGGATTAGGTGAAATAAAAGATTTCCCGGAAATATCTATAATACTGTTTCCTTCTTCAGTTTGAAAAGTTGCAGATGTTGATTCAAACTCATTATCATAAAAATTTTCAATAGATGAACCGGAAACATTTACATTAATATAACTGTTTCCCGGTAAATTTTCATCAGGTATAACGGTGATTAGATTATTATCATTATTGATAGATGCAGAAAAATTAATAACTATTTGATACGGAACAGTTTTGATGCTGATAAACGATGACGGATCTGTAATTAAACTATTATCAACCATTCTTACCGGTTCATTAAATAATAATAAAATATTTGAGTTTAAGGGAATATTATCGGAACCGTTTTCAGGGTTAAAACTGACTAAAGGTGCTGAAGTAAATGTTGAAAAAGCTTGAGATTCACCATACCCGTATTGTCCGGTTGAATGATAAACAATTGTTTCTTCAGCATCTGAAAGGGTTATACTGCCACCGCCGTTACCGTCAGAATTCATAACATTAAATTCATAACAATCAGGAATTAAGTGAAATGTTTCTGTAATTGTTTGATTGTTAGAATAGGGACCGCCGCTATATAAAATTGCTCCGTTATAATCTTTTACATTCCATGTACAACCGCTTCCCGAGCTTGCCGTATTAAGTATCAGTGACAATACATGGCTGGTTTCCGGAGCCACGCCGAATGAAGCAGAACCGGTATTGTTTGTATTATTATCATCATCAGTTATTGAAATGTTAATAATATTATTTGTTTCTAATGTGAAAGGTATAGCCGGCAGAATAATATCTTCAGTTCCGAAGGTTGCTAAACTTCCTGTCCATGTATATGTTTCAATAGTTCCCCCGTTAATACTGTAATTAATATCCAATGAAGTAATATCATTATTCCCTCCGTTACTTATTGTTACAACAGGTGAAAGCGGAGCACCGCAAGAAGTTTCTTGAGCTGTTACTTCAACAATTCCGGCATCATTATCATTGGCAACTATATAAGTGGGTATACAACCGCTTCCGCTCGGAATCTCTTGAGTTGTTTCTGTTAAAAAAGCAACGATTTCCATATTCGGAATAACCACATCAACATCATTATAGTCAATCGGTAAAGTATATGTATATGTTTTATCAACAAATGTACCTGCAGTTGTTGTTGTAATTTCCTCACCCCATTGTCCCGTAATCATCCAAACCAATCTGTGCATATGAACATATTCATCTCCTAAATTACCGCCGGCTTGCGGGCCTAAAGTATTATTTTGTAACAGTGCAACATTTAAAAAGTTTGAAGTCACAGGGCTGTCGCCTGTATAATATGCTTCGACATGAACTGTTAATTCCCTTGAAGCAACGTCAATTTCTGCTTCAACAGCAACATTTACATAGGATGATTCTCCAAGAATTTGATTTGATGCATTACTCCAATTACTTCTGCTCATTGCAGTACCGCTGCCCATAGTCCAGTTGGAGAAAAAATGTCGATTGACAGTTCCTGAAGGATATCCTGTTAAACCTGATTGACCTGCAATAGCAGTACCGAATATCGTTCTGAAATCAGGTTCTCCTGAGCTTGGAGTAGAATAACCTCCGGTGTGTATGTTAATTAAAAAAACATCGCCCGGATTATTATCCTGAATACCTTGTGCAATTGCATGACCTTGTGGGCAATATCCGCAATGAATACCCGTAAACTCTTCAAGTATTACATTTTTATTCTCCGGTGTTGTGCCTACAATTGTTTGTGAATTAAGGTTAAAAACAAACAATGTAAATGCTATTAAGAGTAAAATTTCTTTTTTCATAATTATTATATTAGAGTGTAAATATAAATGATGTTCATTGTAATAATGGTTGCATATTTATTTAAAAAGATGTGTGATTTTATATTGTAAACCGATTCATTCTGTTTTTTTTCCGTACGGATAAAGTTCTCTTTAGTTTAACTGATATGATACACCGAAACTGAGAATGTTAAAACTCATGTCTTCGGAGTCTGAAAATTTACAGATATTTCGCATACTGATGTAATATCTTAAATATCATTATCTCCCGAAATTATTCCTGCCTCAAGAGAATAATGTGCTGTTCCTGTCGGATGTTCCGGTAGTTATTAAATAACACATACCGATACAAAATTCCATTCCTGAACCGTCAGTTCCCGTAATACTTACAGCTTTTAATTTTAATTCAATTTGGCTTGAAGCATTATTTTAATATAGAGAGCCGACTTTAAAAAGGTCAACTCTCTAAAGTTTATTTATTATTATTTTTTTATAATTTTTTCAGTATAAGTTTTACCTTCTGAAATAATCTTCAGTATATATATTCCGGAAGCAAATCTTTGAATATTTATTTGTTCATTATCAGACGTAACAGTTTGTGATAAAACTTGTTTTCCGGAAATATTTGTTAATACTATTTTTGCATGTGCCAATCCTGAAATTCGGATGAAATCTTGTGCAGGATTAGGAGAAATTTTGAAATCATCAGAATAGTCAGAAATACCGATTGTTGATTTTGTTGTAAAAGTTGCTGTTGCTTCGGACAGAGCTTGATTATATTCATTTTCAATATTATCCCCGGCGACAGTTACAGTGATATCGGTTAATTCCGGTAAATCATTATCAGGATTTACAGTAATAACTGTTTTCGCAGCATTAATAGTTCCCGTAAAGGCAATGTCTCCTTTTGAAGGATCGGTTAAGGTAACAAAAGCACTAATATCAGCATCCGTAATTTCCGAATCATCAATTTTTCTCATCGCATTATCAAATGTTAATGTAATATTTGAAGTGAAATTAACGTCTGTTGCTCCGTCAGCAGGACTAAAAATAACATTAGAAACAGGATATGCCGATGTTGTAAAAGTTGCACCGGTTTCAGCCAATGCATCATCATTTATACTTTCAATACTGTTTGCAAGAAGTGTAACGGTAATATCTGCTGATTCATTTAAAATATCATCCGGATTAATTATAATAACTGTTTTATCTGTATTTATAGTTCCCGTATAAGCAACAGCTCCTTTTGAAGGGTCGGTTAAGGTAATAATAGAACTAATGTCAGCATCCGTAATTTCTGAATCATCAATTTTTCTCATGGGTTGGTTCAATGTAATCACAATATCCGTTAACGGATTAACATTTGTTGAACCGTCAGAAGGCATAATTTCAGCTGCAGGTTCTAATATTGCGTCTATCATCTTTGACTGAAAAACTTCTTTTGTTGCATTATTTTGTATAAATACAACAACTTCTAAATCACTATATTTCTCAACAAAAGTGGATGATAAATCGGTACTCAGGTTAATGTTTTCCGGGGTTCCGGAAGTAAAGCTAACAGCTGTTCCGGATGCATCCGGTAACATTTTCATCATCACATTATGAAATTCGGTTTCTCCGTTATTACCTGTATTTCCTGTTGTTACCTTTTCGACGACTGCAATTTGTACCGTAAAATCAGAAGCATCGAGGTAAGGTATAATATCAGCATTAATATCAATTGTAGTTCCGACAATATTTGCTGTTGCGGAAATATTAAAAAAAGCAGGAACTGATAATTCATTGTCTAAGTCGGCTTGTAATTGAGCAGAATTAAAATGAGTCCCTTCATTAGCATCGATAAATAAGGTCGGAACACCGCTGACACCGTAATACACTCTTCTGACACCGCCTTCTGCTGTATAATAAGGATCTCCGGGAGAAGGCCAACTCATTTGATATTTTATTAAAGAATAATTTCCTTCATTATTTGCTAAAAAATTCGGTGTAAAATAATTTGAATTAAAAGTTGCACAAGGACCGCATGTTGAACTTGTAAATTCTTCGTAAAGGGGGGTTCTTGAAACACTTTGAGTTGCAATATACATTGATAAATTTAATGTGTCGTTTGTTTGATCATCATCATTGCCGTTTCCGTTAATGTCAGAAACCCAAACTTTAAGATTATAAGAACCGGGTGTTGCAGACCATTGTGTTGAAAAGATGTAGTCATTTGTTTGTGTTGTCGTTAAGTTTAAACCGGATAAATTTTCCGTAACGATCGTACCGTTGTCAATTTGGTAATTAATATCTGTTGATGTCAGATTTGTTAAACCGATATTTTTGAACGTGCATTTAATATCAATATTACTCGCTGCAGCATAAGGAGAAACATTAATTGATTCCATCGCGGCATCAGTATTATCCGGGCTGACCAGTTGAACATCATCAATATACCAAAAATCAAAATTATACATATCTCCCGAAAAATAAATGCATATTTGAAAATCAGAAGTACCGACATCGGCATTTGAAATTATTATATCTTTTGTTTCAGGGCCCATATCATCGGTCGGATTAACAGTCCAAACATCATTCCAGCTGCCTCCTCCCGAACGTGTTGCAACACCAATCGTGTAACCGGAACCTGAATAATCATCTAAGAAATGTTTAAATGAAAAAATAACGGTTGAAAGACCTGTTAAATCAATTACGGGAGAAATTAAATGTGTTGTATGCGTTCCTGAAACCCAAGTCAATTTTGCTTCAGGAGCAGTTCCTCCTGCATTAGCACTGGATGATTGTGACCATTGAGCGGCTTGGTCGTCTATAGTCCAACCCGCAGGCGGTACCCCGCCGGAAAAATTTTCAGTTAAAAGAACGGTTGCTTTTTGAGCAAAAACAAATATTCCGATGAATAAATACAAAATTAAAAGAGTAAATTTTTTCATTTTCTAATTTTTTAGTGTTAAACAATAATTTTTTACTTTTAGTTATGACAAAAAAAACAAAAATGGTTGCAAAATTATTTAAAAAGATGCGTGATTTTATATTTTAACCCGCGCCATCCGGTTTTTCGGCCGTAGGGGTATAATTCTCGATAGTTAATTTGGTAAGAAGCTCCGAAACTGAGAATATTAAAACTCATGTCTCTGGAGTCTGAATATTTATAGATATTCCGCATACTGATATAATATCTTAAATATAAATTTACGGCCTTAAATTGAATGCCGGCATTTCCGACAAAACCGTATTCATACCAATTATTTTTATAATCATAATAATAAACCCCGTCTTGATTATAAATATCGATTTGTAAATCTAAGGTTCTTTTGGATTTTGCAAGAACCGAAACTTGTCCGCCGAGTCCGATATCCCAATAAATAAATTCGTAACCGCGTTTGTATTTTAAAAAGACGGGAACTGAAATAAAATAATCTTTTTCTGCAACGCTTAATTTGCTGTTTTCTATTTGAGGAATGGTTTCTGAAAAACTGAATTGAAATTTGTTAATATTTAATTCGCTTTGTACCGAAAGGAATTCTCCGATTCTGTTATCTAAAAATAATCCGCCGAACCATGCGATTTGTTTGGTGTAAATTGCAGGTTTCTCCGCTCCGAACAGGCCGCATTTATTTATTCCGCCGGATATTCCGAACCTTACAAATTGCCCGGAAGCTTCAGAGATAAAGGCGAATAGGAATAAAAATAAATAAAAATAAATCTTTTTCATAATTGAGTTAATAAAAAACCGGCACAAATTTTTATCTTTGACAAAAATTCAATTCCGATAACAAAATTAATATTTAATTTAAATTATCTTGTAACAGAGTGAAAATTATCAATAAAATAGTTAACAAAATTGCTCAAAAGCGGCTTTTACAAATTGAAAATTTCAAAGAAAACCCTTATGAGGTACAAAGAAATTTGTTGTATGATTTAGTTGGGAAAGCCCAAAACACCGTTTTCGGTAAAGAACACCGGTTTGCAAAAATTCTTTCCGATTTTAATATCCGATCTTTTCAGGATAATATTCCTTTCAGAAATTACACAAAAATAAAACCGTATATCGACAGAATCAGAAATGGTGAAGATAATATTTTGTGGCACACACCGATAAAATGGTTTGCCGTATCATCCGGAACAACGTCCGATAAGAGTAAATTTATTCCGATAAGTAAAGAAGCATTGGAAGAAAATCATTTCAGAGGCGGGAAAGATATCATTGCGGTTTATTCAAGCCAATATGAAGATGCCAAACTGGTGAAAAGCAAATCACTGGTAATCGGCGGCAGCCAACAAATTTCAACATTTAATAATGAACTGTATTACGGCGATTTATCGGCTGTAATTATTGAAAATCTGCCGATATGGTCACATTTGCTGCATACGCCGAGTAAAGATATTGCATTACTTCCGGAATGGGAGGAAAAGTTGGAGAAAATGACTGAACAGACTATTAATGAAAATGTTACGAGTATAACAGGTGTGCCGTCTTGGACTTTGGTTTTATTAAAGCGAATTCTGGAAAAAACAGGAAGCCGTAATATTTCGGAAGTATGGCCCGATTTTGAATTATTTATTCACGGCGGAGTCAGTTTTGCACCGTATCGCAATATGTTTGAAAAAATTCTTCCGGCGAAAACGCGTTATCTCGAAACTTATAATGCGTCGGAAGGTTTTTTTGCTTTGCAAGATGATTTAAATCGGGATGATTTATTATTAATGCTTGATATCGGTATATTCTACGAATTTATTCCGGCTGAACAAATTTTCTCAGAAAATCCGGATGTTTTTACCGTTAAGGATGTCGAAACAGATGTAAACTATGCCATGCTGATTACAACAAACAGCGGGCTATGGCGTTATGTAATCGGTGATACGGTGCGATTTACCTCCTTAAAACCGCATAAAATAAAAATAACCGGCAGAATCCGTCATTTTATCAATGCATTCGGTGAAGAATTAATTATTGAAAATGCCGAGAAAGCGTTAAAAGAAACATCTGAAAAAACTCATGCTCAGATAAGGGAATTTACGGCAGCTCCGATTTATATTTCGGATAAAGCAACGGGGGCACATGAATGGTTAATTGAATTTGCAAAATCCCCTGCTGATTTATCTGAATTTACCAAAATTTTAGATGAAGAGTTGAAAAAAGTAAATTCCGATTATGCGGCAAAACGATATATGGATTTAACTTTAAGAATGCCTGTTATTCATGTGGCTAAAGACGGTTTATTTTATGAATGGTTGAAGCAAAAAGGAAAACTCGGCGGACAAAATAAAGTGCCGCGATTAGCAAACAACCGCATATATATTGATGAGTTGCTTGATATGAATTCTAAAAAGTAATTCCGTGAAAACGATTATTTCTCTTATTTTTTTGTGCTTTACAAGCTTGATATCGGATGTCAGAATCCATAC
>Ga0209633_10005191_pt1 | contig 11503 bp, 19 predicted proteins | sample Cruoilmetagenom1_FD_187290 | JGI IMG/M metagenome (GOLD analysis project Ga0209633, IMG submission 187290) | Oil polluted marine microbial communities from Coal Oil Point, Santa Barbara, California, USA - Sample 1 (SPAdes) (version 2) | ecosystem: Environmental > Aquatic > Marine > Oil seeps ... | reverse complement strand
TCGGAAAAAATATCTATAAGGGTATTACCAATTCCGTACACCTTAAGGGACATGGGGACTCCTCTTTATATAAATCATTTTAGAAGTGAGTTTGCAGGGTAAATATACTTAGTACCAGAGCTATAAGAGCGGCAGTAGTGCCTACATAAGTACCCATTTTGACATTAAAATAGTATTCCGGTGAATTTCTGGGTGCAAAAATTCTGTCTTCAGGCTGTATTACCCTATCTCTTCCGTGTTTATTACCATCCCGGTCAAAAATTGTAACGAAACTGCCAATATGTTCATCTATATTAAACCCTCCAGCCATCTGAATGTATTCCAGATAAGTTTTACCGGCAATGTATGGTACTGCAGATGGATTGTCTACAGAACCTCCTACATAGACAGTAAACAACTTCATGGGGATAACAATTCTGTCACCTTCTGTTAAAACAGTATCATCAGAATAATCGTGGTAGTAAATAATTTTTTCCAGATCTACAGGAATATAATCAGCCTCTCCCCTTCTAATAATAAAAGAGTTCTTTAGATCACTAACAGGTGTAATTGACCCTTCAGGGAGGTTCATAACTGCAGTGGAAATACGCTGATTTTCTGTAATAGGCCATGGAATTTTAGCAGATACAGGGCTTGTTGCTCCTACCTTCATTCCCAGAGACCCTTCAAAAAAAACAAGAGGAAGAGAAGTAGTTTTTGCCGGTACAACTATCATGTCCATGTCTTCTAAAACAACATTTTCAAAATTCTCATTATCTGTGTCTATATAAATGGTTTCTGTTGATCCATTAACTGTGTTTATTCTGGTAATATATATTTTGGAAGGGTCGGACAGCTTTGTCAGGCCATTGGAATATATTTCGATTAGCTTAGTCAAATTTTCATTTTTCATAAGCTGATAAGCTCCGGGTCTTCTGATTTCTCCGGAAATATAGACCTCTCTTTCATATCTGTTTATGGCAATAGAATCTCCTGGTTTAATAACAGGGTTTTTAGAAAGATCACTTTTTAATGCTGCACCAAAAAGGTCGAAAAATTCTTTTGATCCGTCTGCGTGTTTAACTTCAATATTTCTAAGGGAGGAATATTTTGTCATTCTGTCTGCAATAAGATCGGAAAGTCTGGAAAACCCCCAGGCCTTAGCAGGACCGGGAAAAGATACCTCCCCCTTTATATGTACAGGGAAAATACCAGTAGATTTTATTGTAAGCTGTGGAAGGCTGTCCGGATATGCCCTTGTAACCATCTGTTCTATAACTACTTTTAATTCTTTGTAACTTAAACCGTTTGTATCCAGTTTACCAAAGAAAGAGAGATTAGTTTTTCCTTCACCATCAATAAAAAAGGGAAGATTTGTTGTTTTTAGATTATAAAGGTAACTTACCTGATAAGTATCACCGGGAATAACAGGATAATCCGGGTTAAGCATTACGTATGCCGCTCTGTTTGGAATATCTGTCTTAACTGTTTCTATTACCTTAACTGAGGAACCTCTAAGGCTCTGAAAAGTGGAAACAATATTTTGCCCAAAAAGCATACAAGAGGCAAGAAAAAGGATTGAAGCTATAATTATTACTTTTATTTTACTCACTGTTTATTTCTCCGCTTTCTCTTTAATCCAATTCTTAGTTTATCCATTTCCACACTGTCTTTTCGAATATTCCCAATAAACTCAACAATAAATGCCATAAAAACAGAAAGGAAAAACATAGCCATAGTAACTATAATACATAACTTACCACGGCTTGGACCGGATTTTATCTCCGGTACTTCTGCTTTTTCATATACAATGAAATTGGGAGGAGTACTCTTGGCTGTTAGCTTTACAAGTTCATATTCCTGAACTAAAGTTGTATATATTTTTTTCTGTAATTCCAGTTCAAGAGAAATCTCTGTATATTCTCTTACAAGTTCCGGCAGATCCTTCTCAGACGGAATAACTGTATTTTCCATAGAATAACCATTTTTTAATTTGTTAATACCCGATTGTAAACTGTCTCTTTCCTGCTGCAGTTTTACAACAATGGGATCTTCTATATCAAAATTAGTCTTGTAAGTCTCTATTTCTATATCTTTTTCAAGTAAATCTGATTGAAAAGAAAGAAGTGTTGAAACGTGGTTTTCAATAAACAAGTCTATATCATAAATACCATATTTCTCCTGAATAAGTTCAAAGTTGTTTAAAAGTGAATCTATTTTGTTCTTAATAACCTCTATATTCTCCTCTAAAAGAGCTTTTTTTATGGAAGTTTCATTGGAAGATGTATCCTGAAACTTATTTTCCAGCAGTACGGCAACTTTGTTTACTATTTGTGTTGCCAGTGCTTTGTCAATATCTTTATAACTTATTTCAATAGTAGCAGAATCTGAATCTTCACTCAGACTGATATTTTCACGGACAAGTTTTCTTGAGTTTGTTTTCGGATACTTTGAATCCAGCAGTTCATAAACTTCCAATAGATTAAATTCTTCTATTAAAACATCAAGAAAAGAATCGGAAAGCATATATTTATTTGCTATGGCGGCTATATTTGGACCGGATCCTGTGGAGATTCCTGCCAGGGCGGCCAGACCGCTTATTTCCGAATCCATTGAAACACCGCCGGAAGAATCGGAATTTATGCTTAAAATTGACTTTGCTGTATAGTAATTAGGGTAGTAGCTTATATCATTTGGAAGTAATAAAGATCCAATAGAAAAGGCTAAAATAGCAATAGCACTAAGACCTGTAGTAATAATTATAAGCCATCGGTGTTTAATAAGTACGGCTAAAAGGTCTATGAGGGATATTTCATCCTCATCGGGTTTAATTTTTTCGGGAGTATCCATGGATGGATTCTATGAAAAAGGATATAAAATGTAAAGAAGTACCTTTAACTTAGATATAAAATAGTAGTAAAATATGACTATTCAGATCTTGATAAAGATAATTAATGTGTTATATTGTTCATACATTGAACAATATACAATAAACAATCTGAGAAAAGTTTGTATAAAGAGCTTGTTTCGGCAGCATTTTTCTTTTTTTCAGTAAAGATTACCCGGCTTAACCCTTATTTTAATATAAGGCGCGAAATGGAGAAGGTATCTGGAAGAGTTAGGAAAATATCACTTGAATAGAAATTATGACTTCAGACAATAAAGAGATTATAGTTCTCGAAAATATCTATCAATCATCTCCGGAAATACGTCAGAGAGATCTGGCAGAAATTGCAGGACTGTCTCTTGGTATGACAAATGTAATACTTAAGCGTTTAGCCCTCAAGGGACTGCTTACGATAAAACGGGTCAACAATCGAAACATACATTATATAGTTACTCCTGCCGGTATTGATGCAATTACAAGGAAAAGCTATGGATACTTTAAACGAACAATAAAAAATGTAGTATATTACCGGGAATCTATAGAAAAACTTGTTTTAGATATAAAAACCCAGGGTTATGATGGCTTGATACTAAAAGGATCCAGTGATCTTGATTTTATTGTTGAACATGCCTGTAGAAAGAGTGATCTTAAATATATCAAAGAAGACGGTATAAATAACAATATTTTTCTTCTTTATTCAGAAAATTATCTGCCTGATAATGAAGCCCAGGGAGAGGATAAGGCTTTTTTGCAGAGTATTTTAATATAAGGGTGCTTCGATCACTTCGATACACGACTTCGTCGCACTCAGTGACCGAAACCCTGTACTCTGAGTGATTTCGTTTTACTCCATAATTTTACAATAAAAGAAATAGTATCGAAGGGTTAAATCAGCAGAACATAAACCCCTATACTATAGTTTATAATCTGGTAGAATACAGGAGTAAGTTTTGGGAGTTGTACAAATAAAAGAAGCTGAACTAGAAGCTATTGGTCTCTATATTAAAGATCATATTGCTGATTGGATAAAAGGGAGCAATATAATTCCATTTTCATCTGGTAACATGGAATAGTACAATCTAGCAGAACGAGATTTTTCTCTGACCGAGAGAATAGTTCGTGTAGAAGAGGGTATAAAACACCAGGGTGATCTGTTAGAAAAGATGCTTGATCAGATGGATAAGTCTTTTATTCAAGTTGATAAACGCATTGAAGAACTTCGCATAGATATGAATAATCGTTTTGATGATGTAAACAAGAGGTTTTCCCAGCTTCAATGGACAATGGGTTTAGGATTTAAATATAATGTTATAGAATGATAAGGAGATTTCTATGGGTTTAATTTATGCAGAACTGGAATTAGTAAGTGCAGATGATATTACCCTGGAAAGAAAGGGTTATATTAAAAAAGAAGAAATAAAAAAAGTAAAGGTTTAGATGTGGAAAATATTGATCACCTGCATTATAAACGTATAATAGATGACTGTTTTTGGGATAGTAATATTGAAGTAGAAGATATTGATACAATGCTAAACTCAGAAGATATAAGAGCAGAAAAGTATTTATTTGAAAAAATTTTAATAAACAGCACAAACCTATTAAGTGATCTTGAACTTTTTTAGAGAGATGAACTTAAAATAATAATAAAAGAATACAAAATCCCAACCTTTAATTATAATTACATTTTTAGAAGAAAAAATATAGCAGAGGTGTATCTATTTGATGCTCCTCTTTTAGTAGATGAGTTAAAATGGATAGTATAAATTATAAAGATCTCTATAAGCTTCAGGATAAAGTTCTTGGAATAGTTTTTTCTGTGGAGAATGAGTTTTACCTTACTGGTGGTACCTGTATTAGTCGTTTTTATCATGAAAAAAGATACTCTGATGATCTTGATTTTTTTACCCATAATTCGGGAAGGTTTAGTTTTGCTGTTAAGAATATAAAACTAAAACTACAGGAAAATCATCAGATAGATACTGAAGTTGATTCTAAAAATTTTATAAGATTCAAAGTAGATAACATATTACAGGTTGATTTTGTTGAGGCTGCATAGGCGAGCAGGTCAGGTTGCATACCCGAGCAGGAAGCTTGCTTTCGACCAGGGAACGAAGTTCCGACCAGCCTGAGGATACAGTATTCAGGTATAAAGATGTAGTTGTTAAAGAAAATGGATATGTAATTGATAACATAGAAAATATACTAAGTAATAAAATAACGGCAGTAATAGGCCGGGATAACCCTAAGGACATCTTTGATATCTTTTTAATATGCAAATTCTATAATTTTGACTGGAAAGAAATTCTGGAAGCTGCCCAGAAAAAGGCCAGTTTTATGCATGAAGATTTGATATTAAGATTAAAAAGTTTTCCTTTTTTGTTGTTGGAAACAATACGAATTGTTGATAATAGGTTTCTGGATAATTTTGAAAAGGATTTTCCTGTGATTATTGAAGAGATAAATAATAAAAAAATGCATTTATGTGATAATTTGCAGCTTTAAAAATATTCTGTTATTGAAGAAGGTGAGATCTGGATGATTTACTTTTACCCAATTCAATAGATCTTTCTATTACAAGAAAAAGTTATGGATACTTTAAACGTACCATAAAAAATGTTATCTATTACAGAGAAGCTAGAGAAAAACTTATTTTGGATATAAAATGAATAATTTGGGTGTGCCGGCTTTGCCGCTACACGCTCTTAAAATCTTTCACGGAATAGTTTTCAAGTTTTTTTACCTATATTAAAATTACCAGAGCATAAACCCCTATACTATTGTTTAGAATATATTAAAATATAGGAGTATGTATGGGAGTACCTGTTATGAAAGATGAGGAACTTGAAGTTATTGGTGAATATGTTAAAAATCATATAGCAGATTGGATAAAAGAGAGCAATATAATTCCATTTTCATCTGGAACCAGGGAACATTTCAATCTAATAGAGCGTGATATTTCTCTTTCCGAAAGAATAGTTCGTGTAGAAGAGGGTATAAAACACCAGGGTGATCTGCTGGAAAAAATGCTTGATCAACTGGATAAGCGTTTTATACAGGTTGATAAACGTTTTGAGCAAGTTGATAAACGCTTTGAAGAACTTCGCATGGATATGAATAATCGTTTTGATGATGTAAACAAGAGGTTTTCTCAGCTTCAATGGACAATGGGTATCGGATTTACAGTACTTGCGGCTCTAATGGGTATTTTTAATTTTTATTAGTAAGCACTATTTGTTGGGCGTGCCGGCTACGCCGTCAGGCTTTTCAGGGGTTCCGTTTCTTTTGTAGGGGAAAGGCATGCCTTTTCCCTACAAAAGAAACCGCTGCGCGCCCTTACAATCCTTCACGCATTAGTTTTAAAGTATAAAATACAGCTATGCAGACTATCTGACATGGACTGGAGAGGATAGCTGGGAGCTTATTAATGGAGAAGCATGGTCTATGAGTCCGGCTCCAACGATCAGCCATCAACGGGATATAAAGATGAAACACAGAAGCTTTCTATTTATGAGGAGTACGGGGTAAGAGAATACTGGATTGTAAATCCTAACGGGCAAACCATACAGATATTTCTGCACAATGGGAAAGATTTTGATAAACCTGCTTATTACAAGGGTAATGATATAATAAATAGTTCGGTTCTTGAAAAATTTCAGATTGCTTTGAAGGATATATTTCAAGAGTAATTTTTAATATAAATAATAAAATTATTTAATAGGTAATTTCAAAAAGGATAGAGGGTTATTGATAGTCAAATTTTAAACTTCTATGAACTTGGATATAATTATCTAGGTGAATGTGGAAGATCTGGCCGGCATTTTTTTACTTTTAATATAGGTGCTACAACCCTTTTTCATCTTCATATTGTAAATAAAGACAGCAGTTATTGGTTTGATCTTATATCTTTTAGAGATAAATTAAGGTTAAATAAAGAACTGGCTTCAAATTACTATAAACAGAAACTATCTTTGTTAAAAGAATATGGAAATAATCGGAAAAAGTATAGAGATGGAAAAGAACAGTGGTTTAAAAATATTTAACAAATTTAGTTCACTGTACAAAATAAAATGACAAGATGGTTCTTATCTGGCAGAATTGCTGCTTATAAATTGGTCAGATTGTAGTATATTGAGTATAGGAGATTGATTTGAGAACAGTGAGAATAGATATTAATGATAATATTTATGATAAAGTTATGCTTTTTTTAACAAATCTACCTAAAAGTGAAGTTCGATTGAATATTGAAAATGGAAAAAACAAAATGAAGCCGATGTGTTAAAAGCAATATCTTTAAAAACAAAAGGTTTTAAGTTTGACAGAGAAGAAGCAAATGAAAGAAGAGTCTTCTTACAATCGGGGTATGGATATTTAACGTTCAATTGCACACGATAAGCATAAATTACTAATAGAATTTTACAGGGAACCTGGGGCTTATATAGTTATTTATGAAAAAGTGGGCTGAAAAATGGTTAAATGCAGCAAATGATGATCTTAAAGTAATATACAAAAATCTTTCAAGAGTATTTTGGAAGAATTAGAATAGAAAGTTCCAGATATCCCTCTGATGTGGGATTAGTTCCTTCAGGAAAACCTAGTCATGATTTGGCTAAAGGGTTTTATGTTTTTACTATAAAAATAAAAAAGGAGATAGCAAAAAAGATGGGAACTATCGAATTACAACAAGAATTGAAGAACACTGAGTTAGAAAGATTTCACGCAAAGTCCGCCAAAGCGCAAAAAAAATATTTTAATAAAAAATAAATTAAGGAATTTAAAAGCAGCAGGTTTAATTCCCCTATACTATAAGGATAGAACCAATTAATATAAGGGAGACTGTTTATGGGAGCTGCACAAATGAAAGAAGAAGAACTGGAAGTTATTGGTGCCTATGTTAAGAACCATATTGCAGATTGGATAAAAGAGAGTAATATAATTCCATTTTCATCCGGGAGTAGGCCCAATTTCTCAGATCGAGATTTTTCCCTATCAGAGAGGATTGTTCGTGTAGAAGAAGGTATAAAACACCAGGGAGATCTGTTGGAAAAGATGCTTGATCAATTGGATAAGCGCTTTATGCAAGTAGATAAACGATTTGAGCAAGTAGATAAACGATTTGAGCAAGCAGATAAACGCCTTGAAGAATTGCGTTTAGATATGAATAGTCGTTTTGAACAGGTAGATAAACGGTTTGATGAACTGCGTATTGATATGAATTCCAGATTTGAACAGGTTGATAAACGTTTTTCTCAGTTACAGTGGACAATGGGTTTAGGATTTACAGTACTTGCAGCTCTAATGGGAATTTTTAATTTTTATTGATAAGATTTAAAAAGAACAGGTAGAGCATTAGTAGATAGCTGTGCTTATATGATGTGTATAAATGAACATTTAAAAACCCAGTTTGACCTGGCTTTTGTGAATACAATGGAAGCAGAACTTGCAGATTGGACATTACATAATATGGATGTTGTTGGCCCCTAAATTAAATACAATAGATGTTAATCCGAATTCCAAATATATGGCTAAGAATAAAATTAAGTAGAAAGGATTTAGCTTAAGTAGGGTTAAGAGATGATTCTGAAAAAAAAAGATGATAAAAAATACAGTTATGCAGATTATCTAACATGGAACGAAGAGGAACGCTGGGAACTTATTAATGGTGAAGCATGGGCTATGTCCCCTGCTCCAACGACAAGACATCAGAAAATAGCAACTGTTCTAACTTCAGAACTATATTTTTATTTAAAAGGGAAACCTTGTGATATATTTCCTGCTCCCTTTGATGTTCGTTTTGTTAAAGATAAAAACCAGCAGGATCAGGATATTTTTATAACATTGCAGCCGGATATTTCTGTTATTTGTGATAAGTCAAAAATTGATGAGAAGGGTTGTTCTGGCAGTCCGGATTTAATAGTAGAGATTTTGTCCCCTTCAACTGGATATAAAGATGAAACACAAAAGCTTTCTATTTATGAGGAATATGGGGTAAAGGAATACTGGATTGTAAATCCCGATAGAAAGACTGTACAGATTTTTCTGCACAAAGGGAAAGATTTTGACAAGCCTTCCTATTACAAGGGTAATGATATAATAAATAGTTCGGTTCTTGAAAAATTTCAGATTGCTTTGAAGGATATATTTCAAGAGTAGTTTTTAAGATAAACAATAAAAAATTATGAGAGATAATACCTGCTATACAAAAGAACTTTCACAATATTCACTTGGTCTGGATTGGGATAAGTTATCTAGGGACTACAACTTTTTTCCATCTTCATATTGTGAATAAAGATAGCAGTTACTTGTTTGATCTTTGGAATTTAAATCCTTAATGCTGTGATTGTGTTACAATGTGTTGTAAATGTATGCAATTTGTATTATATTATAGAAAGAGGTGTAAATATGGCACAAGCAACCTTGAGTATTAGAATGGATGAGACTGTGAAAAAACAATTTGATGCTTTTTGCTCAGAAGTTGGTATGAATACATCTGTAGCTGTTAATCTTTTTGCTAAAGCAGTTTTAAGAGAACGAAAAATTCCTTTCGAGATTGCTGCAATTGATGATCCATTTTATAGTGAATCTAATCAATTGCGCTTAAACAAATCTATTGCTTCTCTTAATGCTGGAAAAGGTAAAGTCCATAAATTAATCGAAGTTATGGATGAATAAAATTTGGTCCGATGAATCCTGGAAAGAATATCTTTATTGGCAAACACAGGACAAAAAGACACTGAAACGAATTAATCAATTATTGCAGGACATAGATAGAAATGGAAATGAAGGTATTGGTAAACCGGAGCCATTGAGGCACGATTATCAAGGTTTTTGGAGTAGGCGAATTGACCATGTAAACCGACTTGTTTATCGTATTATAAACGGGCAAATTGAAATTGCTCAATGTGGTTTACATTACAAAGATTAGTAAGGCTTATTATATAGTTACTCCTTTGTGAATATTATTTTTTCAATAAATTGTAGAATTTAAAAGCAGCAGAGCATAAACCCCAATACTCTACTTTAGAATCTGGTAGAATACAGGAGACTGTTTATGGGAGCTGCACAAATGAAAGAAGAAGAACTGGAAGTTATTGGTCTTTGTGTTAAAGATCATATTGTAGATTGGATAAAAGAGAGCAATATAATTCCTTTTTCATCTGGTAACAGGGAACAGTACAATCTAACAGAACGGGATTTTTCTCTGACCGAGAGAATAGTTCGTGCAGAAGAGGGTATAAAACATTAGGTTGATTTGTTGGAAAAGATGCTTGATCAGATGGATAAGCGTTTTGATGATATGAACAAATGTTTTTCTCAGCTTCAGTGGACTATGGGACTGGGATTTACAATTCTTGCAGCTCTAATGGGAATTTTTAATTTTTATTGATAAGATTTAAAAAAAAGAGGTAACAATGGAAAAGAAGATAAAGCTGAGTATTTTAAAACCATAATAATTCTATGTCAGCATACAGATGCTCATTATTTTGCTATGACCTGAACATAAGGTAAAAAATTCTGTGAAGAAACGGCTTCGAAAGAAATTGCATATAAAAGAATTTACTGAATTTGGAATTGAGTTTGATTTTTCTATAAGTATTGATATTTCAGAAGAAGAATTCGATTCACTTATTGACAGATTTATTTCTGATTTTGTTGAGGGAAATGGATTGTATTGCGGTGGAGGCTGGAGCCCAAAGGAAAGAAGTGCAGGTTTTATAATTGAAATTGGTTCAAAGAGAGGCAATTGTAATTATTATGCTGATAAATTGCAAAGTTGGTTTGAAAGTGAAGGAATTAAACCTCCTGCAGCATATAAGATTGTTGATCTTTGGAATGAATAAAAAATGATAAACTTACATTTGGAGCATATTTGCTTTTTGTAAGTAATATTTCATCTCTTACTTGTATGGACATTGGAAGATTTAAAAGTGAAACTTTGATAATTGATAGTCTTAGCCTAAGTACAGATTTATTTACAGAAGTTGAGGAATCTCTTACTTTTATTCGAAAAAATCTAATGGTAGAGTATATTATTACTGGAGAACCTAAGAGGATGGAAAGGTATGATTATCCTCTTGAAGCTATTAGAGAGGTGGTAATCAATATGATAGTTCATAGAGAGTACAGAGATAGTGGTAATTCTATTATAAAAATTTATGATGATCGGATAGAGTTTTTCAATCCAGGTAAACTATATGATGATATAACTATAGAAAAACTGCAGAGCGGTAATTATTCATCTCGCAGTAGAAATAGAGCTATAGCTAAAATTTTTAAAGAAGCAGGGATAATAGAAAGATATGGTTCAGGTATAAAAAGAATTAAAAATGCCTGTAGATTTCATAAAATTAAAGAACCTGTATTTGAAGAATTTCAACATGGGTTTAGAGTTATTCTGTTTAATAAAAAATTAGATGAGGGAATAAATGAGGGAATAAATTCCTTATATTCCTTTATCAAAGATAATCAGGGAAAGAGGGTATCTCAAATTGAAAAAGAGCTTCATATTCCAGCAAAAACTCTGGAAAGATGGGTAAAGCAATTGAGAGATGAGGCAAAGATTGAATATCGGGGCAGAAAGAAAACAGGTGGGTAATATATTAAATGAGGCTGTCCGGTAACCCTGTAGTTCACTAATTA
>Ga0209633_10005190_pt1 | contig 11504 bp, 10 predicted proteins | sample Cruoilmetagenom1_FD_187290 | JGI IMG/M metagenome (GOLD analysis project Ga0209633, IMG submission 187290) | Oil polluted marine microbial communities from Coal Oil Point, Santa Barbara, California, USA - Sample 1 (SPAdes) (version 2) | ecosystem: Environmental > Aquatic > Marine > Oil seeps ... | reverse complement strand
AATATATGGCTTAATTTGTTCATAGTCAGATATTGGTATTTTTTCCTGGAAATGTTGTATAATCTTATTGCTTGTTAAAATTGAAGAGAAATTATATTTTTTCCCAAAAACAGTTTTTTGTGCATAGTTCAACAAATTAGTTAATACATCTAATTGAACTTCTTCTGGATTATTTCTAAAATATTCAATTTCTTGAAGTCTTCTTTTAGAAATTGTTGAAACTATTTTATTAATTATATTCATAGAATTCTTAAAAAGAATAAAGTTAGAAACAATTTTTATATATTTGAAAAATATTATTGCGTCAAATATAAGAATTTTGATTTACTACAATATTATTTAATAATGAAAAAGTTTTATTTTATTACATATTTGTTGTTTTTTCTGTTATTTCAAGGGCAGTCACAGAATGTTAGGTTTGGAGTAAAAGGTGGCGGAAATCTTTTAGCTCTTAGTGGTCCTAACAAACCACAAACTTATGAAAAACAATATGGTTTTTCTGGGGGAGCTTTCATTGATACTCGAGTAACAGAATATTTGTCATCTCAAGTTGAACTTAGTTTTACAAGATATAACTTCCAATTTTCTCAAGCAATTGATAATATAGAAGATGCATATTTTAATATAAAAGAAAAGAATGATTATATAACAGTTCCCCTGGTGTTGAAATACAAAAGAGGTTATGAAGTTGCATTTTATTATTTATCTGCAGGTTTACAAGGAGCTGTGCAAATTAAGCAAAAAAGAGATGTAAACGCAACATCAAGAGATCGGATTATAGATTTTAAAACTTATTATAATTATAAAAATAATTGGTATGATTATGGAGTAAACTTTGGAGCAGGATTTCAATTTAAAACCGTAACAATAGGCATAACATATTATTATAGTATGAGAAATCTTTACACAAATAAAGATGCTTGGGAGATGCGATATAAAGCATTAAGTTTAAATATGTCTTGGCAATTTAATTATAAAAATAGATATCCTTATGGCAGAAAATCGGGATGGAAAGGTTTTAAATATAAAATTAAAAATTTATTTTAGAATAATACAGTGTATGATTTACTAGGAAAACTTGTTTTATTTAAAGATAATGTTAATACAAAAATTGATGTTTCGAGCCTTAAGGAAGGACCTTATTTTGTAAGAATATCTGCAAATGATACAAATGAAAATAAAAAAGTTGTAATTTCAAGATAAATTAACAAATTAAAATAAAAAAATTGCTTACTTTTGTAAGCAATTTTTATTTATAAAATTAAAACAATAACTATGAAACGTTTTTTTTTATTAATTACTGTAGTATTTTTTGTATATAATTATATTAATGCACAAATAACAATACATGATTATTCTGGTTTAGATTTAACAAACGCTACAGCCGATTTGCCTTTGGATGAGGATTATCATTTTCAAATAACTAATACAGGGAGTTCTAATATTACATTTGTTGTAGAAGTCACAGCATTCTCAGTACCTGCTGATGCTAATGGTATTGCTGTGTGTGCATGTGGAGCCTGTACTCCTATCAGCTCTACACCAACAACTATTGGAGCTGCTACATCTTTAGATGCGGGAGATACTTATGGAGAGGAAGGTAATGCTGACTATGAATTAGCAGATGTTAATTATAGTTCCAATGGTAGTACAGGAGATGCTTCAATAACTGTGAAAGTGTACGAGCAAGATACCCCTTCAAATTATGCAGAATTTACTCTTTCAAAAACAACAGGCTTGTCAGATTTAAATATTAATAATATTTCAATTTACCCAAATCCTGCAATAAACTATTTTGTTTTAAATGTTATGAAAAATATGATTGGTGGAAATATTGTCCTTACAAATATATTAGGAAAAGTTATACTTAAACATGAAATAAGTTCTAAAAAAGAAACTATAGATATTTCAAATTTTGATAAAGGTATATACTTTTATTCAATTTTGAAGGACAATGGGATAATTGAAACAAAGAAATTAATTATTAAATAATACATTCAAATATTATAACTGTTAATTTAAAAGAAAATGAAAAAAATATTACTTGCATTTATTATTTCTGTTATCTGGACGAGTATATTCTCTCAGCAAATAAACAAAAATATTGTAATAGTTGAAATTGCAACAGGGACATGGTGTACATATTGCCCTGGTGCTGCTATGGGGGCTGATGATTTAGTTGACAACTTCCCAAATTCAGTTGCAATTATTGAAAACCATGGAGGAGATGATTATCAAATAGATGCATCATCAATTAGGAATAGTTACTATAGTGCAAGTAGTTTTCCAACTGCAATTTTTAATGGTGAAAGCAAGGTTGTCGGAGGAGATCACAATAATTCTCTATACCCTTCTTATCTTCCCAAATATAATTCAGCTATTAGTGATATGACATCTTTTAATTTGTCAATGAATGTAACTCCTATAAGTGATAATACATTTAATGTTGAACTTACAATTGATAAAGTTGATGCTTATTCTGGGACAAATTTAGTTGTACATTTGGCATTAACAGAGTCTCACATAGAAGAGTCTTGGCAAGGACAAACAGAATTAAATTTTGTTAATAGGGGAATGTTTCCTTCTGCTTCTGGAACACCATTAGATTTTAGTGTAGAATCGCAAAAAACTATTAATTATACAGTAAATATAGAAGATGAGTGGTTAGTTGAAAAATGTGAACTTGTTGCATTTGTTCAAGATAATTCATCTAAAGAAGTTCTTCAAGGAGTAAAGCGAGGGTTAAATATACCAATAGGTATTAATAATGTGATGATAAAAGATATTAACTATCCAAATGGAGAAAATAATATTTGTGAAGATGCCATTTCTCCAATTATTACTATTAAAAATAGAGGCAACGATAATCTTGTATCTGCCGATATTAATTATGAAATAAATAGTGAAGGTGTCCAAACTTATAACTGGACAGGTAATCTTGCTTTTGGCGAAACTGAAGAGGTTGTATTATCTGAAATATCTTACAATCCAATGGTTAGTAATAATTTGGAGGTTGCGTTAGTTTTTCCAAATAGTAATTCTGATGATGATAATTCTAATAACTCTTTAAATGTTTCGTTTGATAAATCTGTTGAGTCATCAACAATAACTTATCTGGAAATTAACCCTGGAGGGTCTTTTGGTCTTCCTTGGAAAGTTGAGAATTCATCTGGAACAGTTGTTTATAGTGGGACTGCATCAGGCTCTGATATTGTTATCGAAAATTTAATATTGAATATTGGTGAATGTTATAACTTTAATATAATTAGCTCATTTGGTAATGGTATTCCTGGTGATGGATATTTTGCCCTTAAAAATTCTGATAATCTTGAGATTTTTAAAGGAAATGGAGATTCTTTTACTTCGGAAGCAAATGTTCCATTCAAAGTATCCACAGTAACAAATGTTGAAGATAATTTTAAAACATTAAGAGTATATCCTAACCCAGCATCAACTTCTTTTATAATAAGTAGTAAGTCAAATTTATTTCTAAAAAGAATTGAAATAATTGATATTTCCAGTAAAATTGTTTTCACAAAAGATTACAACAATATTACAAAAACACAAGTTAATACTGAAAAATTTAATTCTGGAATATATTTTGTAAATATCTATACTAATAATGAAGTTATTACAAAAAAAATATCTGTTATTAAATAAAACGATTAACAAATGAAACAAATTGCAATAATTATAACATTAAGTATATTTTTAATAGGGAATGGCTTTTCTCAGGAAAAAACAAATAAACTTCCTTCGGTTGATATTAAAACATTAACAGGAGAAATATTTAATACCTCAAATATTAAAAATGATGGACCTATTTTTGTTAGTTTTTGGGCAACTTGGTGTAAGCCATGTATAAAAGAGCTTATTGCTGTTAATGATAATTATATTGATTGGCAAGAGGAAACAGGACTTAAAGTTTATGCTATCTCTATTGACGATACAAAAAGTATGAGTAGAGTTGCACCTTTTGTTAATGGAAGAGCATGGGATATTGAGGTGTTATTAGATCCAAATAGTGATTTTAAAAGAGCGATGAATGTTATAAATGTCCCACACTCATTTATTCTTGATAAAACAGGAAGGGTAGTTTGGCAACATACATCTTATTCTCCTGGTGACGAAGATGAGATATATAAAATAATCAAAAAAGTTACCGCAGGAGAAGAAATAAATCATAAATAATTGTATTTATATTAAAATTAAGCTGGTTTTTCCAGCTTTTTTTCTTTTAATCTTTTTAATAATGTAATTATGACAAAAAAAATCATAATCTATTTATTATTCTTTTTTCCTATTTTATTATTTGCACAGGAAAAAGATAAAAATTATGGACAACTTCATGGAAATTTTGAAACAATAATTCAAACCTATAAGGTTGATACAATAATAGGAATTAATAGTGCTGATGTTCCAAAAGAAAAGGCACTTTCTAATTCATATTTGAATTTAAGATATACAAAAGACAAATTTTCAGCAGGAATTCGTTATGAGGTTTATTTGAACACCATAGAGGGCTATGATAAAAGATATAATGGGCATGGAATTGCAAGTCGGTATGCAACATATGTTTCTGATGATTTAGAAGTGACAGTTGGTAATTTTTATGAACAATTTGGCAATGGTTTAATTTTAAGAACTTATGAAGAAAAAACACTTGGGATAGATAACTCACTTGACGGCGTAAGATTAAAATATAAACGAATTAAAGGAATAAAACTTACTGGAATTATTGGAAAGCAAAGATTATACTGGGCACATGGTTCAGGAATTGTTAGAGGTCTTGATGGAGAAATATCATTCAATGAAACATTTAAGCAACTTGCAGAAAGTAAAACACGATTTTTATTAGGTGGAAGTTTTGTTAGTAAATACCAGAAAAATGAAGATCCAACATATAATTACCCCGAAAATGTAAGTGCTTTTTCTGGAAGATTTAACCTGTCAAGGAGTGGTTTTATATTGTCTTCGGAATATGTATATAAGATAAATGACCCATCTGCGGATAATTCGGTGCTATATGGATATCCAATTTTTAAAGATGGAAGTGCATTGTTCGTTAATGCATCATGGTCCAAAAGAGGGATTGGGTTTTTGCTAACGGGATTAAGGCTTGATAATATGAGTTTCAGGTCTGATAGAAGTGCTTCAATAAACGATTTAAGCATTAACTATTTACCTGCAATTGCAAAAACACATATTTATGCATTACCTGCAATGTATCCATTTTCAACTCAATCTTTAGGAGAAGTTGGATTTAATTCTGAGTTTTTTTATACATTTAAAAGAAAAACTTTTTTAGGGGGTAAATACGGAACAAATATTACTTTGAACTATTCTCATATAAATTCAATTGATATTAAAAAAGTTACAATAGACCCTACAGCTGAGCATATAAATTTGGATGGTTACACATCAGGTTTTACTGATTTTGGGAAAGAGTTATATTTTAGAGATTTCAATTTGGAAATTCATAAAAAAGTACACAAAAAGCTTAAATTAGCTTTAATTTATATGTATCAAGATTTTAACAAACAAGTTATGCAGGGCAAAGGGGGGGGCATTCGTGCAAATATTGGCGTGCTTGATTTTACATATAATATTAGTTCTAAAAATTCAATTCGTATTGAAACAGAAGCTTTATTTGTTGATAAAGAAGAAACTGGAGACAAAAAAGATTTTGGAGATTGGTATATGGGAATGTTAGAGTTGACCTTTTCTCCGCATTGGTTTATTGCTGTAACCAATCAGTACAATACTGGGAATAAACATTATCAAAGTGCAAATTATTATAATGTTGTTGCTGGATATGTTAAAGGGGCAAACAGATTACAAGTTGGATATGGACGACAAAGAGAAGGTGTTGTGTGTGCAGGAGGGGTTTGCAGATTTGTACCAGCTTCAAGCGGATTTAACTTTACTTTATCAAGTTCATTCTAATTTTTAAACTTAATAAATTATAAAATGAAAATATTTAAAATATTTATAGCATTATTGTTTGCCTTTATTATCTCATGTAATAATATTGAAGATCCTTTAAAACCTATTGACAATACTACATGTGGTGATGAAAATGGTACATTGCCAATTCGGAAGATTCTTGTTGAGGATTATACTGCACATAAATGTGTATTTTGCCCATTAGCTGCTAACACTTTAGAAGAAATAAAAGATAAATATTGTGACCATATTATACCTATAGGAATTCATGTTGGATACTTGGCAGAACCAGATGATGAGTTTCAAAATGATTTTAGAACAAATACAGGAAATGAGTTAGATAACTATTATAATATTTCAGCAAGCCTACCTAAAGGTCTTATTAACAGAACAAAATACGATGGGAATATTTTACTTTCATCTAATAATTGGGCATCTTTTGTAAACACATTGTATAGTGTTAAACCAGAAATAGATATAACTGTCGAAAGTATGTATGATGAAGAAACAAAAAAGGTAACAACAACAATTTCAGCAGAATACCTCGCAAACATAAATAGTAATATGAATGTTGGTCTTTATGTTACCGAGGATAGCATTATAAGTCCGCAAAAATTAGTAGGATCTCCTACTATCGAAGACTATGTGCATAGGCATATGCTAAGAAAAAGCATTACAAGTGCTTTTGGAGATAATTTTGTTTCTTCTGCAAATTTTGGAGATATTATTGAAAAGGAATATACTTTTTCTGTTGAAAATGAATGGAATATAAATCATTTAGAATTAGTTGCTTTTATAAGTAACACAGAAACAAAAGAAATTATTCAAGCAGAATCTGAACCTCTTGAAAAATAATAAAACTTAAGTTATTTTAAAGCCGTCTTCCTTAGGCGACTTTTTTATGAAATCTATTTGTAAAAATAGACAATACAAAAATATTTACTAACTTTGTTTCAGAAAATATTTTATTATGAATGTAGAAATAAATACAGCAATTAGTTTTATAGATGTTTTTATTGTTATTGTATTAATCTGGGCAATTTATAAAGGTTTTAAAAGAGGACCAGTTGTCCATGCTTTATCTTTATTGGTTATTGTGTTAGGTGTTGCAATATTTGGTTCAGTTTCTGTTAAAATTGCCGATTCTATAAATCAAGGTTTAACAAGTTCTGTTGAATCATTACATTATTATATTTTTGCAATACTATTTTTAATAACAGTCTGGCTTTCAAATTTTATTTCTGACAAAGTTGAAAAAAGTGCAGGAGCAAAGCCAAAAGGAATTCTCAATATTATTTTAGGAATTTTAGCAAGCTCTCTCAAATACATTTATTTATTAAGTATATTTTTACTTTATTTTTCTCAATTTGATTCAACATATAATATTGTAAGTTCAAAAGAAAAAAGAAGGTCGCAACTTTATGAAGTTGTTAAAAACATAGCTCCAGAAACTATTAAAACAGTTAATTTTCTTAAAGATTAAACACCTCATTATTTTCATGTTGTAGAATTATTTTTTTTATTGACAAATATCAGTTAAAATAAAATTGAAATTACTAACTTTGTTTGCTTTTAAGAAGTATAAAATTGTTTAGTATATAACTGATATTTAAAGCAATAACATGCAAACAGAAAAATTTTACAACCGTCATCTTGGTTCTCAAGAAAATGAAATAAAAGAAATGTTATCAACAATTGGTCTAAAATCTGTTGATGAACTTATTGATAGAATTGTTCCGGACTCTATTCTTCTAAAAAAGAAGTTAGAAATGGATAAACCAATGAGTGAATATGAATACCAAAAATATTTTGCAAAATTAATTTCTAAAAATAAAATATATAAAACTTATATTGGTACAGGTTATTACAATACAATAAGTCCCGCAGTAATTATAAGAAATATTCTTGAAAATCCTGTTTGGTACACATCATACACACCTTATCAGGCTGAAATCTCGCAAGGAAGATTAGAAGCTCTTCTTAATTTTCAAACTGTTATTACAGAATTAACAGCTTGTGAAATTGCAAATTCATCATTACTTGATGAAGCTAGTGCAGCATCAGAAGCAATGATAATGATGTTTAATTCCAGAAAACGAAATGCCATTAAAGAAGGAGTTGATGTTATTTTTGTAGATGAGAATATTTTTCCACAAACTTTAGAAGTTATACTTGGAAAAGCTGCACCATTAAATATTAATGTTGAAATTGGAGATTTTAAAACTTTTGAATTGCACGATAAAGTATTCGGTGCAATTATTCAGTATCCTGCAAATGATGGAAAAGTTTGTGATTATTCAGAATTTACTATAAAAGCACATGAAAAAGATATTCTTGTTGGGGTTGCTGCCGACATTTTAAGTCTTGCAATTTTAACTCCTCCAGGAGAGTGGGGTGCCGATGTTGTTTTTGGCTCAACACAACGATTAGGAATTCCTATGGGATATGGAGGTCCTCATGCAGCATATTTTGCTACAAGTGAGGCTTTTAAAAGAAAAATGCCTGGAAGAATAATTGGTATTTCAAAAGATGTACACGGAAACAGAGCCTTAAGGATGGCTTTGCAAACTCGAGAACAACATATAAAACGAGAAAAAGCAACTTCAAATATTTGTACTGCACAAGCCTTACTTGCTACAATGGCAGGGATGTATGCTGTGTATCACGGCAAAGATGGCTTAGTAGATATTGCATCTTCTATACATGCAAAGGCAAGTATATTGGCTAAAAAAGTTGATGAACTTGGTTATAACCAAGAAAATAAAAACTTTTTTGACACCTTACTTTTTGAATTGCCAGAATCTGTAACTCATAGAGAATTCAGAAAAATTGCTTTAAGAAAAAAAATAAATTTTAGATATTTTTCAAATAATAAAATTGGCATAAGTGTTAATGAAACAACTTCTATTGCAGATTTAAATGCAATAATAAAAGTTTTTGCATTAGTACAAGGTTATATTTTTAAAAGAATCTCAGAAGTTGAAAATAAAATTAGTTTTAACTCTAAATTTGTGCGTAAAACAAGTTTTTTAGAACATGATGTTTTTAATAAATATCATTCTGAAACTGAAATGATGCGTTACATAAAAATGTTAGAACGCAAAGATATGTCATTAACACACTCAATGATTTCTTTAGGTTCTTGCACAATGAAGTTAAACCCTGCAACATTGATGATGCCATTAAGTAATCCTCAATTAGGAGAGATTCATCCATTTGTACCCAAAAATCAAGCAGCTGGGTATCAGCAAATATTTAAAGATTTAGCAAAAGATTTGCTTGAGATAACAGGGTTTGATGATATTACTTTTCAGCCAAATTCTGGTGCAACTGGTGAATATACAGGCTTAATGATTATTCGAGAATATCAAAAAAGCATTAAACAACATTACCGCAATATTGTTTTAATTCCTTCCTCTGCACACGGCACAAATCCTGCTAGTGCTGTAATGGCAGGGATGAAAGTTGTAATTGTTAATTGTGATGAAAATGGTAATATTGATGTTGAAGATTTAAAAGTAAAAGCTGAACAATATAAAGAAAATTTAGCGGCATTTATGATTACCTATCCATCAACACATGGTGTTTTTGAAAGTGAGGTTGTGAAAATGTGTAAAATAATACATAAAAATGGTGGACAAGTATATATGGATGGTGCAAATATGAATGCTCAAGTTGGAATAACAAATCCAGCAACAATTGGGGCTGACCTTTGTCACTTGAATTTACACAAAACTTTTGCAATTCCTCATGGAGGTGGTGGCCCAGGTGTTGGACCAGTTGCAGTTGCAAAACACTTATCGAGATTCTTGCCAGGAAATCCCATTGTTAAATCTGGAGGGAAAAAAGCAATAAAAGCAATATCTGCCGCTCCATGGGGTAGTGCAAGTATTCTTGGGATAACACATGGATATCTTAAAATGTTAGGTGCTGAAGGTTTATTAAAAGCAACACAAACGGCAATTTTAAATGCAAATTATATTGCAGCATCATTAAAAGATTATTATAAAATTGTATACACAGGTGTAAATGGATTTGTAGCACACGAAATGATTTTTGAATGTAGAAATTTTAAATCTGAAGCGGATATTTCAGAATCTGACATAGCAAAACGCCTTATGGATTATGGATTTCATGCACCAACACTTTCTTTTCCCGTACATGGGACATTAATGGTTGAACCAACGGAAAGCGAATCTAAACATGAAATGGATAAGTTTGTAAAATCAATGATTTCAATTTATAATGAAATTCAAGATATAAAAAATGGGAAGTCTGACAAACAAGACAATCCATTAAAAAATGCTCCTCATAGTGAGCAATTGTTAATTGCAAATAATTGGAAACATAATTATACAAGAGAACAAGCTGCCTTTCCACTAGACCATATACGATTAAATAAATTTCAAATCCCTGTTGGTAGAATAGATGATGCTTATGGTGATAGAAATTTGTTTTGTACTTGTACTCCTGTTGAGGATTTTAAATAGATATTTTTGTACAATGGTTCTGTATGTTTTTGTAGATGTTTGAAAATTAAAGATTTGTTAAGGGTTTGTTGGTAGTTAATAAGTTGTGGTTTTGCAAATTTTAACTTTGGTAAAGTTTAACGAATTATTGTTTGTAATAAATGAAATTAAAATGCCAGAACAAAAAAGAATAGAACAATCGCTTAATCTTTTATTAGATATTTGTTCTTTAATGATGAGTTCTGGTGCAGATACAAAACGTGTCATTAATTCTGTTAATAGGTTTGCAGAAGCATTAGACTTTAAAGCTCATGAATTAATCAGTCATAAATCAATTATTATGACATTGATTGATAAAAGAAAAAATGAAACATATACCGTAGTAACTCAGATTCCAAAATATCATATTAATTTTACAATGGTTTCAGAAATTAGTAAGTTAAGTTGGATTGTTGTTGATAAGAAATGGGTTTATTCTGATATTTTTAATGAATTTGATACTATAAAAAAAGCAAAAAGGTATCCTTTGTACCTAGAATTATTAACAGTTAGTGCAGCAGGAGCTGGTTTTGCAAGTTTATTTGGTGGAGACTATATAAATATTTTTATAACTTTTTTTGCAACACTTTTTGGATTTTCTGTTTCAAAAATAGCAGCTTATTATAATATTAATGCTTATGCAAGAACATATTTGGCAGCAACTTCGGCATCATTAATTGCTTCAATTGGTTTACTTTTACAAATTGTAGAAGAACCCCAAATTTCATTAGCAACTTCTGTATTGTTTTTAATTCCAGGAGTACCTCTTGTTAACTCCTTCATTGATTTATTTAATAATCATATTTTAAATGGTATAGTTCGGTTTATTAGCGGATTTCTTTCTGTTTTGGCTATTGGTTTAGGAGTAATAACTGCAATGTTAATATATAACATTAATAATTTTATGTAATGGTAGGTTTATACATAAATATAGTAGAAAAAGCTGTTTGGTCTGGAGTTGCAGCAGTTGGATTTGGCATACTTTTTAATGTTCCTCGAAAAGTAATTTTCCCAATTTTTGTATTGGCTTTATTAGCTGGGTTTATAAAA
>Ga0209633_10005189_pt1 | contig 11509 bp, 17 predicted proteins | sample Cruoilmetagenom1_FD_187290 | JGI IMG/M metagenome (GOLD analysis project Ga0209633, IMG submission 187290) | Oil polluted marine microbial communities from Coal Oil Point, Santa Barbara, California, USA - Sample 1 (SPAdes) (version 2) | ecosystem: Environmental > Aquatic > Marine > Oil seeps ... | reverse complement strand
TCATCTAGTCCAGCTTCTGTCATTCTTTGGCCTGCTTGCTGGAGCTCTGGTCCCAATGTCTGTGACCGCGGAAGATGCAGCCGGATTTGGCGATCCCGCTGCTGTGTCGATTCTCACTGTCTTTGACAACTATGCCGTCGACCCCCGCTTGGCCACGATGTGGGGTCACGCGTCAGTCGTCGTGACGCCCTCGTCCGTCGTCCTGTTTGACACGGGAAGCGATGGGGGAGTTCTCCTTGAGAACCTACGCAAGATGGAGATCGCGCCGGGTGACGTCGACGCGGTCGTGATTTCTCATGTGCATGGTGACCATTTGGGCGGCCTTGCGGGCTTTCTGGCCAGGAACAAGGACGTTGTCGTCTACATCCCATCCTCTTTCCCCAACTCGGTCAAAGACGCGATTCGGGCCGCCAGCGCACGGTACCAAGACGTCGAGGAACCGATGGAAATCGTCGAAGGAGTGCACACGACTGGCCCGATGGGCACGAGGCTCGTCGAGCAGGCCCTAATCGTCGAAACCGGAGAGGGCCTCGCTGTGATGACGGGGTGCGCTCATCCGGGCATCGTAAGCATCGTGGGCGAAGCCGAGCGCCTCTTTCCCCATACGCCCCTCGCCCTGGTCATGGGCGGTTTTCATTTGGTCTCAGCGTCCGATGCGGAGATCGACCGAATTGTTCAGTCATTCCGACGATTGGGCGTGAGGAAGGTAGCTCCATCCCATTGTACGGGTGACCGGGCTCGGGCCCGGTTTCAGGCCGAATACGGTGAGGACTACATCGCCGGGGGCGCCGGCAACTCGATGATCTTCGGGCAAGACTAACAGGGCCCGAGAGCTTTTCGCCGTCGGCTAACGCGCTCTCGGCTTTGCGGGTCCTTCGACAAGCTATTCCTGTCGAACACTGGGCCAAGTTAGATCCGGGCCTAGGCCTTCGATGATCGCAGTTCCATCTCCAGCTCGAGATTGTTTTGGTCGATCACGAGCGAAACTTGCCTGGACATGGCATCAACGATGTCCCGGGGCTCGGTGCCGCCAGTCATGTGGCGGTGTATCAGGTCCCGGAGTTCATTCTCGAACACTTCCGCATTAGGCACGATCACTCTCCATATTTCTTCGTGTAAACGGGTCAATCCGCTGGTGACTTAGCGCCCAGAGAGATGTTGAGCACATCCAAGCGCCTGGCCACTCTGGGCATCTGTGCTGGTGAATGCCACAGGCCGCTAAATCAAGCCCCACCTCAATCTCTCGCCGCTCCCGCACGCGATTACAGGCGATGGCTGGACAGCCACGCCCGCCGATCGGCCGCACGTCAGCCCAATGATGGTCACCGGAAACTCCGATTAGATGCCTTCAAAATGCTCTCGGGCGCCGAGTCACTCCGGTTTCTCAAGCTCCTTCAGATGTTCCTCTGCAGCCTCGATCTCTTCCTTCAGAGCTTCGATGTACTCCTGGACCTCCTCTTTCTCTTCCTCCGGGCTGGGCATTCGCGACCGCCATGGCGGCGGGGCATACATCGGATGATGCCAGGGTCCCGCCCCCCAATGGCAGCAGTACGGCGAATGAAGACGCAAGCGTCTCCGTGCGCGAACCGGCATAGGATCCTCCATTTTTCTTCGGTTAAGAGAACCTCGGGGTGTTGAGGTCGATCAAAGCCGAGCCGCTTGGCCTAGCCAATGATGCAGATCAAGCGTGGGATAGGAATATTCCAGTCTAGAGGGCGTGTCGGAGTGCGCCATAGCCCACGTTAATGCTCGAGGCGAGAAAAGGGCTGAGCCAGATGGGGCCGTCAGCTACCCAGTTCCGGGCTATGGATAAATCCATTCTCCCCCATAGTCAGCACGGGTCACCCCAAACGTTCCACGTTGATGCAGATCAACGTCCCGGTCAGCCCGGACAATCTAGGATAATTTTCAAACTACTCCTCCAAGCCGACGCCTTGGAAGTGGAGGATCTACACGCCCCTCCTCCTGATTTGCATTATTGAGCCACGCGCCAAAGGGGACCGTATCATGGCCAAACGACCTCCTCTCACTACCACCGCCGGCATCCCCGTCGGCGATAATCAGAATGCGCTCACCGCCGGACCGCGCGGACCGCTGCTTGTCGAGGACTGGCAGCTCTTCGAGAAGCACGCGCACTTCAACCGGGAGCGCATCCCCGAGCGCATCGTGCACGCGAAGGGCTCCGGGGCTTTCGGCACCTTCAGGGTGACAAACGACATCACGAATTACACCAAGGCCAAGCTGTTCGCCGAAGTGGGCAAGGAAACGGAGGTCTTCGCCCGTTTCTCGACCGTGGCCGGCGAGCGCGGCGCGGCGGATGCCGAGCGCGACGTGCGCGGCTTCGCCCTGAAGTTCTACACCGAAGAGGGCAACTGGGACCTCACGGGCAACAACACGCCCGTCTTCTTCGTGCGCGACCCCTACAAGTTCTCGGACTTCATCCACACCCAGAAGCGGGACCCGCGGACCAACTTGCGCAGCCCGACCGCGATATGGGACTTCTGGTCGCTGAGTCCGGAGAGCCTGCACCAGGTCACGATCCTCTTTTCGGACCGGGGCTTGCCACGCAGCTACCGCCACATGAACGGCTATGGATCGCATACCTATAGCTTCATCAACGCCAAGGACCAGCGCTTCTGGGTCAAGTTCCACTTCAAGACCAAACAGGGCATCGAATGCCTGACCGATGAGGAGGGCGCCAAGCTCGTTGGCGACGACCGCGAGAGCCATCAACGCGACCTCTTCCAGGCGATCGACAACGGTGACTTCCCCAAGTGGACGCTCTATGTCCAGGTGATGCCCGAGACCGAGGCCGAGGCCTATCACATCAACCCCTTCGACCTGACCAAGGTCTGGCCGCACGGCGACTATCCGCTGATCGAGGTCGGGGTGATGGAGCTCAACCGGAACCCGGCGAACTACTTTGCCGAGGTAGAGCAGGCCGGGTTCTCGCCCGGCAACGTGGTGCCGGGCATCGGCCATTCGCCGGACAAGATGCTGCAGTTCCGCATCGTCTCCTACGCCGATGCGCACCGCTATCGGCTCGGCGTGAACTACGACAGTTTGCCAGTGAACCGGCCAAAATGCCCCGTTCACACCTACCATCGGGATGGGTCCATGCGCTTCGACGACAACGCCGGCGGCGCGATCAATTACGAACCCAACAGCTTCGGCGGCCCGGTCGAGGATCCGAAGTTCAAGATGCCGCCGCTCATGGTCTCCGGGGCTGCCGACCGTTACGATCAACACGAAGGGGCCGACGATTTTGCGCAGCCCGGGAACCTGTTCCGTCTCATGACGCGGGAACAGCAGAAGCGTCTGGTCGGCAACCTGGCCCGCGCGATGCAGGGCATACCCGAAGAGATTCAGCGACGCCAGATCGCGCATTTCAGCAAGGCTGATCCGGCTTATGGAGAAGGGGTCGCAAAAAGCCTGGGCATCGACATCAAGCACGCTGCGGAATGAGAAAAGGCGCCGCCGCCGTCCGGAAGGACTGTGGCGGCGCACATTCACTTAGCCAGCATGTCGAAAAGAGAGGAAACCCATGTCAAAGCAACTCGTTCTTGGGGAGAACATCAGGAAGGAGATCGCGCAAGGCCTGTGCCGCGTCCTGGCGGACAGCTATGCGCTATATCTCAAAACACATAACTTTCATTGGAACGTCGAGGGGCCAAAATTCCGTGACTTGCACCTGATGTTCGAGGAGCAGTACACGGAGCTGGCCACCGCGGTGGACGAAATCGCCGAACGTATCCGCGCGCTCGGCCAGTATGCGCCAGGCAGCTTCAGTCAATTCTCCCGCCTGGCCTCCGTCAAGGACGAAGAGACCGTGCCCGCGGCCGAGGATATGGTACGGCGGCTGGCGGAGGATTACGAAACCGTCGGCAAGACCGTCCGCTCAGTGCTGCCATCCGCGCAGGAAGCCGGCGACGAGGTGACGGTGGGGCTTCTCGTCGAACGCCTCGCCGTCCACGAGAAGACGACCTGGATGCTGCGCAGCATGGTCAAGGAATAGCCGGTGTGCCGCGACAGACCGGGCAAGCCGGAAACGCTCGCCGCCCAACCCTCTGAATGTCGCTTGTCCAAGCTAGAGCTGACGCGGTGGCCTATGTTGGGACATGGGGCCAACGGAGAAAGTTCGGGCGGGACAGCTGCCGCTATCAGTGGCGGCGGCCCCAGATTTGCTGCCTGCAGCGCGCTGTCTCGCTTCACCTCTCTGTTCTGACCGAGGATTGCGATGCAACATCCGTGATGCTCTGGATTTCTTTGAAGAGCCTATCCCTGTCACCCTACATTTGAACGGAAGGAGTTGATGGGCAACGTCTACGTGGCGGTTATATCGCTCTCCTTCCTGTCCGTCTTGACGACGGCTGCCGGCGTTGCACTTGCAATTCGGTTTCGGGAAAGCAGCATCGGTATTGCGGTGGGCATCGGATTTTCCGCAGGGATCATGCTGCTGATCTCCTTCTTCGAACTCATACCCGAGTCCACAGCCGAGGCTGGCGCGCTCACGGCCTTGACCGCAGTCGGATTCGGCGGGCTGGTTCTCTTCGCACTGAATCTGGTGATTCCCCATACGCACTTGATCGAAGAGAGAAACGGCATTGGCGCGCGAACACTCAAGTCGGTTTATCTCGTCGTGTTTGGGCTGATCCTTCACGACGTTCCGGAGGGTTTCGCGATGGCGAACTCCTATATCGCCTCCCCGTCTCTCGGCGTCCTGGTGGCCGTGGCAATCGCCCTCCATAATCTCCCCGAAGAGTTCGCCATGGCAGTACCGGCTGTCTTGCTGAGAAGGAAAAGGTTCCTGTATGGGTCGGCGCTGCTTTCTGCGCTGGCCGAACCGGCCGGAGCGCTTATCGGTCTTGTTGCGGTTGATTTCGCTCCGGCATTGAACCCGTTGTTCATGGCCTTTGCGGCAGGCGCCATGATCTTCGTGTCCCTCCATGAGCTCGTCCCGATGGCCAGAAGATACGGAAACCTACCATTGTTCGCGGTGGGAGTCGTTTTGAGCGCACTTGTTTATCTCGGTTTGAGTATTCTCATTTCATCTTCACCTTGAAGAATGTGGGACGGTCACCTGGTCAGCGAAAAAGAAAGGATTGCCAACGGCAGGGTGATCCGAAACGCTGCCCCGTCGTTGTCTCTCGGGCGTCGAATTGACAAGTTGGAGCTTCGGAGCTGAATCGATGGAAGATGTCGGATTGGAGGGCTGCACAGGAAATATGCTAACCACAATCAGGGTCGACTACAGCCACCGCGGTGGCTTTCACATCTATTCGTCGGTCGACGTTTCTGGCCTCTATGTCGCTAGCCGAGATGCCAGTCAGGCATTTGCTGAAGTACCTGATGCGATCGCCCTGTTACTGAGGTTGAACGAGGGCATCAATATCGTGGCCGAACCGGCGGCTCATTACCGAAGGTTTATCGAGGTCGCCAAGACCGGAAAGGCACTGACTCACCCACGATATACGCCCATGTCGGCGTCCCGTCGGTATGTCCTCCGTGCTCGTCGGCATGACTAAGCATTATTATTCTCCTGAGGAATTCGAGGCAGAACTCAAGGCGCATGGCTGCGTGAAGACGCAGGAGAGAGTCTCGACAGCGATCGCTTGGCAATCGAGCGATGGCAGGTACTTCCTGGTCCCTGACCTGCTGGAAGAACATTACCCAGTGTGGATGTTTGAGGACATTGTACTCGAGAACGCATTAAAGGGGTGAGCTGTCTAGAAGAGCGTTCCATGTTCTCAGGTCGTATCGCCGCAAGCCAAGGCTCTACACCTGAAGGGAGAGACTGATGAACGAACAGATCGACTACGAGAAGGCGCTGCTCGACCCGGCGTCGGTCTTTGCCACCCCCGAGGAGGTGCTGAAGCGGGCTGAGCTGACCAAGGACCAGAAGATCGAGATCCTTCGCCGTTGGGAATACGATGCGAGCGAGGTCGCCGTGGCCGAAGAGGAAGGGATGATGGGCGACCAGCCCCTGCTGCTTCGGCGCGTTCTTCTGGCGCTGGAGAAACTCACCGGAGGCATTATTTCAGAGCACACGCCCCCAACCAAACAGGACGGCGTGTGACCAGGCCATCCCGATGCGGCCCGCATGCGGCTAGGCGGGTCCAAACCGGACAGTCAGGTCCTTGGCGATGTCGCTGATAATGCCCTCACATTCCACATAGCGGATGCCTTTGGCGTCCAACGCCGTCGTAAAACCAGTTCCCAGATTGGCGGCGGCGACGACGTCGACCGCCTTCTCTGCAAGATAGTCCGCCACACGGACGCCCACGGCGTGATCATAGTCCTTGAACGGGTTTTCAATCACTTCGCACAGCGTTGCCGTTTCGTCGAACACCAGATAGCAGTCAGCGCGGGCGCCTCGGCGGCTGATCTTGCCACCCTCATCGGATGTTGTTGCCGCAATCGCGATCCTCATTTCACATGGCCCTCCTCTTGTTCCGAAACATCGATACCGACAAACCTTTTCATAAGCAGGCCGCTCAACACCGAAAATACGATTATGCAGACCGACAGCGCGACCGTATAGGCGAGGCCGAAATAGTGCACCATCAATGGGAGCAGCGGTAGCTTGAGCGCCCGGCTATAAAGAAACGTCGTTATCAGAGCACCGCTCATTCCCTTGCCTTTCAGCTCTGCCAAGAGCGGATACCAGGCGTACAGCGGGCCGACGGAGAGGACACCGCACACCACCGTGAGCGCCCAGCCGCCAAAACCGCTGGCCTTGCCGAGATGCCGGACCAGCCACTTCCGTTCTAGAAACAGGCTCGTAAGAAACAGGAGCCCGAAGACAAGCGCCAGGACTGGCACGATCCGTATCAGCAGCGATTCAAACGACGCCAGCGCCTCGGTAACCACGACGGGATTGAACAAAGAGATAAGACCATAAAACCCTCCCACTGCGGTCAGGAATAGCCACCCGCCGAGCGCCTTGGCGAAATCCTTTGCCGATCGGGGTGTTCTGGCCATGAGCTAAGGCATCCCCGGAACCAGCACGGCGATGACATACGCCATCACGATGGCCAGGACGAAGCTGATCGCGTTGCGCCAAAAGGCAAACCGCGTGCCCAGGATCGCCGCCTCGGCCGGTAAATGCACGATACCAACGGTGACCCAACTCACGATCAGGGCTGTAATCGTGGCAAGGCTTGCGCCGGCCGCGGTGAGCTCCCCGGCCAGGACATAGCTGGTCAGGGGATGCCCGGCGGCCACGCTTCCCACCACAGCGGCAAACACTGGACCGAAGACACTCTCCATCGGCAGCGCTTCGGAAATGCTTTGTAGCGGTATGGCCGCGGTAACAAGGCTTGCCAAAGCCAGGACGCCAAGGACGATCGGAAACGTCCTGACAAAAGTCACTGCCGTCTGCCTTGCGGCTTTCGCGACCTTCCTTCTTTGCACCATTGTCCCCACCTCCGATTTTTTCTCGGGCCCAGCTAACCCTTGACCGCTCTTACAACGACGAAAGCGCCGTCACCATGGCCCGGGCGCAACGATTCGATCTCCGTCATCTCCTCCGGAGAGCGGAACAAGGTCTGCACCCAGCAGAGATCATGGAAGCCCGCCTCGCTCAAAAGCCGCTCTACCTCGGTGCTGGTGTAGAAGGTGGCATCCCGGAAGAACACCTTACGCGCGTGCCGGGCCAGGTAATCTCTTCCGGCTGGCGAGTCATGATCGAGGAAAGCGATCACGAGCCTACCGCTCGGCCCAAGGACGCGGCCGATTTCAGCTAGCCCGACCCTAGCATCGTCCAGGAAGCTGAGGACGACAACCATCAGGGCGTAGTCGAAGGTCCCGTCCGCAAACGGCAGGACCTCGGCGATTCCCTGGACAACCCTGATATCCCGCTGCCGGGCGCGAACCAGCATCGCCGCCGCGGGGTCCAGGCCGACCTGCACGCCAAGGGGCGCGGCGAAGCGGCCGGTGCCAACGCCGATTTCCAAACCCAGGCCCTTCCAGGGCAAGACGGCCCGGACGGCGAGAAGCTCCGACTGGTAGACGGCCTGGTTATGCACATACCATTCATCGTAGCGCCCGCTGTGGGCTTCGAAGGGCGCGGACCGGACCATGGTCAGAGAATCTCTTTCAAAGCCGCAACGAAACGCGCGTTGTCCTCCGGCAAAGCGGTCGTGACCCGCATGTAGCCGGAACCTAGCCGGGCGTCGTTGAGCGGCTTGACCAGGATCTTGCGCTCGCCCAGGCGCTCGGCCATCTCGGCCGCGTCGTGGGGCGCGAAATCCGCCAGGAAGAAGTAGGTCTCTGTGGGATAGGTGCGCGCGCCAAGCGCCTCAAGCTGAGCGGCCAGCTCCGCCGCCCAGCGCCGCAAGCGGGCCGCTCGTTCGCGGATCTTGTCCTCGTGCCGCAGCGTGGCCAAGGCCGCTGCCTGGCTGGGACGGGCCAAGGGATAGGCGTCGTTGTTCGTGTTGAGATCATCGGCGAGCGATTCCGGAAGGACGGCATAGCCGACTCGAAAGCCGGCCAGGCTGTGCGCCTTGGACAGCGTGCGTGTGACCAGCAAGTTGGGATAGTCCGGCACCAGGTGGGCAACCGATTCTCCGCCAAGCCCGATAAATGCTTCGTCGACAAGAAAGGACGTCTTGGGATGGCGCGTCAGTAGATGCGGAAGGGCTCTCATGTCGAAGGTGCCGCCGTTCGGATTGTTCGGATTGACGATCACCGTCAAGGTCGTCCCGGCGGGAACCGACAATTCACTGAGATCGAATGCAAAGTCGCGCTCCGGCAGAAGCCGTGTCTCTGTGGTGCGACGTGCGATCTCAGGGAAGAGAGCGTAAGTCGGAGTCAGGAGGTGAACCTGATCGCCCAGGCGATCGAATATCTGGCGCAGAATCAATTCCGACCCGGCGTTGATGTGGATGAGCCGCTGCGGCACACCAAGCTGCTCGGAGATCAGCCGGCGCAAGGGTTCGGAATGGGGCTCGGTGTAGTAATTGCTCCGGGCAAGCTCGGCTTGGGCAGCGGAAATCGCTTCGTCGAGCGGCGGCAAGGGGTTCTCGCACAGCAAGAGCTTGATGCCCTCGAAGGTTGCCCCGCCCTTCTCCAGTTTCGCCGTCATCGAATGAGCTCCTCCGTTACGCCCTAGGAAAACTCACCACTCGCCCTTGCTGGCAATGATCCCAACGGCCACGAAGATCCCGGTCCCCAGGGCAATCAGACTGAACCGTCGAGGTTCACGTTCGGCGCGGGGCAAGAGATGCGTGGCGCCGACATAGACCAGTGCCCCCGCGGAGAGCGAAAGCAGAGCGCTCAGGACCGGCTTCTGGATCTGGCTGACCACAGGGTAGGAGACGAGCGTGCCGAGGGGCGTCGTGAGCGCGGCGGCCAGAAATGCGAGGATAAGCGCGCTTCTCTTGGAGAAGCCACCACGGATCATAAGGAGGTATGTGACGATGCCTTCCGGGAACTCGTGCAACACCATGCCGATGGCGGCCAGGACGCCGGTGAAGAAGCTGACCGTGAAGGTGATCGAATAAATGACGCCGTCGATGAAGGAATGGAAGCCGATGCCGAGCATCGGAACCAATCCGATGGCATAGTCCGCGGTCTCGGGCCTGTCGCAGACGTAGGCGGTCAGAAATCGGTTGAGGACGTGCATGAGCAGGTAGCCGGCCAGCAGGTAAATCGGTGCCTGGGGGCTCATTGCGAAGGCCGTCGGAATGATGTGGAGGAATGATACGGAAATCAGCACGCCGGCGGCAAAGCAGGCGAAGTAGGTCGTGTTCCGACGGCCCCAGGGCTCGAAGTGGCGTATGACGTAGATACCCGCCGTCGTCACGCAAGCGGCCAACAGGCTTGCGGAGAACGGCGTCCAGAACTGACCCTCCATTCGATCCTCAAGGTGCTAGGGCAAGCCGGCAGTAAGGCGCGCCGATTCCAGCCCTGCGAGGACCGCGAACCTCACTGATACGCGCTCAAGGAACTTACGTCCGCCTGGCCGCTGGGAGGTTGATCTGAATCAAAGAATCGCCCGCCCGAGCCAAGTAGCTTGACGATAGTGAACGTTAGAGAGGTGCTGGAGAATGTCCGCTACCCGATCGCCAGATACCCGCACAGAGGCGGTCGGTGTCTTCGACGATGCCAGCTCGCTCCAGGAAGCGATCGATGAGCTTTTGAGCTCAGGCTTCAACCAGGCCGAAATCAGCCTCCTTGCCAGCGAACATGCCGTTGAGGAAAAGCTTGGGCATGCTTACGAAAAGGTCAAGGAGTTGGAGGATGACCTTTCGGTCCCGCGTGCCGCCTATATCTCGACCGAGTCCCGGGGAGATGCCGAAGGTGGGCTGATAGGCGGGCTCGTATATGTTGGGGCTGTAGCTGCTGCGGGAGCCATGGTCGCGACCGGTGGCACACTCGCCGCCGCCATCGCCGCCGCGGCCATGATGGGTGGCGCCGGCGGGCTCATCGGATCCGTCCTCGCGAATTTGGTCGGCGATCATCACGCCCACTATCTTCAAGAGCAACTCGATCACGGCGGACTGCTCCTTTGGGTTAGGACCAGGGACGAGGAGCACGAGCAGCGGGCGAGGCAAATTCTCTCCAAACACTCCGCGCACGATGTCCACACTCATGCCTTGCGCGCCGCAAGCAGCTAGCAGTAGCCGTTCGGGCAGCGCGAGCCTGCCCCATCTCCGTAACCTCATGACTGGAGAACGAACAGGATGATCACTGCCTCCAAGCATGGTCTCATAGGGGTCGTGTTGTCCACGTTGATTTGGGCCGCCCCAGTGTCTGCGCAGGAGTGGTTCGACCTTGGCCGATATCAAGAGCTCAAGCGATCGGATCGCCCCACGCTCGAATTCGTCCTTAGCGCTATGTACGAAAGTGTCTTCTATGCGCAAGGATCTGTCGGACGACCGGTCATTTGCGCTTCACCTATGCCCATTCCGGGGCCGAGGCTGATCGACGTAATCGATCAGGAAATCGAAAAGCCGACGAACCCAATGCGGCCGGAATACGCCGACAATGACCACGTCGCCTTCGTTCTCATGAATGCCTTGAAGACCGAAGGTGCGTGCAAATAGCGCCGTCGTGAATCGACCGACCCGAGGATGGATGCTACACGTTGGCCTAGGCTCATGGAGTCTCCAGGAATCAGTGGTCTGCGCGGGCGCTTCAGACCATCCCAATCCCGAGTACCGATGAGCAACGGAGGGTATGCTCGGCTGTCTAGGGCGTTACGAGTCCGCTCAAGCCTCCCGAATTTGCGATACGCGATCCGCGCTCCATGTGCTGGCCCTTCAGGGCGCGGATAGTATGCACCACCCACAGGCTTGCGGCCAAAAGCAACTTTAGCTCATCGCACAATCGCGATCCATTGGCTGAACTCCGGAAAAACAAGCCATCTCATGTCGTTACGGGCTCTTCATAGTCGTCCAATCAGACTTCCCCCGGAATGGCTCTTATCGGTAACGCTCGCGCAGATACCGCGAAATACCCTCCGGATGCAGATACGACCGGTCAAAACCGCTGGCCGTTGCCAAAC
>Ga0209633_10005188_pt1 | contig 11510 bp, 8 predicted proteins | sample Cruoilmetagenom1_FD_187290 | JGI IMG/M metagenome (GOLD analysis project Ga0209633, IMG submission 187290) | Oil polluted marine microbial communities from Coal Oil Point, Santa Barbara, California, USA - Sample 1 (SPAdes) (version 2) | ecosystem: Environmental > Aquatic > Marine > Oil seeps ... | reverse complement strand
CATGGACAATCCTATGCAGTGAATGAAAAGTAATATATTCTGCTCAAATTTGGCACATTGATGAAATTATCCATGATACTTTGCAAATAAAAGAACCTAAAAACCAATTTGTATTTATTATACATAAATACTTTTTACTTATAACTATTTGAGCATAAGCATTTTCTTAGCCTGCATAAAATCACCAGTCTGTATTTGATAGAAATATGTCCCACTGGCAACTTTATTTCCTTTTGTATCTTTACCATTCCAGCTCAATGAATAATTACCGGAGTTCCTTTCTTCATTGATTAATTCTTTTATTAACTGACCATTAACATTGTAAATATTAATAGTTACATTACTTGGTTTAGAAATTTTGTAATCTATTGTAGTATTAGGATTAAATGGATTTGGATAATTTTGTTCTAACTTATAATTAGGGATAACAGAATTTGTAGTTTTTTCTAAATTTGTTAAACTAACTCCAGTGGAAAAGATATAAGTTTTATAAATTCCTTGTTCTGGCCAATTATCTGTGTATCCTTGTATTATCAGTTCTAACTCACCATCTCCATCAATATCAATTAGTGTTTCGAAAGATGCACTTTCTTCAGGGGGATCAAACTCGAACAACTTCCGGTTGTTATTTAGATCAAAAACAAATACAGCAGTTCCTTCTTCAGCATTTTGCATTATTATTTCTTTAATGCCATCAGAGTTAAAATCTATATTTGGAAATTGAATATAGGGGTTTTGTGCCCTAACCACATCATTAAAATTAATATAACCATCCAATGAATATTTTATTTGATGTGTTGAACCATCATATACATTATATGTTCCATCTGTAAATACAAAATACTCGCAAACACCATCACCATCAATATCAAAAATTATGTTTTTATTAATTGAGTAATCAATTGTAGCTTCTAATGTAAATTGTTGTGCACTTATTGAAAATGTTAGTGCAACAGTAAGAAAAAAAACAGTATAAAAATTATGTTTAGTAAACATGTAAACTCCTAAATTTTTTATTAAAAAATTGATTCCTAGTGGTATAAAAATAATTTACCCAGCATTATGTTGGGTAAATTGAAATTGGCTCATGTAATAATACTAATCTTTTTAATACTATTTTAAAAGTATTAATTTTTTGGTTTCTGAAAAACTACCGACTTGTAAACTATAGAAATAAATTCCACTTGGTAGCGAAGATGCATCAAATTCAACTTCATAATTTCCTACTGATTGTTGTTCATTTACTAATGTTGCTACTTTTTTTCCAAGCAAGTTATAAACATTAAGATTTACATCTAAAAGATATTGTTTCTCATTTAACTCTAATGTATATTTTATTTTGGTTGTTGGATTAAATGGATTTGGATAATTCTGAGATAAAGAATAATCTGTTATAGTGGATGAAACTCCATCAACATCTGTTATAGTACTATAATATACAATAAGTTCATTTGTGTAAAAACCATAATATCTTCCCAGTGCATCGTAAAACGAAATGGAACCACTACTTGGAATCCAATTACCACTTTCCAAAACTTCATATAATCCTACAATCATATTTCCATTTGAATCATATGTATAGGTACTCTTGCCAGAACTCTCTAATTTCCCGTCAGACTCCTGTTCATATAAATCTAAAGTCATATTACCATAGGAATCATAAGTGTAGGTATGTGTATATCCATAAGACCTCAACAATTGATTGTTATCGAATGTTTCTTGTAAATAAAAGGTTCTATTACCGTAAGAATCATATGCAAAAGTAAATCGATAATCGGACACCCATTGACTATTTTCCCACTTTTCATTAAAATCCAAAATCATATTACCTTTAGAATCAAATGTAGAGACCCATCTATAATAATTCACCCATTGACCGTTTTCCCACTTTTCATCTAAAGCCGAAATTAGATTACCACTTGAATCGTATGTGCGTGTACCTTGTATAGAGTTCACCCATTGACCATTTTCATACTTTTCAGATAAAAACAAAGCCATATTATTATTCGTATCATGTGTATAGTTATTTCGATAAGAACTCTCCAATTGACCATTTCGCCATATTTCAGTTAAAACCAATATTATCTCTCCGTTAGAATTATATGTTCTATTACTTCGATAAAGATATACTAGTTCCTCATTGTCCCACCTTTCAGATAAATATGAAAGCTCATTTCCATTGGAATCATATGTTTGGGTATATTGTCTATAGTTTACCCATTGACCATCTTCCCATATTTCAAATAAATATAAGGTTCTATTACTGTTGGAATCATATGTATAGGTCTTTCGCCAAGAATTCAGCCATTGACCATTTTCCCACCTTCCATTAAGATCTACAATCATATTTCCATTTGAATCATATGTATAGATGTGTCTTTCTTTATCTCCATTTTCTGCAATTAGAATTACACTATCAACAACTGAGGTTAATTCATTTCCATTAACTGTCTTAGCAAATCTTGTAATATTATTACCCGAAAATTTGTAAGATATATGATTGCCATTACTCTCTTCTCTACTATCGTTTAGGTATTCATTAAAATGATTTGAATATGTTTCCTTTAATATTTTTGGTTGTGAAAGTAAGCTGGAATAAGATAGAACAATTACTGAAACTAAGAAAAAAAATTGTTTTGATAAACTCATAATTATCTCCTTTTTAATACTTTGGCTGGTAGGATATACAAAATTATTATAATCTTTCATTTAGTTATTTAATAGTCCAAAACATTAAGAATTTGGAAATTTTTCTTATTTATTTTTAATATTGCAATTTGAACAAGTTTGATCCATTGATATGCTTACACAATGGTTTCTAACACCTCGTTTGTATATATTTGTTATTGTATTTATGAATTTCTATTTTGATGTCTATCACTTGTTATAAGTAATAAATGTTTTATTTTAAGAATGATGTCTTAGTTATTATCAATTAACAACTCATTGAATGCAATGAAACAAATTTTCACTTCAAATATTTTACATAATATTTTAGAACATAAGCATACTACTGCCGAACTTAATTCATTAATTGAATCATGTTACAATATTTCTTTATCAATTTTAAAATCTAAATTTTCAACAAATGGATTACAACTATTTTACGATGGTTTACAAATTGAAGATGTTGCGATGGATGCAATTATACCTTTATTTGTTAACAATTCAGAAGGACTTTTAGGTATTGAAAGATCGATGATGGTTTGGGATAAAAACATTGATGACGAAGCTGAAGCGGAACATTTTTTAGTGCAAATTATTTGGAAAAGAGTTGAGCAAACAATAACAAAATTGTTAAAGGAAAGAGATCCAATTTTTGAAAAAATACATAAAACACTAACGACTTGTATTTATAATGAAAAACTTAAAAAGATTCATCATATCGGTACTGTTTATGTCTTAAGAGAAGAAACGAGTTGTAAATCAAAAAATTTTATGGACGATGAATTTTTCCAATCAATTCCGTCGAGTTTCTTTAAACTAAAACAAATAAAACTTTTTGATAAAATTTTTGAATTTATTAAAAGTGAATCAAATTTTGATCTGGCAATTCCTTTAAACAATTTGGTGAAAAAAATTAAATTTTACTATTTTCAATCGTATAGAGCTAATTATTCAACACAAACCAAATTTGATGATAATTTTATTTACAATGATATTGTTGATAAAGGACTAAAAACAATTGATGATAAAATAGAAACATATTATGTTGGTAGAAATAAAATTTCTGGAAAGGATGCTGACTATATTATGAGTTCATTTAACAATATTTCTTTGGATGTTAAAAATGGTGGAATACATGGAAGTTTGTACTCATATTTAGAAAAATCTAAACCATCCTTAACTCAAAACGAATTTTATTCTGAATATCATAATATTATGAATTACCTTTTCAATCAATTTAAAATGGAAATAGTTAAAAATTTTGAATAAATTTTCTAAAAGAACATTTTTTTGGACTATATATATAGAAAAAGAAAGTAAGTTATAATGAGCATCTCTGATAAAGAGTTATTTAATTACATTTTTTATCCGGACAAGTTGTCGGAAGAACAGAAATCGTTTATTAAAAACAATTTGAATGAATTTAAGGGTGAAATTAATTTACTTGAATTAACCAAATCTGCGATGGATGAAAATATTTCAGAAGAGATCCTGAATAGAATTCATAAAAAAATTAAAAATTTTGAGAATACAAGTTTAGTTATTCTTGAAAAGATTAACAAAAAAGCAGATTTAGATAAAGATTTATTAATACTAGCAGCTGATAGTCCAGAAGAAGAAGAGACTAATAAAATTGAAACTTATGCTGATAAGAATTCAAAATACTTAGTTAAGGTTATATCTAATTCGTCTGAAAATAAACTTCATATATTTAACAAGGATAATGAAGAGATTAAAGATTTTCAAATAACAGTTCTTCCTTCTGGAGAAATTTTTAATATAGAATCCTCAAATTTTCCACTTGTAATAAAACCTAGCCAAGAAATAACCAGCTTGTCCTTTAATTTCTAGTTTTTATTTTTCACTTTTTATTTTCTTGGTGGTTGTAATAATTTTGCAATTAAACCTGTCCAACCTGTTTGATGAGAAGCTCCAACTCCTCTCCCGTTATCTCCATGAAAATATTCATAGAATAATGTATAATTATTAAAATGAGGATCTTTTTGAAATTTATCATTTTTTCCAAAATAAGGTTTTTCACCTTTTTCATTTGGAGTAAATATTTTTAATAGTCTTTTGGTCAATTCGTCAGCTATTTCATTGAGTGTTAAATATTTACCAGAATTTGTTGGATACTCAACTTTAAAATCATCACTATAATAATGATGAAATCTTTGAAGTGATTCTATAATCAAAAAATTAATTGGAAACCAAACAGGTCCTCTCCAATTAGAATTTCCACCAAACATATAACTATCCGATTCGCCTGGTTGATATCTCACGGTAAATGAATCTCCATTTGCTTTAAATTCATAGGGATTATCTTTATGATATTTTGATAATGCTCTTACTCCATATTCTGATAGAAATTCGGTTTCATCCAACATCCTTTTTAAAAGCATTTTCATTCTATGTCCACGTAATAAAGAGAAAAGTCTTCTCTCTTTGCATCCCTCTACTTTCCATCTTGAAATTAAATTTGCAAGATCTGGTCTATACTTTAAAAACCATTCAGCTCTTTCTGCAAATTCTGGAACACCTTCCATTTCTTCAGGCTCTAAAACTTCAACAGCAAACAATGGAATAATTCCAACTATGGAACGAACTTTTAATGTAGAAATGTTTCCATTGGGGCTATGCAACAGATCATAGTAAAACTCATCTTCATCATCCCACATGTCAATATCATCATCACCTATATTTGCCATTGCACCTGCAATATAAAGAAAATGCTCAAAAAATTTAGTTGCGGTATTTTGATAAACCGGATTATATTTTGATAACTCCAATGAGATTCGCATTAAATTTAAGCTGTACATTCCCATCCAAGCAGTACCATCAGCTTGTTCTAAGTAACCTCCGGTTGGTAACTCAGTTGAGCTTCTATCAAAAACACCAATATTATCCAGTCCTAAAAAACCACCTTGGAAAACATTATTATCATGATTATCTTTTCTATTAACCCACCAAGTAAAATTCAAAAGTAGTTTGTGAAATATACTTTCTAAAAATTTCAGATCACCTTTGCCATCATTTTGGTTTTTATCCATTTTATAAACGCGCCAAGCTGCCCAAGCATGCACTGGCGGATTAACATCACCAAACTCCCATTCATAAGCTGGTAATTGTCCATTTGGATGCATATACCATTCTTTGGTTAAAAGTAACAACTGATGTTTTGCAAACTCCGGATCAACTATTGCGTATGGTATTGCATGAAATGCAAGATCCCAAGCGGCATACCAAGGGTATTCCCATTTGTCCGGAACAGAAATAATATCATAATTATTTAGATGTAACCATTTAGCATTTCTAATTTTTTGTCTTTCATTTGGTGGAGGTGGCTGTCCAGGATCACCTTTTATATATTGTGGAATGTCAAAGTAATATAATTGTTTAGACCATAACATTCCAGCAAAAGCTTCTCTCTGTAATTTCTTATGTTCATTTTCTTTTATATTTTTTTGAATTTTATTAAAAAAATTATCAGCTTGTCTAATTGATGTTTTAAATATATTTTCAATATTCTCAAAGGGTTTTTTAACACTATTGTTCGATAGTCTTAAGTAAATTACTTCACTACTTTTTGCTTTTACTTTAATGTCATAGTTTGCAGCAGCCTTTGTTCCTACTTGCTTAGGATTTATACTTCTCTTTTTTTTATTAATTATGTAATCATTAATCCCATCTTTATAATAGGTCTTTTTCTTTTTGGTAACATTGTATAACCTTTTAACATTCGTTTCGTTTTCACAGAAAAGTAATTCTGGTTTTTGACTGCAATAGAAATTATAGTTGCCAAGATTTTTATGTTTTATAGATATTGTATTTTTTCTCTTTGTACTTAGACCAGGTTTATAATCATCGTAACCCCAAGCCCATGTATTTCTAAACCAAATTTGAGGAATTAAATTTAATTCTGCATCATCATTTCCTCTATTATAAACACTTATTTTTATTGCTATGTCCTCTTCTTCAATTTTAACATATTCTAAAAAAACATCAAAGTATTCATCATTGTCAAAAATTTCAGTATCAATTAACTCATACTCGGGATCAGTTTTTGTTCTTAAATAATTCTGATAAATTAAATCTTTATATGGAAATTCCTTCTGCGGATATTTGTATAACATTTTCATATAGGAATGAGTTGGGGTAGAATCTAAATAATAATAGTATTCCTTTACATCCTCACCATGATTTCCTTGATTGCCAGTTAACCCAAATAAACGTTCTTTTATAATGTGATCTTTTTTGTTCCATAAACCTAAAGAAAAACACAGTAATTGTTTATCATCGCTAATACCTCCAATTCCATCTTCGCCCCATCTGTATGTTTTACTTCTCGCATCATCATAAGAGATATAATCCCATGCGTTACCATTTGCACTGTAGTCTTCTCGTACGGTTCCCCATTGGCGTTCTGTTAAATATGGACCCCATTTCTTCCACTTACTTTTGGGTGATTTAGAATCTTTAAGTTTTTTGTTTTCACTAATATTTTTCATTTATTAAATTCTTTAAGTTTTATTTTTCCTCACTTATCTTATTCGATCTTTTAGATTTATAAATAACAAAAGCGAGTAAGATTAAGAGTATGATTAAGATATTAAAAGACATACAATGATAGTCAAGTCTTACTTCGGTACTTTCCAAAGCGAACTTTTATATTTTCATATTTCAATTGTTATAATGACATACTTGAACTGCTGATATTAGGATAATATAGTTATCACAATTTGGTCTTCGGAAAATTTAATCCTAGTTTTTGTCATCTTGGGACGATCTTATTTTTTAATTATTTAGAAATCTCTCAGCTATACTTGGATCAAAAGATCTCTCACATAAAACATGTTAGAGATGACAACTTATTTATAATTTACATTTAGTATACTATCATTTCAGTCTAACCTCTAAAGTTTTATTTTAAGGTACTTCGACCATCACAAATTTAGCGGAGTGACTATTTGTTAATTTATAAGATTTCAAATTGCCTGGAATTAAAATAGCTTCACCTTTTTCAAATTCTCTTGAGAATGTTACATTGTCCTCTTTCCATTCTACAATAAAATTCCCATAAATTATTAAAATGATTTTAATACTTGAATTATTCTCTTCAATATGCTCATTATGTTTGCTGAAATTATTTATTGATATCTTAAACTCATCAATTGGTGTTGGATATTTGAATGTTGTTGAATTATGGTATGGCTTCATTTTTTTATTTGACGTACTATCATAATTAAGGATAGAAAGTAATGTTTCAACATCCTTATATTTTTCTGTAAGTCCAGCACGTACAACATTATCAGAATTAGCCATACATTCAATAATATTACCTTCTAGGTATGCATGTGGGATTCCAGCATCGGTAAATATAGCTTCATCTTTCTCAAGTTTTACATAATTAAAAAGTAATATTGATAAAAGACCTACATCATTTCCAAATATTCTAAATTGTTTTAGAAACTCTTTTTCTTCTTTTAATGGATTATTTTCAGATTTAATTTTTTCATTTATACTAGTAATAACTTTTATTAAAGTATCTTCACCTATATTCATCAATTCTGCATAAACATTCTTAACAATTTCTTTTTGTTTCTCAACTGGAAGATTCTTTTGGTTTTCATTTAAACTAAATTTTATAGCATCTGCAAGTTCAATATATTTAGTCAATATTTTAACAATTTCTTGAAATGACTTAAAACCAACTATTGCATTAAGTCTATCAAGAGCAATAGCAATTTCAGGTTTATGATTATCATCAGGATAGTTTATTGGATCCTTTGCATGTAAAATTTCTGCTGTCGATTTGTTAGGATGAGTTTGAATTGATAAAGCTCTATCAGCAGAAAGTATTTTTAACAGAAAAGGTAATTTATTATTAAATTTTTCGGCAACTCTTTCGCCTAATATTTCATTTGGAAATGCTTCTATAACTTTGTCTAGCGAATAATATTTCCCATCAATAAGAATTTTTGAAGATAATTTTGGGTGTGCACCAATCCATAATTCTGCGTATGGTAAATCTTTTTCTACTTCATCACCTACAAATTTAGGAATGAAGGCATTATTATTCTTTGTACCCCAATCGTAGTTTTGATAGCTATTATAAAGTTTATAAACTTTGGGCGAAATATTTTTTAGATCCATTTGTGGAAAACTTATAGAATTGAATTAAAATTAAATTTTATTTGTTTTATAAGATAAGGATATTTGAGATAAGAAATTCAGGACTGACTTATATAATATTAGCTATACAATTATTGCTGAATATATAATTCATAACAAGTCGATTATTGTTAAATTTAATTAAATTCTAAACAACTTTTATTTGTTCGCACTAAAACTATTCATAATATACTCAGCAACTGCTTTAGCTTCATTAGGTTTTAATCCTTGACTTGGCATCGCAATAAAATCCGGATTAATTTTACGTGGATTTAAGATAAAATCTTCAAGCTCTTCCCTCCTATCAGAATATTTAGGAAGAACATCATTGTATGCCGGACCAACTAATTTTGTATCAAACCTATGGCATGCAATGCACTTACCATTAAAAATATCTTCTCCACTAATTTCTAAAATTTCTGCAATCCCTAGTTTCTCTTTTAACGAAGACTCATAAACTATATATTCATTCTCAAGATTTACCATTTGTTTTTTACTTGCTGTATCAAATGCTAATTGGTCTTTATATATCAATGTTGCAAATAAAATCAGAAATGAGAATATTGCAACTCCCCTTAGCTTTGTTTTGGAATCTTTATACATCAAATAAAACAAAACACTGATAACTAGCATAAGAAGTAAAATAAAAATTGCAGTTAAGAAAAAAGTAAATGATAATGCTTCTTGTGGACTGCTTATAAAACTGAGGACAAATAACAATGGTTGAACAAATGCAAAAATTAAACCAGTTTGTAAGCTAAACTTTTCAGCATAATTAAGATAATCATTACTATAAATTTTATTCGAAGACTCATCTCTGAAATATTTGTACATTACTATAGCACTAGTTACAGAAATTGACATTGAAATAAAAAACAAGAAATAAAGAAATGAGTTTGCAGAAAATATAATAGACCATAATTGAGCAGTGTTAGTCCATTGACTTGAATCAATAATTAATTGTAGAAGCCCAATTAAAATATATGTTACAAGCAATAATATAACTAAGCCTAACACTCCACCCATTGCTAAAAGACCACTATTGCTACTTTGAAATTCGCTAAATTCTTTTTCTTTAACACCATCTAATTCATATACTGAAGATCTAATATTTGTGATATTCTTTAACCCAAAACTAGACTTATAAATATATATGAGGAACAGCCCTGAAATTAATAGCAATAATATAAACACTAAATTTTCAGTAACATCTAAATTAGAACCATACAATAATTGTCCAAATGAAAAAATAATACTAAGCATTGGAACAACACCTAATCCAATCGCCATTACTTTATTCATAGTAAAAAGTTCAATCAATTCTTTAGCAAATAAAAGATGATTTTTATTTTCGGTATTTCTTCCCTTGAAAAAATGAATAATTGAAAATAAAGTACTACCAATCATAACACTAAGATAAGGCAATAGAATAAGTAGTGTAAGAAATAACAAATATTTTAATAATAAAATATTTTGTGCTGATTGTGGTAATACTAAATCTTTTAGAATGTCCATTTAAAAATTTCCTAATTTAGACGTGAATTATTTTATCAACTGAAATTAAAAGTAAAATAGCTAAGACATACAAATTGATAAACATAAATGTATTTCTATAAATAGATTTTTCATCTTGAAAAATTATTTTATATGAAAATATCATTAATGCCAAACCAAGTAAACCCAGTAATAGAAAGTTAATTAGTGATTCTGAGATACTAAAAACTGGAAGTAAAAAACTTGATAAAACAAGTACAACAATTCCTAGATAAGTAATTTTAGAAAGTTGAACATTATTAAAAATATTAGTTAAAGTTGGGAAACCACCTTTTTTATAGTCTTCATCATACATTAAAAGTAATAACCAAAAATGTGGAATTTGCCATATAAAAAGAAAAGATGCTAGAGTTAAAATACTAAAACTAAAAATATCTCCTCCAGCCGCCGCATATCCAATTATTGGTGGTAAAGCACCAATCAATGATCCAGGAACAATAGCAAGTGCGTACTTAGCTTTCATGGGAGTATAAACAAGGTTATACCAGACAAGGGTTATAAATCCAAGGGTCATTACCAAAAAACTTTGCATCCACAAAACAAATAACCCAGCAACAATAAAACCCAAAGATATAAATAAAGCATTGTTCGCAGATAAGTTACCAGAAGGTATTGGTCTATTGCTAGTTCGCTTCATTAACTTGTCTGAATTTCTTTCTTGATATTCATTAAGAGCAGAAGCACCACTAGCTAATATTAAAACACCTAAAGCAGGAAGTATCATCTCAAGATTAAATCTTCCACTATAAAGAATGTAACCTACAATTGTAGTTACAGAAACAAAAAATGTTATTCTGAATTTGGTTAGATCTGAAATAATTTTCAAAAATGATGTTTTTTCATTTTCAATTGAGTCTGAACTACTAGTAGCAGTTTCTTGTTCAACTACATTATTATTTTTAATTGTTATTGTTGATTCCATTTTAATTCTCTATAATATTTGATTTTACTATTTCATTTTTTTCTTCACCATACCAAGCTTTAAAATCATCCTTAGACATTACAACAACCTTAGTGTACATTTGGGAATGGTTCAATCCACAATACTCTGCACAAGCAACATTATAACTACCAATTTTTCTGGGAATAAAATTGAGAGGTTTTACAGAACCATCAAT
>Ga0209633_10005187_pt1 | contig 11510 bp, 8 predicted proteins | sample Cruoilmetagenom1_FD_187290 | JGI IMG/M metagenome (GOLD analysis project Ga0209633, IMG submission 187290) | Oil polluted marine microbial communities from Coal Oil Point, Santa Barbara, California, USA - Sample 1 (SPAdes) (version 2) | ecosystem: Environmental > Aquatic > Marine > Oil seeps ... | reverse complement strand
GCTCCAACAACACCTCTTTTTATGCTGACATGGCATCCCCCTGTTTTTAATTCGGCTTAACGTTGCAACGTCCGTGGTGGAGCGGTTTCCAAACGTAATCAAAGCGCTTTCGGGTAATTATATCACAGCGAGATGCTGGGTCTACCATCAATTTGAGGACCACCACCGGTTTTTAATTTTTCCGATGCCCTAGCGGTTCATCCAGTAAACCAGGCCCGGCAGGTCGGCAATCCCTATGGTCAGGAAGACTGTATCATCGGCGTTGTGGATGACGTCGCGTGCCCCCAGGCTTACGCGCACCCGATTCTTAAACAGATTGGCATGCACATCCAATCCAAAACTCGTCCGGTAACCAACTGCCGGGTCATTCCAATTGTGATAGACAGCCGGTGTAATTCCCCAACCGGAGAAAATCGCCGTCTTCTCAATTCGCGTCAGATCCAAACCAATCGTGCCAAAACTTTCACGACTGTCATCTGCGCTGGAATTGAATACACCGCCGGGGAATCCCAATCCGAAGCGAAGGCCCCCATTGGTGTGCTTGAAATTCCATGTCGGCTGCCAGTAGAGCAGAATATCGCCGTCGATGAGATCGAATGCCGTTTCATATGGGATGATGTTTCGCCAAAACCAGGATTGCGGTGCAGTCGATGGTGAAAACGTGAAGGACGGGTATTTATAAGTTGCGGTTCTGAGTGCCAGGGCACCGGCCCCCATAAGGGCCGTATTGGCACGATCCCGTTTTTCAGGATCGGGTTCGCGGGCTTGGTAAACTGCTTCGGCCTGTTTTTCGAGGTAAATTAAACGATCGGTACTGCGGTTAATCAGTTCATTAGACCAGTACGCCGGATCATCCATGATCAGGGTCAACAGGGATTTTCCGCCTTCAGGTGCTGGAGTGGGTTCGAATTTTTCGGTCCTGAGGTGTTCGAAAAACTCGCGTTCGATAGATAGCAACCCCTCCAATTGGTCCTTGCCTTCACGGGCAACCAGAACGGATTTATTGAGCCCTTCGTATATGATTCGAATATTGCGGTCTTCCGGCGGCATTGGATCATAGGCATAGCGCACTCGCCCTTCTTTGCCAAATTCCTGCTTGGCCATCAGTGCGAATACATATCTGCTCTTGGAATGATCACCCACTTTTAACAGATGATATAATTGTTCGCTCATTCGGTCACGGCAATTCCGGCGTTGGGTTTGCTGGTCCTGAGAAGGAAAATTCCGTGCGCACTGATTCGTGGCAATCGTCATGATGGCATCGTAGACACCGACAAAATAGTCAAATTCACGGAATTTATAGTCGAGAAACGCGCCAAAGGCGCCCAGAAGCAACCCGGTAATGGGGCCGCCGCGACTGCTTACCTGCATCGATCGATCGGAATCGATCGATAATGCCGAACGCCTGATATCGTTTTTTAGATCCTCCTCTTCGGGGATGACTTCTGTGGACAGATCAGCAAGTACATGGGCCAGCTGTTTTCTCAACCGGGGGATGTCGATCATGCATTCAGAATCAACGTCCTGTTCAGCGCCTGTCGATGACGGGCGGCAGGCGGTGGCAATACGCCCTTTTAACAGCGCTTGGACGGAAAGGGGTGCTCTTACGGGGGTAAACCGGTAACCGTAGGAAAGCTCCAAAAGCCGGCCGGTATTGCGTATGCGGTCGCTGCATCTCAGCGGAAGATCATAATAGGGCAGGAGGGAATTACACCTGAGATCATGCTTTTTGGAATCGATGATGGCGGCCACCTTCCGGCTCAACTGGGAAAGGTTCAGCCGCCAGTTGTCACCGGTCAATTCCCGGTAGAGTTCATACTTTCGGGCGGTTCCGATGGCGCCGCCCAGGACGACCAATTCGGAAGCTAAATCGAAGGTCATCTCGCGGCAGGCTTTCGGGGGAAAGTCGCCTTTACAGGCCCGCTTATCTTCCGACGTACGAGTTTCATATCGTTGACGCTCAGGATCGAGATAAATATATCTGACCGGCAGGGGCTTTTTTTTGTGCCTTGTGCAGGATTCAGAAAGTAGGCGGGCCAAGCCGATGGGCAGGTTGTCGAACAGGCCGCCATCGGCAAATTCGGCCACCGCCAGTTCATATCCCCCCGGGCACACCAGTTCACGATTGTTGACGTCTCCTGCCGCCAACGAGGGTCTTGCGGCGCCATCATCATCTGTGGAGAAATTCTTTTTCCGACAGTATTGCAGGCGCTTGCGCCCGAAACCGCCAGGGAAGGCACTGGTTGTCAACAAGGCATCTTCGACCTGCTGGTCTGAGATTGAAAAGGGTGAGCCATCAACCGGCCAGGGCATGAGAATCATTGACGGGTCAACCAGAGATGGGTAGTCATTGGGGTCGAAGACAAATTTGACGCTGCCGTCCGCCTGGATACGCATTTCAAAGGGTATATAAAAACGCTGGTTTTCAACCGCAACACCACTGACGAACATCGTCTCGGGCATCACACGAGTTACGGTCAACCCCAGCGGCAGCCGGCGGCCGGGACGAAAAGTTCCTGGTCGGCGCCACTTTTTTCGCAGTTCTCTGGCGACCGCGACGAGGTCCTTTCGGGAGAGCAGCGCGTCATCGGGTAAATACTGGGAGGAATCAGGGTTAGGTGGCAGCAATCGGTTGACATCGGTAGTCAGCCAAACATCCCGGAAAATATTGTCGTTGATGCGATTGGTGAAACCACCTTCGCTTTCCGGGTTCACCGACCATACCAGCGCCGCGAGCAGGGTGTTGATTCCTCCCGCCGAGGTTCCTGCAATGCTGGCAATTTCGATAGGCCGCGGCTCTCCGTCCAGTGACCAGTCTGCGGTGTTTTCCACCTGGCGGATAACCTCAATCATTCCCCAGATCAGGCCGGCCTCATATGCACCCATACTTGCACCGCCGCTGATGGCAAAAGATATTCGATTCGGGACAGGGTCAGCTGTTGCAGGGTGGGCGCAAAGAAGGATCAGTAAAAAAAAGGGCAGGATTCGGTTAAAAAGCCGGATCTTCACGCATGCACCTTCTCTGCTTTTGATCCGGACATCAACAGATCCTGAACCAGGTCGGGTTGGTCCGGAAGTTCTTCTTCCAGGGGTTCGAAAACGAATCCGCGTTCGTCCGGAAAACGGCTTACAGTTTCCATTTTAACCATTTTGTATCAACCACTTAGGATTGGGGACGAAATAAAGTGAACGAAAATTGGGAGGGATATCCGTTCGTATTCAAGCCGCATCAACGGTTGCATACGGGTTGTATGTGGCCGTTGATGTAACGCAGAAAACGGATGGATCTACAAGTAATTGGGTTCACGTTATAAAGTTCACGATCCTTATTATCCATTCTGCGTTTGTGTCCGGCACTTGCCGGCTATTCGCCGGAGGAAGCCCGGCGCCGAGCCTTCATCTCGTCCACTTTCTGGTTGTAAAATGAGATCACCTCCCGCCGGTTGAGCATGCCCAACAGAATCCCTTGGTCGTCGGCCCGCACCACCGGTAGGCTGTCGATATTGCGGGTGGTGAATTTTTTCAGCACGGCGTTGAGGTCCTCCTCCGGCGTGGTAACGATGATGTCCGATGTCCCCACGTCCTTCATCACCACCAGTTGCTCGATTTCTGGAGAAAAGAGAACCCCCCTGATATCGTTGACAGAAAAGATTCCTACCAGCCGCTTCTCCTCATCCACCACCGGGAAGTAGTGCTGTTTGGTTTCGGAAAAATACCGTTTGAATTCCAGAAAGGGCATATCTTGAGGGATCAGGGTCACCCTTTTCACCAGGGGCATCAGATCGTCCACCGGAATGGCCTGGAGAATATCCACGAAAAAATCGCCGGCGTGGGCCGGTGAATCCACCTTGCTCTGAACCTGCCGGTTGAAGATGGTCCAGCGCCGGGAGGCCATATATGCCACCGAACAAACCAGCAGACTGGGCAGGAGCAGATGGTAGGAGTTGGTCATCTCACTGACGAAAATGATCGTGGAGATGGGGGTGTTGGAGACGGCTGTAAAGAAGCCGGCCATACCCACCACCACGAAGGTACCGGGCTGGGTCACCACCGATGGCATGATGGCGTGAAATATCTTTCCCACCACACCGCCCATGGCGCCGCCGATCACGATGGACGGCCCGAAGACACCGCCGCTGCCCCCCGAACCGATGGAAAAGGAGGTGGTCAACACCTTGCCCAGGGCCAGGGAGAGCAGAAACGGGATAGCCAGTTCATTGTTGATGGCCTTCTGAGCGAACCCATAGCCAAAGGCCAGGGTATGGGGCAAAAAAAATCCGATGATGCCGGTCAGCATACCGCCGATGGCCGGTTTGATATGATTGGGAATCTTTTTTAGGGATTCGAAGAGATGGATCGTCCCATAAAAAGCCTTGATATAAAATATACCGGTGGCCACCAGAACCAGGGCCAGCACCAAATAGGGCCCAAGCTCCAGGGGGTTTTGGAATTTGAACGGCGGGGAATCGAATAGCGAGCCCCAACCGAACACAAGACAAAACATGCAGTAGGCCACCACCGAAGAGATGCCTGCCGGAATAATCACCTCCGATTCGAAATCCGGATCCCGGTAAAGCACCTCGGCGGCAAACAGGGCACCGGCCAGCGGGGCACGGAAGATGCTCCCTACGCCGGCACCGATACCGGCGGCCATCATGATCCGGCGCTCGCGGTCGGAAAGTTTGAGGGTGGTGGCCAGAAAAGCACCGAAACCGGCGCCGATCTGGGCTATGGGCCCTTCCCTGCCCCCGGATCCGCCCGTTGTCAGGGTAATGGCAGACGCGATGGTTTTGATAATGGGCACCCGGCTGCGAATGAATCCACCCTTGTTGTGGTAGGAATTAATGGCGGCATCGGTGCCGTGTCCTTCGGCTTCCGGTGCGAATGTGTAAACCAGCCATCCGCTCAGGATCCCCCCGATAGCCGGCAGGAACAGCAGCATCCAGCGATTGAAGGGAACCGATGTGGGTGGCAGCAGGTGGGTTTCGCCGGCCGGCCCCGGAGGTCGGTAACCGGCGGTCATATCCAGGAAGAAATGAAGCCCCAACTGGCACAGATATTGAAAAACGATGGAGCCGAGGCCGGCGATGAGGCCGATGGCGATGAAATAGAACGACCAACGGCTGGCTTTGGCGATGTTCAGGCTTTTCAGCTTTCGATTGATTCGCCGGTACGTACTCTGTTTCGTTTCCGTTTGCGGCATGATCTACCGGCTGTTTTCCAAGTCTTTAACCCCTTGAAAAATTGTATCGAACAGTTTTTCCACATCTCCCTCTTCCATGCAGGAGAAAGCAACACGCAGGTTCGCTTCCCCCAGTGATATCAAGCCTACGCCATATCGATCCAACAGATGAACACGAAGGGTTTCCGCATCCACGGTTTTGAGCCGGATGCACATGAAATATCCGGAGTTGAAGGGGTAAACCTCCCACGCCTCAGCATATTTGGAATCCTTCGAGACCGCTTGGACGCGCTTTGCCCGGGCCATGAGGATGGCTAACTTTTCTTTCTTTTCACCAGGGTTTTTGGGGTCCTGCATGGAGTTGAGCAGGATTGTCTGGCTCAAATGGGAGGCGTTGGAAATGGTGCCCCGGATGCACCCGGCCGTTTTACGTTCCAGAGCATCGAAAAGCGGCGCCGTGTCGCCGTTGAACATGCCCCCGTAAGTAATGAAGCCAACCCGCAGTCCCCACGCGTAGTTCTCTTTGGTGGCCCCGTCGAGCTTTACGGCCAGGATACCGGGGTGCGCTCCGCTCAGCCGCGCAAAGATCGATTCCTTGAGCGTTTCCGGTTCATAAAACAGCCCGAAATAGGCATCGTCGGCGACGGCCAGAACATATGTCCCCCCGGCAGCGATCTCTGAAAGGATGCCAACGATACGATCTGCCTCCGCTTCGGTAATGGTGTACCCGGACGGGTTCTGGGGAAAGTTCAGCAACACCGTAATCTTGCGCTGGTCGGCCGCCTCCTGTCGGACCGCCTGTTCGAAGGCGCCGAGGTTGAATCCGCCATCCGCGGTGAACAGTTCGTAATGACGGATGCGGGCATCTTTGCGCACGGAGAAAATCATGCCGTAATTGCCCCACATCATCTCGGGTACGATGATTACATCTCCCGGACTGGTCCAGACATCGGCAAACGTGGCGATGCCGTGAGTGATTCCGCAGGTGACCACCGGCAGGCTGACCGATTTTCCCGCCAGGGACGGGTTTTTTTCAAACATCTGTGCCTGCCATTTGTTTCGCAGGTCGGGAATGCCGAACGATGGTGCGTAGGTCAGCGACCGGCGGGGCCGGATATTGTTGATGGCGGCCATCATACTGTCAAAGCACATGGTGTGCCCGCCCTCCTTGGCGATGCCGATGCTGGCGTTGATGGCATGGGCTTTTTCCCTGGCTTCGGCACTCTGGCTCAAGATGCCTTTAGGAAAAAAAAGCCTCTTACCCACGTCGGAGAGCATATCGTAGACATGGGGAGCGGCGGCCTTGATGGTTTGATTCAGCTGTTCAGCTAAAGGATTCATGGGTGTCCATCCTCAACGGGTTTGACCAAGCCGGAGGCATCGACAAAATCCAAAAAGAATCTGCGATGTTCCGGATCTCTTCGTATATCGTGGCGGCGGGTTAACATACGAGTCATGCGATACGCGGACAGATACGATGAAAATGATGTTTACTTCCTGAAGACAAAATATGTCAAGGGAAAAGTGCTTGAAAAATCAAGAGGATGCGGGCCGACCCGTTTTTCCGCCCATGCCGGATGCGCCAATCCCCGTAGCGCGACGAAAAAAAACCCCGCCACACCGGTTCCGTGGCGGGGTTCTCAACGAATCGGTCGGATCGTCGACAGACGGACTATTTTCTGGAGCGCTTGGAAGCCTTGATCGGGTTGATCTTCTGGTTTTTTTCACTCGTGATCGAACTGACATGGGTGGCCAGATTACAGTTGCCGTTCTTCCACTTGTTGGTGGGTTCAGGGCAGGCGGAACAATACCAGCCTGAACGAATCTCGATGGTTCGGCCACATCCCTTGCACTGCTCCACGATTTCAAAGCATACGCCACCGTTGTATCCGCAACCCTTGGCTGTCATGAAGGCACATTCCATGCCCTTGCGAACCGTTGTACATTTCATTTAACAAACCTCCCGGTATGGTCTAAATAACTAAAAAGGCCAAAGAGAAAAGTTCCTCCGGCCTTTTCAAAATCGAGCGATATATATTAAGGTCAAACCGGCTTGTCAAGCACTTTCTTCCAGGGGCTCATCCGCATCCTGGTAAACGTGGACATCTCGCTGGGGGAACGGGATGGAAACACCATTGGCGTCGAAGGCTCGCCCTCAAGAGAAAATACAGGGTAAATTCGGAAAAATTGGCGCGTGGCCGTTTTTGTTGTCACGAGATTGATTGACTTTTCAAACAAATAGACTATTGTCAGAAAGTACTTTTTTAAATCACATGGGTCCATCAATCCTGCTTGTCATGGCGACGGCCGCACGCATTCATTCACATCTTAATCATCATACAGGAATTCTTATTCATGATCATAGATGAAGCACGCCAGGTTCTGCAAACTGAAGCAGACGGCATTGAAAAGCTGATCGACCGCCTCGATCACCGATTTGAGCAGATGGTGCAGGCCATCTTAAACGCAACCGGACGCGTTATCATCAGCGGCATCGGCAAATCCGGAATTATTGGCAGGAAAATCAGTGCGACGTTAAACAGTACCGGTACACGATCGTTGTTTCTGCATCCCGTGGAGGCCATGCACGGCGACCTGGGAATGGTCTGCACGGACGACATATTTCTGGCCATGTCTTACAGCGGAGAAACCGATGAACTGAATATACTGATGCCCAGTATCCGCGCCATCGGATGCACCGCCATCTCCATGACGGGAAACCCGGCGTCTACCCTGGCCAAACACAGCGACATCGTTATTGATGTGGGTGTTGAAAAAGAGGCCTGTCCCCTGGGTCTGGTACCGACGGCCAGCACCACGGCCCTGCTGGCCATGGGAGATGCGTTGGCCGTGGTGCTGATCAACAAGAAGCATTTCAATACCAGCGATTTTAAAAGGTTTCACCCCGGCGGCGCGCTGGGTCAGCGGCTCTCCAGCCGGGTAAAGGACATCATGTTCAGCGGCGAAGCGGTTCCCACAACCACCATCTCCGCCTCCATGCAGGAAGCCGTTGAGGAGATGGACCGTCACGGGCTGGGCGCCCTGATCATCGTCGACGAAAACCAACGGCTGGCGGGTATACTCACCGACGGTGACCTCAGACGCATGATCGCCCAGAAAAAGACGGTTTTCGAACAATCTCTGACCGCGGAGATGACCCCATCGCCCCTGCACACCTTTGCGCAAACACCTGCCTTTGATGCCCTCAACATCATGGAACAACATGAAGTCACCGTTCTGCCCATCATCGACGATGGCCGCCGGGTTCTGGGAATCCTGCACCTGCATGATATTCTCGGCAAAGGCGAATTCAAGTTCAACGGACTCGATCCCGTCAAAAAAGGGTAGCTTATCTGAATATCCGGCAAGGAGCTGTTATGAAACAAGAAAAAATAAAAACCAATATCCAGACGATGGGTGAAGCAAAGATTCCATCTCCGATGTTAAGGGAAGATCACGGAGGGATCAACCACCTGTTCGTTTCCGATGAAGACCAGGTGATGATCAACATCAAGCGGGCGTACTTACAAAAAATGATGGAAAAAGGAGAGTCACCACCGACCCTCGAAGTAGCCGGTCCGCGAAAAACAGTCTATTTCGACCCGTCCAAAGTCAGGTGCGCCGTCGCCACCTGCGGGGGGCTGTGCCCGGGACTCAACGACATTATCCGGGCCATTGTGCTGGAACTACACTACCGCTACGGCGTAAAGCTCATTTACGGTGTCCGCCACGGATTGGAGGGGTTTATCCCCGAGTACAAACACGATTTTCTGGATCTGACACCGGCCAAGGTGACCACCATCATGAACATGGGCGGCAGTATTCTCGGATCATCGCGGGGCGCCCAAGATATCGACCGGGTGGTGGACTGCCTGGAGGTGAACAATGTCGGCATCCTGTTCATGGTGGGCGGCGACGGCACGCTGATGGCCGCGTCCAAGATTGCGGATGCCATTGCTCAACGGAAACTGAAAATCAGCGTGGTCGGCATCCCCAAAACCATCGATAACGACATTCATCTGATTTCCCGCTCCTTCGGGTTCGATACCGCGGTGGATGTCGCCCGATTGGCCATCCAGAGCGCCCACAACGAGGCCATCGCTTACCCTAACGGTTTGGGCCTCCTCAAGCTGATGGGGCGACATTCCGGTTTCATTGCCGCAACGGCATCCCTGGCTCAGCAGGATGCCAACTTCGTATTGATTCCCGAAGTTGACTTCGACCTTGATGGGCCCAAAGGATTGATGGCTGCTTTGGAGGCAAGGATGACCAGCCGGGGGCATGCGGTGGTCGTGGTGGCCGAGGGGGCCGGGCAGAAATTTTTTGAAGATGTTGATGAGCGTCGGGATCCATCCGGCAATATCCGGCTCAATGATATCGGTCCTTTTTTAAGGGATACGATCAAGGCCCATTTTGTCCAAAAGAACATTCCCTTGAACGTCAAATATATCGACCCCAGTTACATGATTCGCAGCTTGCCGGCAAATGCCAATGACAGCGTTTTCTGCGGCTTTTTAGGTAGGGATGCCGTGCATGCGGGGATGGCGGGCAAGACCAAGCTGGTCATCGGACACTGGAACAATCATTTCGTGCATTTGCCCATGGAAGCCACGGCAGGAAAGAGAAAACAAGTCAGGCCGAACGGAAAGCTGTGGACAACCGTACTGGAGTCGACGGGTCAGCCGTCGCTGAAAAACGATCCTTCCTAGCCGGGGGGCGTAAGCAACAAGTCGGTTATAACCCGGGCGTGGCGGCAAGCCGCCCCCTGATTGGAAAGCACCGCCCGTTTTGCCAGACGGCCCAACCGACGGGCTTCACCGGGATGCGTCAACAAATATAGGGCACGGTCGGCCAAATCCGTTCCGTCTTTTACACAAATCCCGCCGCCAAATGTCTCGAGCAGGGTTCTGGCCTCTTCGAAATCTTCCATGGAGGGACCGAAGAGCACCGGTTTAGCACACACGGCGGCCTCCAGCACGTTCTGCCCACCAAGGGGAACCAGGCTCGCCCCGCAAAACACCACCGAAGCCATGGCGTAAACGTTGCGCAATTCACCGATGGTGTCCAAGATCACCAGCGGTGCATGCCGGCCGCCGGCCGCCGCGTTTCCCAACTCGGTTCGATATTGCCATTTAATTCCTTTGATATTTGCAAGTTCGGCGATCCGGGCCGATCTCTCGATATGACGCGGTGCAATAATGAAAACCAGGCGAGGCACCAGCGCCGCCAGTCGGAGGTAGACCTCCATTAAAATATCCGCTTCCGCCCCCCGAATACTACCTGCGATGAATACCGGTGTATGCTTATCCATGGTGAAAAGCCGTTTTAAATCTTCGATCACGCCATCGTTTGAATTCAAATCCCGGGCGTCCATCTTCACATTGCCGTTAATCTGAACCCGATGCGCCGGTGCGCCCAGACGGATGATCCGCCGGGCGTCCGCTTCGGAGATCATACTGAAGGCATCCACCTTTGCCAAAACCGGCTTTATCAGCGATCGGATGATCATGTACGAACGGATCGATCGGGCAGAAATCCGTCCATTGAGAAAGACGGTTTTGATTCCGGCGCGATGGGCTCTGACGATCCAATTGGGCCAGATCTCCGTTTCCATGCAAACCAGCATATCCGGCCGATGGACCGAAAGAAACCGCCCGATGGGTCCCCATAGGTCCACCGGCGCATATCGCACGGTTGCCCGATTGGTGAATTGTTTGCGGGCGTATCGTTGCCCGGTCATGGTGGTGGTGGTAAGCAGAATGGATACATGCTTACATGTGGCGTCCAGGGCGTGAACGATGGTTTCAGCGGCTTTGACCTCGCCCACGGAAACGGCGTGGATCCAAATTTTATAACACCCGGGTTTGATCGAATCCTGATATGGTCGATCATATCCTAGCCGCTGTACCAACACCGACCTTCGCTCCGGATCTCTCTTCCCGTGATGCCAGAGTGCGGGAAGGAGAATCAGGGCGAGCCCGGAACCCAAAAATAGATACAGGAAATGGATAATATTCATGGTCGCAGGCTAACCACTGTTTACTGACTTTCAATGACCGATTGGGGGTCAAGGGTTCGCTGAACCTGGACGAACCGCCCACGGTTAATGCGAAGCATCTGCAGGGTCTTGTCCGCTTCTCCATTCTCTGCAAAGTTTGTCCGGCCGGAAACCCCTTCGTAATCAGCAAGTTGCAACAGGGTCTGCTTCAAGTCCCGCCTTGAGTCGGTGGCTGTCTGGCGCAATGTCTGAAACACCATCATGGCCGTATCATAGGCCACCGCCTCGATGATACCCGGAACCCTGCCATAGGCGCTCCGGAAAGCCGCT
>Ga0209633_10005186_pt1 | contig 11510 bp, 10 predicted proteins | sample Cruoilmetagenom1_FD_187290 | JGI IMG/M metagenome (GOLD analysis project Ga0209633, IMG submission 187290) | Oil polluted marine microbial communities from Coal Oil Point, Santa Barbara, California, USA - Sample 1 (SPAdes) (version 2) | ecosystem: Environmental > Aquatic > Marine > Oil seeps ... | reverse complement strand
CGGCTCCAAACGCGAAGTCACCAACGCAAAAGAAGAAGGTGTCGAGTTCCTGTGGAATCGTCAGCCAATTGAAATCATCGGTAACGGCAAGGTTGAAGGCATAAAAGTGATCACCACCCAACTGGGTGAGCCCGATGAACGCGGCCGGCGTCGCCCGGAACCCGTCGCCGGTTCGGAAGAGATCATCCCAGCCGACAGCATCATTATCGCCTTCGGTTTTCGACCCAGCCCGGCCAAATGGTTTGAAGACTTCAAGATCGGTACCGACGACCGTGGCCGCGTGGTTGCCAGTCAGCACCAGGATTACGCCCACCAGACCAGCAACCCCAAGGTCTTCGCCGGTGGCGACATGGTGCGCGGTTCGGACCTGGTGGTTACCGCTGTATATGAAGGCCGTCAGGCGGCGGAAGGCATCATCGATTATTTAAATGTATAGGGCACCTCTAAAAACATTTCCACCACCAAGGCACCAGGCACGCCAAGGTGAGTTACGCTATAAAAACCGATTGTTTGCAAAGACAATTTAATTACATAATAAAAAAAACTTGGCGTCTTGGCGTCTTGGTGGTAAAAAAAAATGACTGAGTTGAAAAACGATCGCTTCCTGCGCGCCCTGTCACGCGAACCCGTTGACATGACCCCGGTGTGGATGATGCGTCAGGCCGGGCGCTACCTACCGGAATATCGCAAGACCCGCGAACAGGCCGGTAATTTTCTCAATCTATGCAAGACACCGGATCTGGCCTGCGAAGTCACCCTGCAACCCTTGCGTCGCTTCGAGCTGGATGCCGCCATTTTATTTTCTGACATTCTAACCATTCCCGATGCGATGGGACTGGGACTTTATTTTGAAGAAGGCGAAGGCCCCAAGTTTGAAAAGCCCATCGCCCGCCCGGCCGATGTCGACAGACTGACCGTGCCCGATATAGAAGAAGAGCTGGGTTACGTAATGGCTGCGGTCAGCATCATCCGCCGTGAACTGGATGGCAAAGTGCCGCTGATCGGTTTTTCCGGCAGCCCCTGGACCCTCGCCACCTACATGGTCGAAGGCGGCGGCACCAAGGACTTTGCCAAGGTCAAGGGCATGATGTTCGACCGTCCCGACCTGATGCATAAATTACTCGATAAACTGGCCGACACGGTGACCGTTTATCTCAATGCCCAGATCCAAAGTGGCGCCCAGGCCGTGATGATCTTCGATACCTGGGGCGGCATCCTCACCCCGCGTGACTATAAAGAATTCTCCCTGCAATACATGCAGCGCATTGTCGAAAACCTCACCCGCGAGGCCGATGGTCGCAAGGTGCCGGTGGTGCTGTTCACCAAGAACGGTCATTGCTGGCTGGAGGACATTACCAATACCGGTTGTGATGCGGTGGGTCTCGACTGGACTATCGACATTGGGGATGCGCGAAAACGTGTCGGCGATCGTGTGGCCCTGCAAGGCAATATGGACCCGACCGTGCTGTATGCCTCCCCCGAGCGTATCCGCAAAGAAGTAGGTACCATTTTGGAAAGCTATGGCAAGGGTCCGGGACACGTCTTTAATCTCGGCCACGGCATCCAGCAAAACGTCAACCCAGATAATGCCGGTGTCTTCGTCAACGCCGTCCACGAATTAAGCAAACCCTACCATCGGGATTGATATTTTATTCAAGTCGACTCTCGGCATACTTCACCCTTCCCCCCCCTTTAAGGGAAAAAAGTAACGGTGAAGAAATCAAATCGACATCTTTTCTCTTACTGGGTTTATTTATAAATATTCCACGCCATGCTGCTATAGTACGGCTGGTAGCCAATACCGCGTAACTTTGATAAGTTCTTCAAAACGGCCGTGCGGCCGATCAAAATAGTCGCTGCGAATGGCTGATTGAGATAGTTACCAATCCCTCGAGAACAGCCAGCGATTGACAATCCCGGCCTCAAACCGGCCTTTCAGCAAAATTAGTATAACTTTGTTAATATACGCTGGTTTTAGTTTTGAAACATAATCTACAGAAGGAGAGCCCGATATGGCCTCGAAAAAGAAAACAAGCAAAGTAATCACCAGTGCCGCGGCAGTAAAGGCCGTGGATACCGCCGTTAACAGCCTGGCTGAGATGGCTTCATCGACAGTCAAAGCAGTTACCACCGTTGGCAAAGAAAGCAAAAAATTGGCCGCCGAAGCCAAACGCCTAAGTAAAAAACGGGCAATGCTGATGAGAAAGAAAAAAACAGCAGCAACAAAGGTGAGAAAAGATGCCAGTGCGCTCAACAAAAAAGCCTTAAAAGCGATCGAAAAAGATATTGCGGCCAACAAGAAAGACGCCGCCAAAATTGCAACCCAAAAAGCAGTTGTGTCGGAAGAATTGACCACACTCAAAGCAGCGTCAAAACAAGCCGTGGCCTACAATAAAGCAGTCGCCATGGCCGATAAAATTCTGAATAAACCTAAAAAGAAAGTGCGTAGGAAAAAAGCCGTGAAAAAAACGGTAGAACTGGTACCGACAATCGCAAACGTCGCCTAAACCATCGCCCACCGAATCAGGTGGGCTTTTTTTGCCCACGCGTTCTGAATAGAAATATTTTATATGTAATGGTCATTTACAGCCAGGAAGAGTCAGCCAACAATTATCCGTGTATGGCCGGTTGATACTGAAAACGCTCATTAGTGATAAAAAATTCTGTAAGCTAGTATCGATTCTATCCGGGCACAAACGAGACTAAGCACAAAATGCAAGTCTGTCCCTGTCCTGCAAGTTTTTGTGGGCAAGGAATATGGAGGATAAATTGACGCGTGGGCATAAGAAACATGCCCACATTGCCTGGCCTTATACTGATTAGGCTGTCTCTGAAAGAAATTGCTTTAAGGGTTGCACTTGAGCGATAAGGGTTAGCTCCGCCAAGGAGGTTCTATGCACAGTCTCTGCTGGAATTTCTATTCCACCCAGTTCCAGCGAACGTGTTGAACATGCATCCTGGATGATAGTCACTTCAAAGCCTCGTTCCATTGCGCCCCGCGTTGTGGTGCTTACACACATGTGTGTCATCATCCCCACTACCACCAAGCGTTTAATGCCTTGTTCCTTTAGATACGTTTCTAGTTCTGTTTGCCAGAATGCGTTGGGATAGTGTTTACCAATACACCGCTCATTCGCCAAGGGTTGAACGCTTGGGTGAATTTTTTGTCCCTCGCTGTCCGGGAGCATGAAGGGCGGCTCTGGATTAAGGTTTTCGTGCTGAATATGTACAATCGGTAGTTGCTGTTCTCGAAAAAGACCAAGTAACTGCGCGGCTTTTTCAGCCGCTAGCTCTGGTTGCTCCAAAACAAGTGCTCCTCCTGGAAAATAGTCATTCTGAATATCAATTAAGACAAGTGCCGTGTTTTCCATTGTTGTTTCCTATTTGTGTGGGTGGAAACAAGATTACAGAAGGGGATATTGAAAGCTAATGGCCAAAAATGACTATTTGTGGTTGAATATGGCCATTATGCCAGCCCCTCTTAATATCTATGTCCTTGATTACCCAGGTGCGTTGGCGTCCGCAAAATATGGCGTATATGACCTTTTTACTATTGCCAATTATCAGGCCGACCAGGAATTATTCACTTGCCGCCCATTAACAGCCTCGGTGGAGCCTGTTAAAGGTCGTGAAAGTATTATTTTTATCCCGCCTTCTCTAGCGAAGGAGCTCCCTTCATTTTCTGACCCTGAGACACTGTCTTTATTAAAAAGCTGGCATCACTCAGGGGCGGTTTTGGTGGCTGCTTGCGCGGGTGTTTTTTGGCTTGCTAATACGAGGCTATTGGATGGTAAGCAGGCCACGACACATTGGCTGTTATGCGATGATTTGGCAGCCAACAACCCATTAATTGAAGGGGTTAGAAAACACGAAATGGTTGTTGATCAAGGGGATATAGTCACTGCTGCCGGACTTTATGCATTTCAAGATTTGGCACTACATCTCATTGCAAGATTTGCGGGATTTGCACTGGCGAAGAAGGTGGCCGACTTTTCCTTACTCGATCTTAAAGGCAGACTACAAGCCTATTACCAACGATTTTACCCAGTTTTCACCCATGGCGATAGCGTAATTGTTAAGGCTCAGAAGCTTTGCTCAGAACAGCTTTATTCAAGTATCACTATCATGCAATTGGCCGAGCACTGTCATCTCAGCCCGCGGACCTTGTTGCGACGCTTTAAGCTGGCAACGGGATACAGTCCAAAGCAATACATCATCCAGCTGAGAGTGGAAAAGGCTAAACAGCTTATGGAGCTAGAAAAAATTAGCATTGAGGAAATTGGCTATAAACTAGGTTACACAGATACGAGTAACTTCATTAAGATTTTTAAAAAGGTGGTTGGTGTAACCCCGGCTGAGTTCCAGTCAAGACAAACAATATAGATAAATGTGCTGACCAATGAAGCTTCGAGATCCATTGGGTTTTTACCTCCCCCAAATGGCCGCTATTGCTGCTGAGCAGATCTTCGAAGACTGAACCCTGAATGACCGAGAAGGGTCGCAATCAAACATTAAGTAATATGGTCCATGCCTACCTCTCGTATCGATAATACAAGCAGGACAGCATTCCCAATTTTATTCAATCCTGATCAACATGGGTTATCGTCAATCTATCAAACTGTGGTTACCTATGTATATTTCCCCTTTCTTTCAAACCGGAATCTGAAAGGACACCCCGCCCTGTCTGCTTATGAGAACACATGCGCTATAAATAGCGATTTTACCTCAAACTGCTTTGAATTCAGGCAATTGAAATTTGAATAAGGCACAGTTTTCTGTTGTTATTAGAAATAAAAACATGTTCCCGTCAGGAACCGAACCCATAGCGGCCAAAGGTAAGTTTATGCGTATTCAATGGATTTTGATTTTATTGCCCGTGCTGGCTTTTTCGTTTTCTGCCAGGGCCAAACCACTTCCAGTTGAGGATGTACCTGCCCCCCTGAAACCGTGGGTCAAGTGGGTGTTGCAGGAGAATGAGGAACATGCCTGCCCGTTCCTGTACCAGGATGTGAATCAGCGCCGCTGCGTCTGGCCGACCTCACTCAAGTTGATATTGAATAACACACAGGGTCGGTTCAGTCAGGGCTGGTCTGTTTATAAAGATAGTTGGCTGACATTACCGGGCGCAACGGAGCTGTGGCCGCAGGCTGTGACGGTGAATAACAAGCCTGCCATCATTAACAATCATCAAGGCAAACCGGCGATTTTTTTGAAGCCGGGGACATATACGGTCAGTGGCCGGTTTTTGTGGGACAAGTTGCCCGAGTCGTTGACCATTCCTGAAGATACGGGTCTGCTTGAGCTCAGTATTCATGGTAAAAATATTTTATTCCCGGACCGCGACAATCAAGGGCGCTTATGGTTGCGTGAGCGTGACACGGGCAAAGCACCGGCCCAACGAAGGAGTGACAAAGTTGAGTTAAAGGTCTATCGACGCATTACTGACGAGATCCCTTTACAGGTCACCACCCACATCGATATGCAGGTCTCCGGCAAACAACGTGAACTGGTACTGGGCACAGCTTTAAAGAAGTTCATTCCCCTGCATATCCGTAGCCCCCTGCCTGCCCGCCTGGAACCGGACGATAACCTGCGCGTGCAAATCAGAGCAGGCCGCTGGCAAATCGAGCTCACCACCCGGCTTCCGGGACAGGTCACGACGTTAGCACCCGGCAAGAGCAAGCACCTGTGGCCGAAGCAGGAGGTCTGGGTGTTTGAGGCCAGAAACCACTTGCGGCTGGTCGAGATTGAAGGGCTGAAGAGTATCGATCCCCGCCAGACCACCCTGCCGCGTCACTGGCAGGAACTGCCTGCCTACAGTGTCTCACCGGGTGAGAGCATGGTATTCAAGCCGATCCGGCGGGGCGATCCCGATCCGGAACCGGACAAGCTTTCCCTGAAACGACTTATCTGGCTGGACTTTGATGGTAATGGTTATACCTTCAAGGATCGGATCACCGGCAGCATGACCCGCGGCTGGCGCCTGAATGCCGCAACAGGGATCGATCTGGGACGTGTATCCATTGATGGTGAACCACAATTCATTACTCGAGAGGAAGGTGATGGACAAAAGACCGGTGTGGAAGTGCGTCGAGGTAAAGTAAACCTCAAGGCAGATAGTCGTTACCCTGCCGATGTCAGCACGATTTCCGCCACGGGCTGGGATCACGATTTTTATTCCGTCAGCAGCCAGCTGGAACTGCCCCCCGGTTACAAACTTTTCTCTGTCTCTGGTACCGACAACAACCCGCACACATGGCTGCAACGCTGGAGCTTACTGGATTTGTTTCTGGTGTTGATCATCAGCCTGGCGGTGACCCGTCTCTGGTCCTGGCAGCAGGGCATATTTGCCTTGATAACAACGGTATTAATCTGGCACGAAGCCATGGCGCCGCAGTTCATCTGGCTCAACCTGCTGGCGGCCATTGCATTGTTACGCGTGTTACCCAGTGGCCGGATTGAGAAACTGATAAAAATGTATCGCAATCTTAGTCTGCTTGCGCTGATTATTATTGTTGTCCCCTTCATGGTGCATGAGGTCAGGACGGGCCTGTATCCGCAACTGGAATACTCGTGGAAAAATATTGTCTCACCAACTTATGCTGTCAGACAACAGGCGAAACCTGAGACCGAGATGGATACCGCCGGGCTGAGGGAAGAAAAAACAGCCCCACCTTCTGCCTCACTCTCCAAACGTAAAAGCGTCAAAAGCCATATGCAGGATTCCTACCGGCCGGAACTGGCGCAACTGGCCCGCAATTTTTCCCTGTTGGATCCCAAGGCCAATATCCAGACAGGCTTCGGCACACCGGAGTGGTCCTGGCAGACCATTCACCTGAAATGGAACGGCCCGGTCAGCAAGGCGCAAGAGATCAGCTTTATTTTCATCCCGCCTTGGCTTAATTTGTTGCTGTCCTTTTTGCGCGTCATTTTATTGGCTGCTCTCGCCATGTTCCTGATCGCCGAAAGTGGCCTGTTTAAAGTTGGCTGGCAACAACTCATTAAACGCAATGTGGCAACGGCTTCGGTGTTACTCCTGTTGTCATTATTCAGTCTGCCCGGACAAGATGTGTCCGCTGCCGACATGCCGTCGAAGGAAATGCTCAAGGAGTTAAAAGAAAGATTGCTTGAGCCCCCGAATTGCAAACCGACCTGTGCCGAGGCCGCAAGACTACGGGCCGAGATACAGGGCAACAGTTTATTGCTGCGTCTTGAACTGCATGCAAAAGACAATACCGCCGTGATCCTGCCCGGCATCCATTCACAATGGTTACCCTCCCAGGTGAGCCTTGACGGCAAACCGGCACAAGGCCTGTATCGAAGCAAGGCAGGTCATTTATGGATCAACCTGCCGAAGGGGGTTCACCAGATATTAATGCGTGGCCGCCTGCCGGAAGGTAAACACTTTCAACTACCGCTACCCCTGCGGCCACACCGCGTTGAGGTCAGCGCAACGGGCTGGACGGTTGAAGGTCTTCATGAAAATGGCCTGGCCGATCAGCAATTGCAATTCACGCGGGACGAGAAAACCCTGCAAACCCAAAAGCAGGCCTTGCTGGAACCGGGCAAGCTGCCCGCTTTCGTTCGCATCGAACGGACTCTGCATATCGGCCTTGAGTGGCAAATTGAAACCCGTGTCAGCCGCATCTCATCGCCGGGTACGGCCGTGGTACTGAATGTTCCCCTGTTGCAAGGCGAAGCCATTACCACCGACGGCATCCGGGTTGAAAAGGGCAAGGTTCTGGTCAGCCTGGCGGCCAAGACACACCATCTCCGTTGGCAATCCGTACTGAAAAAACAGCCCCGACTCACCCTGACCGCACCGCAAACCACCTCCTGGGTAGAGATCTGGCGGGTCGACATCAGCCCGATCTGGCACCTGCAAATGGAAGGTATCCCGGTGGTGCATCATAAAACACCGCAGGGAAACTGGTTACCCGAATGGCGGCCCTGGCCCGGAGAGAAAATCAAACTGGCCTTTACCCGTCCCCAAGGTGTGGCGGGACGGACCTTGACCATTGATAACAGTCACCGGCGGATAAAGGCCGGTAAGCGCGCCAGCGATACCCGACTGACGCTTAATCTACGCAGCAGTCAGGGTCAGCAACATAGCTTGACCCTGCCGGAGCATGCCAGCCTGCAATCGGTGCTGATCAACGATATCGCGCAACCCATTCGACAGGAGGACCGTAAGGTCACCCTGCCCATCTCCCCCGGCAAACAAAAGATCACCCTCAGCTGGCGTGATGAAAAGGGAATCGGTTTATTGTTCCGCACGCCTAAAGTCAATCTGGGTACAGACAGCGTCAATACATCAAGTAACATTTTACTCGGCCGGGATCGCTGGGTCCTGTTGGCGGGCGGGCCGCGCATGGGACCGGCGGTTTTATTCTGGGGCGTGCTGATCGTTGTCGTACTGATCGCCTATGGCCTGGGCAAGATTCCCCTCACACCGATCAAGAGTTGGCAATGGATCCTGTTGGGCATCGGACTTACCCAGATCGATATGGTGTTGAGCATGGTAATTATCGGCTGGTTATTTGCACTGGGTTGGCGCGCCCGGATCGACAAACAAGCCAGTAACATCCAGTTTAACCTGATGCAGGTTGCCCTGCTGATCCTGTCGCTGCTTGCCCTGGTTAGTTTATTCATGGTGGTTGAACGTGGCCTGCTGGGTCACCCCGATATGCAGGTCGTCGGCAACCAGTCCCATGCCTATGATTTGAAATGGTTCCAGGATCGAAGCGGTGACACCTTGCCCACGGCATGGGTGCTGTCGGTACCGCTACTGATATACCGTTTATTGATGCTGGCCTGGGCGCTGTGGCTGGCCTTCAGCCTGCTGCAATGGTTAAAGTGGGGTTGGTCCTGTATTTCCGCGAATGGTCTGTGGCGGGAAATCAAATCGGATAAAAAGAAGCAATCTGAACCAAGCGGGCCGGCGGAATAAACAGAAAAATCTTCTGTTTCAGGCATTGCGCATATCAGCTCACTCTTTTATCGCATAGGCACCCTGTTCCCAGTCGCGAATGATTTTTTCTGCGCGCTGACAGTCAGCATCGTCGACCATGATGCTGACCAGTCCCATGGCAGGTAATTCACCCATGCCGCCCTGCAGGTATTCGCCACGGATGTGTGCGCTCACACCTTCCTGTTGCAGGATATTCTTGATCAGATTGGCCTCAATGGTGTTTTTGGCGTCATAAATATTTTTCATTATTGCTACTTACACCACTTATTTATTTCTGCTTGCAAACGTTGGGTCTCCTGTTGTTTGACCGACGCTGGCAGGGTATGCCGTTTTCCTTCCGCATCCAGCTTATAGAGACTCGCGGCACTTTTGTACTGTCGTAAGGTATCCTTGGCTCGGGCGCATTGCATTTTTCTTTTTTGTTGTTCTTTTTTTTGCTTTTGTTTTTTTTCCTGTCGTGCCAGACGATCCCCTTCCAGGGCCTGGATCATTTTATCTCGCTGCGCCCTGGGATCGATATTGTGACTTGAAGGTAGTGGTTCATTATTTTGATTAGCACTGCTGCTGGAACGAATAGGCATTTGCTTCGCTCCCTCCGGAGGCGGTTGTTCACCATAATGGACATTGCCCTCGGCGTCGACCCATTTATAGATACCGGCTGCATTGGCATAGCCAGAAGACAAAGAACATAACAGGACTATTAATACAGAGTAGCGCGTGCTGATTTTCATAAACCTTCCCCCTTATGCTCTTCCTTCTTTCAAGCGATCCAGCCTCAACCTTTGTCTTTCATCAAACAGGTGTCTCGCCCCCAACCAGGTCGCCCCCATACTGGCGAAGCCGGTCCCGGCGGCGATCATGAACATGATCAGGATTTGATACTTTACCGCTTCCATGGGCGGGCTGCCTCCCAGGATCTGACCGGTCATCATCCCCGGCAGGCTGACGATCCCGGCCGCGGCCATGGAGTTGATCATGGGCATCAAACCCACCCGCACCGATTCACGCACAATTTCCGATACCGCCGGTCGCCATTCATAACCCAGGATCAATTGCGCCTCGATAATACCGCGTTTTTCCCAGGCCCCGCTAGTGAGGCGATCCAGCGACAGGGCAACACCGGTCATGGTATTACCCAACATCATACCCAACAAGGGTATCGCATACTGCGGGGTGTACCAGGGTTCAACATTGATGACGGCGATGAGCACAAACACGGCAATCGTAAACGAAGAAATAAACATCGACAGGGTACCCAGCCCATATCCCCACCAACCGCCGAAACTGCGCCTTTGCCGGGCCATGACTTCATAACCCGCCACCGACAACATCACTATCGCAAGCAATATCACCCAGGCCATATGGGCGCGATCGAACAAGGTCTTTAATACCAGCCCGATCAACATCAACTGTACCGTGGTACGAACAGCGGCAATGATGATTTGTTTACCCAGCCCAAGTTGCATCGCCATAGATAAAATGGCCAACAGGACCACCAGCCCGGCGGCAACGGACAAATCAAATGCACTTAAGGGGATCACATTCATGCCGCCACCCGCTGGAGTTGGCCATCCTGTTCAAGCACATAGTGTTGGCTGGCAATGCGCTTGTTTTGTGATCGATCATGGCTGACCCAGATCACCGGACATTGTTGCGCCTTCATATAAGCGATAACAATTTGCTCGACCTTTTCTGTGCTGGTCGTATCCAGATTGGCCGTCGGCTCATCGAGCAACAAGGCCTTTGGGCCATGACACAACAAACGTAACAAGGCGAGGCGTTGTCGCTCACCGGTCGAACAACGCGACACCTCCCAGTCCAGAACCTGTTTGTCAAAACCCAGTTGGGCAAACCAGTCAAGTTGTTGTTCATTCAATTCCGGAAAATGTTGGCCGACCCGGTTACACCACCAGAAACTTTCGGCGGGTAATAAGCCAACTTGCTTGCGCCACTGACTGGCGCGCATGTGCTTACGGCTTTGCACATCGAAACTGACCTCCCCGTTATTCGGGATCAGGTCGATAATGGCCTTTAACAAAATCGATTTACCGGCACCGGAGGGTCCGGCAAAACTGACACATTGCCCAGCGGCTACATCAAGATCAACGGGACCGATGTGATGACACCGTAATTGTTTTATGGATAGATCACCCACGCACTGAACCTCATAGTCTTTATGGTTTTGTTTTCAGTATACCTATTTAATGCAAAAGCAACAGTATGCTATATACTTTTCACATAACACTTTCGACTCAATAACAGAAAAAACTCGAGGTCATTATGTCACAACCCGATTGTCCCCAAACCACACCCTATGGTATTGAACTCGACGCCGGTGATTACTGGTGGTGTTCCTGCGGCAAGTCCAAAAACCAACCCCTTTGCGATGGCTCGCATAAAGATACCGACTTTGAACCGGTAAAGTTTAGCGTCGACGAAAAAAAGACCGTCTGGTTATGTGGCTGTAAACAAACCAAAAACCCGCCGTTATGTGATAGCTCACATAACAAGTTATAAAAAAGCCCGCATCGCGGGCTCT
>Ga0209633_10005185_pt1 | contig 11511 bp, 11 predicted proteins | sample Cruoilmetagenom1_FD_187290 | JGI IMG/M metagenome (GOLD analysis project Ga0209633, IMG submission 187290) | Oil polluted marine microbial communities from Coal Oil Point, Santa Barbara, California, USA - Sample 1 (SPAdes) (version 2) | ecosystem: Environmental > Aquatic > Marine > Oil seeps ... | reverse complement strand
TATAAGAAAATAGTATATTTGCCTAAAATTGTTTTTATTTTAAATACGCTTTAATGAAAGGACCCTTATTTTATGCCAAAATTTTACTCTTTGGCGAATACGGAATCATAAAGGATTCTAAAGGATTAGCCATACCTTATAACTCTTATAAAGGTGCATTAAAAGTGGCTGATGATTTGTCTGAAACTGCAAAAAAATCTAATCAAAATTTATTAAAATTTCATCAATATTTAGCTGCCGTAGTGGATAGCGATATTGCTCATTTCAGATTAAATGAATTGAAAACTGATATAGATCGAGGCATGTATTTTGACTCTAGTATTCCCCAGGGTTATGGAGTAGGCAGTTCTGGTGCTTTGGTGGCTGCTATTTATGATAAATATGCTGATGACAAAATTACAGTTTTAGAAAATTTAACTAGAGATAAATTATTAAAATTAAAAGATATTTTTTCAGAAATGGAATCTTTCTTTCATGGCAAAAGTTCGGGTTTAGACCCTCTAAACAGTTATTTAAGCTTGCCTATTTTAATCAACTCAAAAGATCATTTAGAAGCTACCGGCATACCATCTCAAAAAGAAGGAAAAGGAGCTGTTTTTCTATTGGATTCTGAACAAATAGGAGAAACTGAACCAATGGTTAGCATTTTTATGAATAAAATGAAAAATGAAGGGTTTAGAAAAATGATCAATGAAGATTTTGCCAAATATACAGATGCTTGTATTGACGATTTTTTACATGGTAATGCCAAATCATTATTTGGTAATGTAAAACAACTTTCTAAAGTTGTATTGGCAAATTTTAAACCCATGATACCGAAAGCTTTTCATACATTATGGCAACAAGGTATTGATACCAATGCCTACTACTTAAAGTTATGTGGTTCAGGTGGTGGTGGTTATATTTTAGGTTTTACTAAAGATTATGATAAAGCCCAGGAAATTCTAAAAAATTACAAGTTAGAATTAGTTTACAGATTTTAATTCCATAGTGATGGATTTACTAAAAGCTGCTGAAAACAACACCCCAAAACAACCAAATAAATATCCTTTTTATTATAAATTTTTAAGCCTACTCTCTGTGGTTAGGGGATATAATATTGTAATTATTGTAATCGCTCAATATTTAGCATCACTATTTATTTTTTCACCGGAAAAATCTTTAAAGCAAGTATTGCTAAATCTAGATTTATATTTTATAGTCTTGGCTACAACTTGCGTAATCGCCTCAGGCTATATTATCAATAATTTTTACGATGTTGATAGAGATTTAATCAACAAACCGGAAAAAACTAAAATAGACAGCATAGTATCTCAAAAAACAAAATTGTATATCTATTTCCTATTGAATTTTTTAGGTTTTATTTTCGGATTCCTAGTATCATGGAGAGCTGCTGTTTTCTTTGCAGTTTATATTTTTCTAATATGGTTTTATTCGCATAAATTAAAACAATTCCCTTTGGTGAAATTAATAGCAGCAGCAGTGTTGGCATTGTTACCATTTTTTGCAGTATTTGTATTCTATAAAAATTTCTCTACTATTATTTTTACGCATGCCTCCTTCTTATTTTTTATTTTGCTCATTAGAGAGCTTGTTAAAGATTTAGAAACAATACAAGGAGACATCATTGTAGATTATATGACCTTACCTATAAAATATGGTGAACGATTTTCTAAAATGCTCATTAGCCTTATTGTTTTTCTTACCCTTCCTCCCATATATTTTCTCTTAAAATACCATGAAATAGGTTTGATGAAGTACTTTTTCTATTTTGCAGTTATAGTATTGGTCTTTTTTATGATTTCACTATGGAAATACAATTCAAAAAAACACTATATGTTACTACACACCATACTTAAACTATTAATTATTGCAGGTGTATTTAGTTTGGCCTTTATTGATACATCAGTAATTATAAATAGATTATTATAAGGTTAATTTGAAATGATAAATGTGATTTATTATAATGAATGGTCAATCAATTTTATTAAGCTTTATAGTATTTATACAGTTTAAAGGATTACATTTGCCAAAATTTTAAAATATGGCAAAACAAAACTCGTCGAGAGGACGACACGCCAAATCGTCTTCTTCAAATACTAATAATACCAGAACATCAAAAGATGTAAAAAAAACTTTTGATTCTAAAAAAAAATATACTTCTAAAAGCAAACCTAATCCTTACCGTAAAGATACTCCTCAAAAAAGATTAGAAGAACCTACTGAAATCAGATTGAATAAATACATTGCCAATTCAGGCATTTGTTCACGAAGAGAAGCTGACACTTATATCAAATCAGGAAGTGCAACAGTAAACGGTAAAGTTATTGTTGAGATGGGGTTTAAAGTAAAACTGACTGATGAAGTTAGATTTGATGGCTCTTTGATAAGCCCTGAAGCTAAACGCTTTGTTTTATTAAACAAACCCAAAAATTATATTACTACTATGGATGATGAACGTGGTAGAAATACAGTAATGGAATTAATTGAAAAAGCCACTAAAGAACGTATTTACCCTGTGGGTAGGTTAGATCGAAATACTACGGGCTTGTTATTGTTTACCAATGATGGAGAAATGGCAAAAAAATTAACACATCCTAAGCATAATGTTAGGAAATTATACCATGCGTCATTAGATAAAAAATTGACCATGAAAGATCTTCAGAAAATTTCAGAAAATTTTGTCTTAGATGGCAAAATGGTTTTTGTAGATGCCATTTCTTATATAGAAAATGAATCAAAAACCGAAATTGGTATTGAAATCCATTCCGGTAGAAACAGAATCGTAAGAAAAATATTTGAACATTTTGGCTATAAAGTAGTGAAACTAGACCGGGTTATTTTTTCTGGTTTAACAAAGAAAAATTTACCTAGAGGTAATTGGAGACATCTTACCCAACAGGAAATTAACACCTTAAAAATGATTTAAAATCCTTGTAAATTATCAAGTAATTATTCATTTAAATTTCATACAAAACTAAAAAGAAACCCTTTCTCAGTTAAAAAATATTTTAACTTATTGACGTACAAATATTGGGACACTAGCAATTTGTTAATTTTAATTAACCTCCAAATAGTAGGTCTTGACTATTTTATTTCGCTTTTGTGTCAAGACAATAATGAAAAGAGAAAAGAAATCAGATCATAAATTTTCTCCTTATCTTTTTTTGCTCATCCAAAAAAGATAGAAAAAAAGGATGTCTCTAAAAAGGAATTTTTTCTACGATAAACCGACTTCAAAACTCAGCGTCGAACTTTCTTCTTCTAGTTTTTTGAGCTTTTGTTCATCTATTCTGCCCAAGAGATTTAAAAGCCGAACAAAAGCTCAAAAATCCAATTCTAAAATTCATTCTAGCAAACAACATATAGGTATCGAGAAATTTGAATGTTATTCTATTTAACCAATATCCTAATCATACTTTTTTGACCTACTAAATAATAATTTAAAAATAAAATCAAATGAATTGACGTTCAAATTTTTTATAAATTTTTTTTTGAAAAAAAAATCCCAATTCATATATAAAATTTAATATAATCAATAAGATTATCATTACCTTTACTATTGTCTTTTTTGTAAAAAAACATTTTTTACCAATCATTAAATAATAAATGATGAGAAATCTTACATTTAAAAACAATGACCACATGCCTGCACTAGGGCTAGGTACTTGGAAATCTGAACCAGGCGAAGTATACACGGCTGTAAAAACGGCAATAAAGGAAGGATATAGGCATATAGACTGCGCTCCTATTTACGGAAATGAAAAAGAAGTTGGTGAAGCCATAGCAGAAAGTATAGCCAAGGGTATTGTTACAAGAGGAGAGCTTTGGGTAACATCAAAATTATGGAATGATGCTCATGCAAAGGCAGATGTTATTCCCGCTTTAGGTAAAACTTTAAAAGACCTACAACTAGATTATGTTGATCTCTATTTGATACATTGGCCTGTAGCCTTAAAAAAAGGTGTACTCTTTGCCCAAACAAGTGATGAAATGGTTTCCTTAGCTGATGTTCCTATTGCAGAAACATGGCAAGGTATGGAAGAAGCTTTACATTCCGGTCTTGCCAAACATATTGGTGTTTCCAACTTTGGAATAAAAACACTAAAAAATTTACTTTCTAATTGTAAACTACCTCCTGAAATGAATCAAGTGGAGTCTCATCCTTATTTACAACAAAATAATTTACACTCTTTTTGTGTAGCAAATAATATTTTCTTAACCGCTTATTCACCTTTAGGTTCTGGTGATAGACCAGATGCACTAAAAGCGGTCGATGAACCACTGTTATTAACCGACCCAGTTATCTTACAGATTGCAAATAAAAACAAGGTTTCTCCAGCTCAAGTATTGATAAGCTGGGCTTTACATAGAGGAATTTCTGTTATCCCTAAATCAGTTAATCCGGGCAGGATATTACAAAATTTGCAGGCATCACAATTGATACTATCAGATCAAGACATGAAAGCTATTGGCAAACTAGAAAGGGATTATCGCTATGTAAATGGCAAATTTTGGGTCTTAAAAGGTGGCCCGTATTCATTAGAAGATGTTTGGGCTTAGTTAAAAAACTTCACCATAAAACTAAACTAAACCTGTCTGCCAGTCAAATGCCGAAGAAATAGCAGACAGGTTTTAACAATCAATTTTTCAATAACAACTTCCCTCATACGGCACCTTATAAAGGTATATCATTCAAGAAACTTTGTCAATGATATAAATCATTACACTTTAACTTATTTACTGAAATTTTGATGATGTTTAAAAAATATTTTGATAAAAATCTACGCTATCAAAGAAAAGCTTTTATAAGAGAATGAATAATCATAAGGCTAAAATTCCTCTACCTCTAACACTTCTCCAACTTTTAATTGCAATGCCAAATCCCCTATGCGAACCCGCACCAAACGTAATGTAGGAAAACCAACGGCTGCTGTCATTTTGCGTATTTGTCTAAATTTACCTTCTTTTACTATTATCCTTACCCAGCTTTTGGGACCGTGGCGGTCATCTCTTACTTTTCTATTTGCAATAGGAAAATGATCTACAGATTCAACATGATAAGCTTTACATGGTTTTGTAATGTATTTTATACCATCAAAACCAATTTCTACACCTTTTTGTAATTGCTCTATAGCATTGTCATCAATAATACCATCAACTAGTGCATAATATTCCTTTTCAACTTTTTGACTTCTAATATGTTCACTAACTTTCCCATCAGTTGTCAATAATAGCAATCCTTCCGAAGTTTCGTCTAATCGACCAATAGCCATTGTACCTTCAGGGAACCCAAAGAGCTCTCTCAATAGTTTTTTATTCTTTCTACGGGTTTGGTTATTCACCATCTGACTTAAATAACCATAAGGTTTGTGGAGTATATAGTGATAATGTTTTTTGATTTCTATCATAATCGAATCTTATTACAAAATTAAGATATTTATTTTGGTATTTTTAACCCATGGCAAAAACAGGGCGTGAAAAAAACACAAAGAACAAAGCAAAACATACCAAACTTCTAAATCGTAAAAAAAAGAAACTAAAGCAAGAGAAAACACTTCGTAAAGAAAGACTAAAAGCAATAGTTAAAAAAGCCAATAAATAGTAAATATTTTACCCAATCTTAACCATGAAACTATAGAAAAAGTGACTTAATTTTAATTTGTAATCGTACTTTAAGACTAAAAAAATGATTTAATTTTTTATACTTAGAACTTCTATGTATATTTATTGCCTCAAAGAACAATAAATATGGAAAAGCTATCAAAAGAATTGATTGGGGCTTCAACAATACCAATTATACTATCAATACTTTCGAAAAACGAATCTTATGGATATGAAATAATCCAAAACGTAAAAAAAATATCTAATGGAAAAATAGAATATGGAGACGGAACTTTATATCCAGTTTTACACAAATTAGAAAAAAAAGAACTCATCGCATCTTATTGGAAAATTGCCGATTCAGGAAGAAAAAGAAAATACTATAAAATCAGTGATAGAGGAAAAAAAGAACTCTTAACAGAAAAACAAAATTGGACAGTTATCAATCAAATTATATCAAAGTTATGGAATACAGAACCAAATTTAATCTAAAACATAGTATAGGTGTCTGGAAATCAGAATTATCACAAAACTCAACTATGACTCGTGATAATATTGACGAATTGGAAAGTCATTTACAAGATGAAATTCACGAACTACTAAAATTAGGATTAAGTAATGCAGAATCTTTATTAATAGCAAAAAATAGAATTGGTAATATAGAAAAATTAACAACTGAATATGGTAAAGTCAATAATGAAGTGTATTTCAGAAATACAATTACTCCATATGTAAAAGGTATATTATTCTTTTTAACATATATATCAATAGCAGAGTTATTGCCAAATTTATCAATACTAATTGCCAAAAAGATTGGTATTCATGAAGGTTATCTACATTTGGTTTCAATAGAATTGCTCATTTTACTGACTTTTATCTTATTGGTATTTTTCTATAAAAAATATAAGAATGGAAATTTTAATATGCGAAAATTGACAAACATACCTGTTTTAGTAAGTACTATAATAGTTAGCAAAATATTGACCTATTTAAGTACGACTATTTTGTTGGATTCAATTGAAGTAACAACTTTTGGAATCATGGGAGCAGTTTTATATGGATATCAGATATTATTTGGGCTGTTTATTTTAACCATTTCTTGTATTATATATTATTCCTCAAGACAGGAAAATAAAATAAAAATAGTGAAATAAGGTGTTTCACATACAAAAACACTCAAAAACAGATTTTATGAAAAAAATAATTTATGGATTAATATTATTATTTATTTCCTGTAATGAAAAACCAAAAGAAGAATTTTCTTTAAAAGGAATAACAAATGGAATGGAGAATGGAACAGTTCTATATTTAGATGACAATTCTTCAGAAAACAATTTAATTGACTCGGCAATAGTCAATAACAATTCTTTTAATTTTCAAACTAAATTATTAAAAACACCTTTACAAGTTGCGTTAAGAACAAAGACATATTCACATTATAGATTTTTTTGGTTAGAAAACAATCCAATGAAATTTGACGGAACTCAAACGGATTTTAGAAATGCAAACGTTACGGGTTCTAAATCAGAAAACTTAATTCATAATTTGCATAAAGAAATCGATTCTCTATCAAGGGAAGAACAAATAAATAAGACAATAAAATTTGTAAAAAATAATCCCAATAGTATTGTAAGTGCATATACCCTTTCTGTCTTTTCAACAACTTGGGGAAAAGAAAAAACATCTAAACTTTTTAATAAATTTTCAGAAGAAAATAAAAATTCAGAATACGGAAAGAAAATTGCAAAATACATTGAACTGAATAAAGACCCTAAAGTTGGAGAAAAATATGTTAATTTTGAAATGGAAGATACTAATGGGAAAATAAGAAAACTATCTGATTTTAAAGATAAAATTGTTCTGTTAGAGTTTTGGGCATCCAATTGTGGACCTTGTAGGCAAGAAAATCCAAAGCTAGTAAAAACTTATGAAAACTACAATCCAAAAGGGTTTGAAATATTTGCTGTCTCACAAGATATTAAAAAATCCAATTGGTTAAAAGCGATTGAAAAAGATAAACTGCCTTGGTTACAAGTAAGTGATTTAAAAGGTCATAATAATTCTGCTTCGTTGATTTATGGAATTAACAGTATTCCAGATAATTTTTTAATCGATAAAAACGGAATAATAATCGGTCGAAATTTAAGAGGAGAAGAACTGAATAAGAAGTTAGAAGAATGGTTGAATTAAAATCAACAGCCAACAAAGATGTGTATAAATCATTACCTCATGGGTCTGTCATCCAATTTATTTGTATCTCATACAAAGTACTTGACTGAAAAATTACTGTTAAGTATCTATAAATAACGCATCTTGCAATTATTCTAAATCAAAAAACCCGAACATTAAGTTCGGGTTTTTTGTGGTACCTCCAGGGATCGAACCAGGGACACATGGATTTTCAGTCCATTGCTCTACCAACTGAGCTAAGGTACCATTGCTTTTAAGCGGTTGCAAATATAAATTTAAATTTTATACTATTCAAAACAAATCTTTAAAAAATGTATTTGTATTTTTACACACTCTTAATTGTCATCATGAATTTAATTATAGATATAGGGAATACCAATACAAAAATTGCAGTTTTTGATAAAGAAGAAATGCTTCAGAAAATTACTACAACCTATAATATGATGCATAAAAACATTATAAAACTTCAAAAAAAATACACATTAAAAAACTGCATCGTCGCATCAGTAGCAAAAACCAATGGCAATGCTATAAAAATGATTGAAGATATTAATACAATAATAGAACTCAATCAAAAAACCAAAGTCCCATTTCAAAATCAATATAAAACACCATCAACTCTAGGAGTAGATAGAATTGCTTTGGCTAGTGCTGCAATAAGTCAATATCCAAATCAAAATATTTTAGTAATTGATGCAGGTACATGTATTACTTATGATTTTATTAGTGCATCTAAAAAATATATTGGTGGTGCTATCTCACCTGGAATTTCAATGAGATATAAAGCATTGCATCAATTTACAGCCAATTTACCAGTGTTAGAACCTGAAAATTTTAAATTAATTGGAAATGACACACAAAGTGCTATCCATTCTGGTGTTTTAAATGGAATTATTCAAGAAATTGATGGGGTAATTAGTCAATATCAAAGCAAATATTCAAATTTAACAGTAGTTTTAACAGGTGGAGACATAATTTTCTTGGCTAAAAAATTAAAAAGTAGCATATTTGCCACTCCAAATTTTTTATTGGAAGGACTTAACAGTATTTTGATACACAATCTAAACGAATGATTAAGAAACTTATAGGATTATCACTCTTCCTTTTATCCATTCAAAGCTTTGCCCAAAAAAATAATACCTCACCGTATTCATTTTTTGGTATAGGTGAAGAATCATCTTTAAAAACGGTTGAAGAAATAAATATGGGACAAATAGGTGCTGCATTTAACAGCCCATATCAAATTACTTTTACCAATCCGGCAGCTTTGGCTCATTTACAATTTACAACCTATACTATAGCTGTAGAAAATAAAGCTTTAAAGATTGATGATGGTACTAATACAGGCAATGCTTCTACTGCCACATTATCTTATTTTGCTATTGGTGTTCCAATTGGCAATAAAGCAGGGTTTTCTTTTGGGCTTCAACCTAACACTTCTGTTGGTTATTCTCTAACAGAAGAATTTAGAAATAGTAATGATGAATTAACTGAGATTAATAATTTTAAAGGAGATGGTGGTACCAATAGAGTTTTTCTAGGTTTAGGATATAAACTTCCAAAAAACATAACCGTAGGTATAGAAGCTGCTTATGTTTTTGGTAGTATTGAAAATACCCTTTTAAACAGAAGAGCCGGAGTAAATTTGGCTACCATGCATAGAACGGATTCAGAGGTTAAGGGTTTTACTGCTAAAGCAGGGATACAATACAACACTAAAATTACTGAAAAATTAACCTTAAAAGGTGGAGGTGTTGTAAACTTTAAAAATAATTTATCTAACGACGGGCAAGAATTGTTGTTTACACTGATAAATACAAGTGAAGAGGTAATATTTCCTAGAGACACCCTAGTTAATAATTCCTTTAAGAGTACTGTAAAAAAACCATTAAACACAGTCTTAAGTATTGGGGTAGGAGAAGAAAATAAATGGTATGCAGGCCTTGAATATAGTTTTCAAAATGCCTTAGAATTTACTGACGGTGTACTTAACAACAACACAAAAGTATCATATGAAACGTCTAACAGAATTTCTATAGGTGGCTTTTATACCCCAAAAATTAATTCAATTTCAAGTTACTTTGATCGTGTTACCTATAGAGCAGGTTTTAACTATAAACAAACAGGTTTAGTCGTTGATAATAGTTCTATAAACGATTTTGGCATATCTTTTGGAGTAGGCTTACCGATTGGTAGACAATTGTCGAATTTAAACCTAGGTTTTGAACTGGGTAAAAGAGGAGAAATAAATAATTCGCTTATTAAAGAAAATTATTTTAACTTTCGCCTCGGTTTAACACTAAATGATAAGTGGTTTAACAAAAGAAAAATTCAATAATTAAAACCATAAAAATTATAGATTAATTAATAAACAAAAAGATGATGAAAAGTTTTACAAAATTAGCTTTAACATTATTTCTCCTTATCGGATTGAGTAGTGTTTTTGCACAGGACAATAAATATGGTGCTGAACCAGAAAAATGTACACAAAATTTATCCTTATTTCACGAAAGTGTAAAAGCCAAGAATTTTGACGATGCTTATGATAATTGGAAATGGTGTTTTGATAATTGTCCTAAGGCTTCATTACATATTTATACTGATGGTTTAAAAATTGCCGAAAATAAATATGAAAAAGGTGATAAAGCTGCTGCTGGTAAATTAATTGATGAAATCTATACACAACGTATTCAATATTTTCCAAAAAAATTAGGAAAAGTTTATAGTGACTGGGCTATCTCATTAGAAGAGCGAGGAGCTACTAAAGATCAAGTTTTTGAAAAATTAGAATCGGCTTTTAAAGCAGATCCTACAGGAATGAGCGTTAAAAATTTAGCCAAATATTTTCAAGAAGTGACCAATAGAAATAAGGATACTGATGTTCAGAAAGTATTTGACACTTATGATGACGTATTAGATGGTGTAAATAATAAAATGGACAAGCTTAACGTTGAGCTTGATAAAATCAATGCTAAAGATTCTTTAGGTAAAACCCTTACCAAAAAAGAAATAAGAACAAGAAAAAATAATGGTATTAACTTAAGAGGATTAGGTCAGGTTGAAGCAATTTTAGATCAAATTGTTGGTGAAGTAGCTACTTGCGACAGATTAATACCACTGTATAAGAAAAGTTTTGAAGCAAATAAAACAGATACCAAATGGTTACGTAGAGCAGTTTCGAGATTATTTTCAAAAGAATGTACTGAAGATGCTTTATATCCTAAAATGGTTGAAGCTTGGGTAAATGCAGACCCTTCACCAAAAGCATATATTTTCTATGCAGGTATTTTAGATGATAGAGGAAACTCCAGTAAAGCATTAGAATATAGAAATAAAGCCGTTGATCTAGAAACAGACGCTTATAAAAAAGCGGAGTATCTATTAAAAATTGCTTATACCATGAGACATAGAAGTAAATCATCTTCTAGAAATTATGCGAGAAGAGCTATAAAAGCCAGACCAAGTTATGGAGATGCATATCTGTTAATTGCTAATTTATATGGTAGTAGTGCAAACAGTTGTGGTACTGACGAATTCAGCAAAAGAATGGTATATGTTGCTGCAGCTAACATGGCAGCCAGAGCCAAGAAAGTAGATCAGAGTAAGGCCTCAACTGCTAATAGATATATTAAATCATATATGGCCAATGCACCTTCAACAAAATTAATCTTTCAAGAAGGAAAACAATCTGGTACCCCTTATAAAATTGGTTGTTGG
>Ga0209633_10005184_pt1 | contig 11512 bp, 8 predicted proteins | sample Cruoilmetagenom1_FD_187290 | JGI IMG/M metagenome (GOLD analysis project Ga0209633, IMG submission 187290) | Oil polluted marine microbial communities from Coal Oil Point, Santa Barbara, California, USA - Sample 1 (SPAdes) (version 2) | ecosystem: Environmental > Aquatic > Marine > Oil seeps ... | reverse complement strand
AAAAGAGTGGACAATAGTTTCCTGTTGATGAAGTCATCATCAACAATGAGTATTTTTAGTGCCATTTATGTTATCCTCTGTACTTTTTAATAATATTTTCTATCTCTTCTTTAGATGCAGTGCCGGCGATAGTTTCACCTTTTTTTACAGCTACTTCCTGAGGATCACTTGAATTATCTGATGAAATTATAGCTATATTTTCATTGGACTGTCTGATACTTTCTGTAAGCAGATCACTATCGGCAAAGAGTATGTCATACTCTCCTGAGGCAAGTTTTTCTTCCAGTGTATTCATATCAGATAAGAGATCATGATCATATCCCAGATTCTCAACTACCTTTGCAAGGATTCTACGTGAAAGCAGGAATTTTTTTGCAATGAGGATCTTTTTGTTCGTCTCAATGATCGTAAGGTTTTCAATTGGTTCTTCTATCATGTCCACCATTTGAATAACAGACTCTTCTGGTTCAATAGCTGCAGCAGGTTGCACTGTTTCTACTTTTTCAAGCACTTCTTCTTGTACCGGAGCTTTTATTGTGGTACTCGCTTTACCTGATAAGAATTTATTGAGTACATAAAGTAATTCTGTAGTTTCAATAGGTTTGGTAATATATTCGTCCATACCTTCGCTCAGGAATTTTTCTCTATCGCCTTTAAGTGCATTTGCTGTCAATGCAACAATAGGAACGTGTGCCAACTCTTCATCTTCTTCATAGTCTAAGATCTCATGTGTGGCTTCAATCCCATCCATTACAGGCATCTGAATATCCATAAAGAGTAGATCATAATTTCCGGATCTGCGTTTTTCGAATGATTCCAAACCGTTGTTTGCAAGGTCCACTGTGATCCCATGCTCTTCAAGGATACGTTTGATCAGTTTTTGGTTAATGATATTATCTTCTGTTACCAGTACGTTCGCATCAAATTTAGTCTCTTGTCGGCTAGCTGATTCTTCAACGAGTTCCGGTGCTACTTTGGCACTGTTGCTGAGTACTGTTTTCAGTTTACTGAGTGTCACTGGCTTAAAGATAACATTACTCTGGTCTATACCAAGCTCTTCAATCTTGTTACGGCTTGTTACATTTGCAATAACGATAAGTTTTGATCTGTCCATATGGTGGATAGCATCCAAAATATTTTGTTTTGCCTTGTCAATATCGATCCAGTAATTTTTACAAGTGTCATTACCGTCAAGCTCTTTTAGCTCTCCAATAGATTCAAAATGTTTTACAGATGGACCGAAGTATGTAAAGTATTCTTCCAGGTAGTTGTCAAGTTTTGTTGGGATCTCCTGTTCATATTTACCAATGGTAAGATCAGTAAATGCACCTGCATAATTCACTTCTGTGGACGTAACTTCTTCCAATGGTAATGAGAAGAAGAAGGTAGTACCATGATCTTTGGCACTTTCAAGTTCAAGATCCCCACCCATAAGTTCAACAAACTGACTGGAAATAGTAAGACCTAGCCCAGTACCACCATATTTTCTTGTAACAGAGACATCGGCTTGTGAAAAGGCATCAAAGATACGCGACTGTTGATCTTTGGTCATACCAATACCGTTATCCTGTACAGAGAATGAGACTCTGTTTGTACCATTTTCACCGGCTATTTTTTTGATAAGAAGATTGATCTCTCCACCATAAGATGTAAATTTAATAGCATTGGAAAGAAGGTTAATAACGATCTCTTTGATCTTTGTTGGATCACCTTTGAGTTTAGGTGAAATTTCTGGATCCATATAGTAGTTAAGATCAATATTTTTCTCTGTAGCTGCAACCGCGTAAGTTTCAACAGCAGATTCAAACTCTTCAGCTGCATCAAATACAATATTTTCAATTTCAATTTTATTACTTTCAATTTTTGAAAGGTCAAGAATATTGTTGATAATACTAAGCAGATTTTCTGAACTTTTATCAATGATAGAAAGGAATTCATCTTGCTCTTCTGTAAGATCTGTACTTCGTAAGATCTCGGTAAATCCAACAATACCGTTAAGCGGTGTACGGATCTCATGTGACATATTAGCAAGGAAAAGAGATTTTGCTTCATTGGCCTGAAGGGCTGTAAGTTTATCTTCTTTGGCTGTATCAACCAGTGTTTCAAGGAACCTGTATGCTTCTTTTGTACCTTCGTGAGTATCCAGTTCGATATTTTCAATGGCCATGGAATCTGTTGCAACGTATTGACCACTGGTTTTCATTTCATCAACTGCTTTGTTCAGTACATCTTCAAGTTCTTTAATGTTTCTTGTAATATCTCTAGTTGTTGTGTACCCAAGGTATGCAAGGATAAAACTCAGTAACCAGATAGATCCTGCAATAGCAAGAAGTGTAAGTTGTTTTTGTAGAAAGATATCACTTTTTTTCCATAAGGTATTTGAAACAATGAGCTCTGCTTTTGAAAGAAGGGTGATCTTACTGGTTTGAAGTGTGAACCAGTCTATCGCTTCTTCAGCATAGTCGCCGTTATCGATATCTGTTTGAATTGCCGAAGAAGTCATGGCAAGTTCTTCCAATGTTTCGTTGGCTTGATCACTGTAAAGCACAGTTTCGAGTTGCTTACGTAATACCGGGTTGGTCACTTGTTTGATATCAAAAACATTTGCTTTTGTTTTAAATTCATCCCATAAAGCAATTTCATCAAATGCCATAGAAGATTTCTTAGTCATGTAATAAGAAACAAATCCTCTTTCCAATCCGGAATTTTCTTTTGCAGTATAAAGTTGGATCAGTGAAGATACAAGTGATGAGATCTCAGTATCAAGTGCGTAATTTTTCACAGAGATAAGATTATCAAGTACCAGCGTTGCTATGGACTCAGTATAGTCTGTAAAAAAGACAGTTTTGAAGTCTACAGTTTCAGTATCCACTTTTTTTCTTGTTGCCGGAAGTGCCGTAAGGTTTGTTAAGAGTTGTTTGTACTGACTACTTTGAACCTGAGTATTCTGACCTAAGAGATCAAGTAACCAAGGAAGGTAAGTCGTATCTTTTGTTATGAGATCTGTATGAAGTGATTGGGATACTTTATCCATCGTACTTCTTTGTTTCTTCACCGGTCCAGCAAATTCTTTTTTGTCGCTTCCCAGATATAAAGAGGTCAATCCACGTTCTTTACCTATATTGGTCAGTGCTTTGTCCAATATGGCATTGTTTTTTAATGTCGTTTTGAGAGCATTCGCTTTTTCAAAGTTCAGATATGAAGTTATAAGAAAATAACTCGATAGTAGAATGAGTAGGGTAATTGGTACCATACCAATCAGTTTTAGTCTATTACGTATAGTCATGTATATTTCCTTTTAGCGTGATATCGCATTGATATGAATTTCAAAAGACAGAAAGTGACCCCAATAGTCTTTGATCAAAGTTTCTAAATTGCTACTGTCTTCACAAAACTGTATCTTGTAGAGTGTGTCTGATAAGGCATTGATACGAAGGTTGCTTGAAGTACCTTTGAGTAAATGTCCTATTTTCTGGATCGTTTCAAGATCACCCTTTTCATAGGCTTCTAACATTTTCTTAGTTTCAGTGTGTCCCTGATCGATAAAGTCATTCACAAACTCTTCAATAAGTTCTACAGGCAAAGATAAGTCACTTGCCGCTTCCTCAAGCTGAAAATCAAAATGTATTGGTCTGACATCAGTAAGATCGATCGTACCAAAGCTGTTTTCGTTGACTGCAGGTTCAGGTTCTTCAGTGAGTGTTACCGTGTCCAGAAGTTCCATGGATATCTCTTCAGATACTTCTTCTTTTTCTACTTCTGCCTGTGGCGCTTTTTCGTGAGACAATGTTTGTGTAGTAAGTCTAGAAAGGGAATCGTAAAAAGAGGCTATCATTGTCTTTTGTGTATCTGCTGATGCCGAGGCGATATTTGAAATGACCTCTCCAATAACAGGAAGACGCAATACCTCGCCTAGATGAGAGAGTGTTTCAATAGCATTTGAACGTTTGTCTTCTTCATCACATTGAAGATCTTCTTCAAGGTTTATAGCAGCATCGATATATTCGTTAAGGAACAGGTTATAATCTTCCTGGGAAATACCGATATCTTGACTGATGGTTTCTATATCAATAGGAATTTCAGCATTATCAACTATATCATCGGAGGCACCAAAGAGATCATCTTGTGTAGATAGATCCAATTCAAAAGTTTCCGGTGTTTCTGTAACTTCAATAGATTCTTTTTTGATTGTCATAAGATCATCATCGTCTAACGAGAACGCCTCTTTCAAGATCATTTCGTCAGAGACTTCTTCATTTCTTGAAGAGGTAAGAATGGAATCCAAGTCTAAAAGTGCAAGGTCTGCTTTTGTATCATCAAGCGGCAATGTAGTCAGATCATTTTCTTCTTCTGAGAGTTCAACTAAAGTGAGATGACCATGTGTACTAGAGAGAGATGTTTTAGATACGGAAAATATTTTATCACTATTATCTGTGTGAATACTAAGGCTTGTTTCAGACAGGTCAAGTTTTAAATCACCTACTGCTAGTGTTGATGCCAACTCATTGATATTACTTACAGCATATAATCCCAATAAGTGATCATCTGCTGCAATGATCTGATTTGTTTCATTTAATATATAGTACATGTATGGACAACTCCTCTTTAATTACTTTCTTTTTCAAGCAGATCCCTGTAAATAGGAATAGTCTCTTCTACTTCTGTTTCAGATGCCGGTCTTCTGGCTGCGGTATACCCAGTGATCTCTCCCTCAACTACGATAGGTGAAATATGTGAATAGACCCAATAATATCTACCGTCTTTTCTCAGGTTCTTAACGATACCTGTCCACTCTTTTCCCGACTGTATAGTGTCCCATACTTCTTGAAATGCTACTTTTGGCATATCGGGATGTCGTACGATATTGTGGTTTTTGCCTTTGAGTTCATCTTTACTGTATCCTGCTATTTCACAAAATTTTCTGTTAGCGTAAGTGATGATACCTTTGAGGTCTGTTGAACTGACTATCAAACCTTTTTCAAAGAGATACTCTTCATCAATGGGAGTAGGTCTATTCATATTATTTTTATCCTCTTGTGTTGGGGTGTCAAGGAGAAGTGTAGTTTGCAACCTGGCGATCTTCATGAGACCCATGGTTTTCTGTCCTCACTTCACAATGAGTTTAGCTATTTTATTTAAGGTAGAGTTATACGTTATATTACTTTGGACAATCGCCAAATGATATGATAATAGATGTAACAACCCTGCTTATAAAACTTTAGTACAATTAAACTAAAAATAGAATGAATTAGGCGATTTTTTAGTAAAAAATATGAATTTAGGGCTGATTATGTATTATTATTTTTAATAATGTTTGAAATTTTTCTATTTGTAACTTTTTCAATATCTTCAGGTGATGCATCTTCTATGGCTTCAAAAGTGCCAAAATAATCGATCAACTTTTTAACTGTGGCTTTACCGATACCTTTTTTATTGAGAAGTGAGACCTGTGTGTCTTCTTTACGTTTTTTGTTTTGATGATAAGTGATAGCGTAGCGATGTGCTTCATCTCTTTGACGCTGTACCCAATGCAGGCGTTTGTCATTGGGCTTAAGTTCAATTAAGCCGTTGACTGTGTAGAACAGGTCTTTTGCTGCGCCTTTGGCCCGATGTGCTTTTGCATCAAGCTTCTCTTTTGCAATGGCAATGACATCAAGGTTGATATGGGCTTCTTTGAGCAGTGTTCTTGCCAGGTTGAGATTCGCTTGCCCTCCATCCAATATCCAGAGGTCCGGTGCTGATTCTTTTTTGAAATTTTCTATACGTCGTGAGAGCATCTCTTTCATTTGACCATATTCATCACGTGCGTGCAAGGTATATCGTCTGTAAGCATTTTTGTCCCATTTGTTCTCATCCCAAACGACCATGCCCCCTACAGTGGCTACGCCCATGAGGTGAGAGTTGTCAAAGGTCTCTATGCGGTATGGAATAACGGTCAGGTCAAAGAGATCTGCTATTTTTTGTTCCATTAGGGTATCACTCTGCGTTTTACGAAGTAGCTCTTCACAATTTTGCAGGGCTAAAGAGATGAGTTTTGCTTTGGGACCGCGCTGGGGGGTGTGTATTTCTATCTTTTTGTCAAAGCGTGAAGAGAGGCTGTTTGAAACCTGTTGAGAGTCTTCAAAGGTATGGGCAGTTAAAACTTGTTTGCTGATATTGGGGGTATCGATCGTGTAAAACTCCAACAAAGCTTGTTTATAGGCTTCATTCTCATCAAAGATATGGGTATGTCTAAAGTAGGAGTAGGCTGAAGAGATGATCTTCCCTCCTCTCATAAAGAGTTTGACTATGACACCCCGTTCATCACCGTTGAGTATGGCAAAGATATCAAGATCAAGTTCATTTGCCAGATCGATGTTGGATGAAATAGTGAGTGAGGTAATGGCGTCTATGCTGTCACGCATGCCTGCTGCTTCTTCGTAACGTTCCTGCATGGCCAGGTGTGACATTTTCTCCTGCAAGGCTGAAATGAGGTTTTTACGTTTGACTATGGATGTTTTTGCCTCTGTGATGATCTTTCCGTAGGCTTGGGGCGTCACTTTTTTTTCACAAGGTGCAAGACACTTTTTGATCTGATAAAAGAGACAGGCTTTACCTTCTCTCAGACAAGATTTTTTTTGTACAAGAGGATAGACTTCATAGAGTGCATCGATCAGGGCTTTGCCTCCGGTAGGGAAGGGGCCGTAATAAGTGATATTTTTTCCTTTGACCACCTTTCTGGTAATTTCAAACCGGGGGTACTCTACAGATTCATCAATGTAGATGTAAGGGTAGGTCTTGTCATCACGAAGCAGAATGTTGTATTTGGGTTTGAGTTGCTTGATGAGAGAATTTTCAAGAATAAGTGCATCTTCTTCTGTCTCTACAACGATATACTCCAGCCTGTCAGCTTCATACAGCATTTTAATGATACGCGGTCCCTGTGCAGGATTGGGTTGAAAGGAAGGGGTAAAACGCCAGTAGCTTTTTACTCTGTTCTTAAGGTTTTTTGCCTTACCCACATAGAGTAATTTACCCGTTGCATCAAAATACTGGTAGACGCCTGGAAAGGAGGGTAGGTCCTGGATTATTTCTTGCATGTGATCAGTGATTTGATACGTTCAAATGCCTCTTTCAGGTTTTCATCTTCAGGCATCTCAAAATCACCTAGTGAACGTTCATGATAATGGGGTACAGAGGCATAAGAGGTTTTTTTCTCGGGCATGGCATGATACTTACTGTGAAAGACGACCACCTTGTCGGCATGCATCATCTTGCAGTTTTCATCATGTCTACTTAGCTGTATTAATAGGCTTTTTAATAAATCTCTATTATAATTAAGTTCCATTTTAAAGCCAGGGTGTGTGACAGCGATGAAAAGTGTCTCATCTTTGATGTAAACAAAGGCAACAGCGTTTTGCCATTTGCTACTTAGAAGGTTGATGAACTTCTGATAACACTCTTGTCGTTTTAATGATTTAAATTGAGGTTGAGAAGATAAATGAGACAAAATCGTATGGGCTTTTTTCATAAAGCGATTATAACATCACTTTGCTGTATCGTCTTGGCAGGGTGCGGGTACAAAACAGACCCTGTCTATGTGGCAGATCCTGTAGATCAGAACAGTTCTGTCAAGACTGAAGGGTAAAGATGCAGAAGTATGATGTTCTTATTATAGGTGCGGGTATTGCAGGACTGTATGCTGCGATGCAACTGCCTTCAAGTAAAAAAGTTTTGGTCGTGTGTAAAGATATTCCCTGGGAGTGTAATACTTTTTATGCCCAGGGAGGAATGGTCACCGCTCTGGATGAAGCCGATATCTCACTGCATGTTGCCGATACGATGGCTGCCGGTGCTTTCCATAATGATGAAGAAGCGGTACAGATACTTTCTCGTACTTCATTGAAAACCACAGCTGATATCATCAATAAAGGTATGGAGTTTGATACTGATGAAGCTGGAAATCTTATGTATACTAAAGAGGCGGCACACTCTGTAGAACGTATCATTCATGCAGGTGGAGATGCTACAGGGCGTTACATGCACTACTTTATGATGGTGCAGAACAAACATCAGTTACAAAAAAACACACTGGTCTATGATCTTCTTATAGAAGGGGGAAGGTGTTATGGTGTAAAAGCCACCGTAAATTATGAACCTACAACGATCTATGCAGATGATGTGATCATCGCATCCGGGGGAATAGGATCACTGTATGCGTATAATACTAATTCCCGTACTGTTTCAGCAGATATCCACGGTATCTGTGTAGAAAAAGGGATAGAACTTTCTGATATGGAATTCATGCAGTTTCACCCGACAGTCTTTGTCGATACACCATATGCCAGAAAACTGTTACTCACTGAAGCACTTAGAGGTGAGGGTGCACATGTGGTCGATGATAATGGTAAACGTTTTTTATTTGATTATGATGCACGAGGTGAATTGGCTGCCCGTGATATTGTGGCAAGAGGTATTTTTGATTATAAACGTAAAACAGGGAAACAGGCATATTTGGATTTCTCGATGTTCGAAGAGGAGTGGTTTGAGCACCGTTTCCCCAATATTACACGTACTTTTGGGGCCTTAGGGTATCATTTTCCTAAAGACAGAGTACCCATCTCACCCGCTTTTCATTACGCCAACGGTGGAATCAAATGTGATACTGATGGATGTATACCGGGGATAGAGGGGCTTTATGTGATAGGAGAAGCAGCATGTACGGGTGTGCATGGTGCCAACCGTTTAGCTTCAAACTCTCTACTTGAAGGGGTGGTCTTTGCCAAAAGGGTAGTGGATTATCTACTTTCCAAAGAGCACAAAGTAACAAAAACACCTGAATTTGAGAAGGATTATGGTAACATTCTGCACAAAGATAATGATAAGATCTATAAACAAAAACTACGTCAGGTAATGTGGGATGATATAGGTATTATCAGAACAACACAAGGTTTGCATGAAGCGAAAAATCTCATTTATGATATGAAAAATCATGAGATAGGAAGATTGCTTAAACTTAGATTGAATACTGCTTCTGCCATCGTGGAAGCAGCACTCGCAAGAGAAGAGTCTTTGGGCTCTCACTATATAGAATCTATGTAAGATACATGGATAGACAAATATGGCATACACAAGAATTAGGAGTAGAAATGGCAGCAGGGTTTGAACAATTAGATCTGACAACAACATGGGTAGGAATAGCTTCATTGCTAATATTCATCATAGGATATTATTTTATTGCAGCAGAGGATAAATATCATATAAATAAAGCTAAACCGGCATTGTTTACAGGTACGCTGATCTTTATATTGATCGGTATCTATTTTGCTATGAACGGTATGGATGGTAAACATCTCCACCATGAGATAGAGATACTCATGTTTGAAATTGCAGGTATCTTCTTCTTCCTTTTTGTTGCGATGACCTACATCGAAGCAATGATCGACAGAAATGTATTTTCTGCCTTGCGTTACAATCTTGTTTCAAAAGGATATGATTACAAGAAACTCTTTTGGATCACAGGTATTTTAGCATTTTTCATCTCTCCGGTTGCAGATAACCTGACAACAGCTTTGATCCTCTCAACCGTATTGATCACGATCGATCCTAGAAACAAAGCGTTTATTGTTCCTGCAGCAGTGAATATCGTTGTAGCGGCAAATGCAGGTGGTGCATGGTCTCCATTTGGAGACATCACTACACTGATGGCATGGACAGCGGGCAAAGGAGCGTTTGTAGACTTCCTTTACCTCTTCCCTGCATCTTTCTTGGGATGGATTGTAACAGCTTTTTTTCTTAGCCGTTTCATCCCAGAGGGCAAACCACCGTTTGTGGAAGGAGAAAAGCCTGTATCGATCGCTCCGGGTGGTAAAGTCATTATGGGTCTTTTTGCATTTACTATTGCTACAGCTGTTATGTCTCATCAGTTACTACACCTCCCGGCAATGTGGGGTATGATGTTTGGTTTGGCAGTCTTGAAAATGTATATCTATAAAATGAGTAGAGAGGTAAGATATGACAGTGAAGGTGTAGAGTGCCCAACAGTCAATGTCTTCTCATTTGTTGCTAAGATTGAGAACGATACATTGCTTTTCTTCTTCGGTATTTTAGCTGCAGTAGGCGGACTTCACTTCTTAGGTTTCCTTGAGTACTTTACTGCTCTATATGCACAGTTTGGTGCTACGACTGTGAACATTGGAGTAGGGTTCCTTTCTGCGATCGTTGATAACGTACCGGTTATGTCTGCTGTTCTAAAATCAAACCCGGATATGGGTGTTGACGCACATGCACAGTGGATGCTTGTAACACTGACTGCGGGAGTTGGTGGTTCACTGATCTCATTTGGTTCTGCTGCGGGTGTGGGTGTCATGGGTAAACTTCACGGCATCTATACTTTTTCAGCACACATGAAGTTGGCTTGGACAGTACTTATCGGGTATATTGTATCTGTTGCCGTATGGTATGTACAGTTTCAAGTTTTAGGCTTTGGGGCATAAGACTTTAACTCACTGAGGCATATGCCTCAGTTTTTTTACTCAACTTTTATATATTCAACATAAAAAAGGATCTCTATGCTTTTTCTTATGACAATCATTTTACTTTTTATTTCTACGGCACTTGGTTACTATTTTGGAGGAAAACAGGGGGCGGTTGGCACCTTTCTTACGATTTTATTTCTTTTTGGCTTACCCGCAATTATCTATAGTGTTCAAAGTAGCTAAAAAAAGGGTTTTAATCATACTCATTGTATAATCACGTAAATAATTATCTACCCAAGGAAACCTCCATGACAAGAATTAAAATTCAGTGCAAGCGAGTCACTAAATGACGAGTCGTAAACAAGTACCTATCTTAGTCTTAGATTTTGGGTCTCAATACACACAACTTATAGCCAGAAAACTGAGAGAATCAGGTGTTTATACAGAGGTTGTACCATACCGTGAAAACCTTGAAGATATTAAAGCAAGAAAACCGCAGGGGATCATACTTTCCGGAGGTCCTGCATCTGTGTATGCTGAAGATGCCTATAAACCAGATGAGGGTATTTGGGACTTAGGATTACCGATACTTGGTATCTGTTATGGTATGCAGCTTATTACACAGCACTTCGGTGCTTCTGTCGTACCGGCAGACCATCATGAATATGGCAAGGCAAAACTCAAGATCGAAAATGATTCCAGCATCTTTAAAGGCGTGAGTGATGACAGCATTGTATGGATGAGTCACGGTGACAGAGCAGAAAGTATCCCTGCGGGATTTGAAGTGGTAGGAACCTCTGAGAACTCTCCGTATGCTGCTATTGCTGATGAGACGCGTAAAGTGTATGCTTTTCAGTTTCACCCGGAAGTACACCACTCGGTAGAGGGTACAGCAATGTTGAAAAACTTTGCGAAACATATTTGTGGGTGTGACAGTACATGGAATATGGGAAGTTTTGCTAAAGAGAAAATAGAAGGAATCCGTACTCAGGTAGGAGATAAAAAAGTACTTTGTGGTGTATCAGGTGGTGTTGATTCCTCTGTCGTTGCTGCAA
>Ga0209633_10005183_pt1 | contig 11512 bp, 11 predicted proteins | sample Cruoilmetagenom1_FD_187290 | JGI IMG/M metagenome (GOLD analysis project Ga0209633, IMG submission 187290) | Oil polluted marine microbial communities from Coal Oil Point, Santa Barbara, California, USA - Sample 1 (SPAdes) (version 2) | ecosystem: Environmental > Aquatic > Marine > Oil seeps ... | reverse complement strand
CCTGATTAAATGCTGAAAAAATTAATTTTTGTTTATCAATTGGTATTCCTATACCAGTATCACTTATCTTAATTAATGCAGCTTCCTCATTATATTTAAAATCCAATGTAATTGAACCGTTTTTGGTAAACTTTAGAGCATTTGCAATTATATTAGTAAGTATCTGAATTATTCTATGTTCGTCTCCAATCACAAGTTTGGGTATTGGTTGAGTAATATTAAGATTAAAGGTAAGCCCCTTTTCTTCTATTTTACTTTTATACATGCTGTAGAGATGATCCAAAGTTGCTTCTATACTAAAATTACTATTCTCCAGATCTATCTTTCCAGCTTCGATCTTAGAAAAATCAAGAATATCGTTTATTAAAAGAAGAAGATTTTTCCCGGAAGTTTTTATCATTCTTAATCTGTCTCTCTTAACAGGATCTATTTCTTCCATGTGTACCAAATCCGTAAAACCAATAATTGCATTCATAGGGGTTCTTATTTCATGGGACATATTTGCAAGAAATTCAGACTTTGCTTTATTGGCAACTTCCGCTTTTTCTTTGGCATCAATTAAATTTAGTTTATCCTGCTTTTGTCTGATTTTGGCTTTATCCTGCTTCCAGATAAAAATTACAAAAATACCAGCTGTAAGCAGTATCCCAAAAAAAAGATAATAATAAATTCCCCATAATTTTAAAATATCACTACTTTCTGAATATGTAATAATATATGCAACCTGCTTCCCATTAAAATTTTTAACAGGTAAAAAAGAAACTAAATAATGAAGTCCTTTCAATTTGATGGGAACTGCAAAATCAAGTTCTTTACCCATATTTATCTTTACAACTCTCATTCCGCCAAGAATATTATTAATTTCTGAAATAACAGGAGACTCAGGGTCTTTGGTCATAAACTCCCGTGTTCTCATATCTTCTTTAAAATAATCGGGATTTAATGAAACCGGAAGATAAAATTCTAAAGCTGAAGAAAAAGTTCTTTCTGCTATTATATCTTTACGTATTACAAAAAGGGATTCCACCTCTGGTAATATCTTTTTCAGTGATTCCTGAATACCTTTAAAAGATACACTTGTTCCAACACTGCCTACGTGTCTATTATTCCAGGTTAAGGGAAATACATAACGGAAGCCGCTAATAAGTTTTCCCATTTCATATCCAAAAACTCTAACTTTATCCTGATTTGCTTTAGCTACAGTTGGACGAAAATCAGCCAGGAGATCTCCATATACTTCCGGTCTATGAAAGCGCAAAAAACTGGTTGTATCCGGCAGATGAAACTGAAGTATCTTGAAATTCATCTCTACCATTCTATTAAAGGGATCATATAAAAGGCGGTACAAACGGCCACGTAACAAAGCTTGTTTTTCTTTATCAGCATGTTCTGCCTCTGCAATAATTTTCAGAATCTCCGGTTTATTTATTACCTCAGCAAAATACACTTCGGCAATGAGCCCAAATGTTTTTATTGTGGTGTTATAAACAGCTTCCTGAACTTCCAGATGACTGTTAAGAATTTCATTTTTACGTTCTTCCCAGGTAAAAAAAGATAATAAAGATACAATAATAGTAACTGTAAAAAGTATAACAAAGGAATGTAACATATTTTAGAAATTCCCTTCATAGTATTTTAATTCAATGGTTTCATTCGCTGATTTTTCAAGATAGTCAGGAAAAGGTCTCATTTCTCTAAAAATTTTATCAGGATTCTCTAAAGGGAGTGCAGCAAAAGATATTTCATCTGCTGTAAGCAAACAACTTACAGAGTACAGGAGAACAAGTGTAATTAAATAACGCTTTTTAATATTTTCCATTCTATATATATCAGAAAAATTATACCATTTCTGATTTTTAGAATCAAGAATAAATTTTAAAGAAAAATTTTAAAGAAACCTTTTTCTTCCGAGTTATTGTTTAATCGATTAGAGTAATATATAATTGGAAGTGGTAGATGGCTCTAAGCCATAGTAATAAGTTCTTTTTATAAAGAATGCGGCATCTAAATGTATTGGGAAAAGCATAAACAATCTGTTTCTCCTGAAATTAAAGCAGCTGTATTGTTAAGTTGCCCCCTGCAAGGGATGGATACAGAATGGTAAAGATCAACCGGATTTTTCATTTTCAGTATACACTTAGGGGAGTCATTAAATGAAAGAAGAAGTTAATAATAACTATAATAAAATGGGATCCAGGATAAAAGAACATAGTGCTGATCTGATAAAAATCAATAAACAGTTAAAAAAAGAGATAGCGGAACACAGAGAAAGCGAGGCGGCTTTACATGAAAGTGACAAAAGAAATACTGCTCTCCTTCAAGCCATGCCGGATATTCTTTTTGTACTCGGAAGAGATGGAACCTATATCGATATAAAAGCAGCCCGAAAAGAGGATTTAACAATTCCGATTGATCAACTTATCGGAAAAAATGTACGGGATATTGGATTTTCCGATTACGATCTAAAAGCTATTCTGAATTGTATAGAAAATGTATTGCAGACAGCAAAAAGACAATTCCTGGAGTATGAATTAAACACTCCTAAAGAACTGCGCTTTTATGAGGCTGTAGTTGTTCCATTTGGAAAGTATGAAATACTGGCCAGTGTTCGTGACATTACAAAGCACAGAAAAGCAGAAAAGGCGCTTAAGGAGGGCGAAGCACGGTACAGGAATATGTTTAACAGTAATCAGTCCGTTATGCTTATCGTAGATCCCGAAAATGCTGATATAGTCGATGCTAATCCTGCAGCTATTTCTTTTTACGGATGGAGCTACAAGGAACTTACCAGAAAAAAAATTACTGACATAGCTTCTTTAACAATCGATCAGGTATTTGCTAAGGTAGAGTTGGTAAAAAACTGGCATCACCAGCATTATATTGATCATCACCGATTGATCACAGGGGATATCCGGGAAGTTGAAGTCTTTAATAGTCCTGTAATTATAAATGGTAAAACTTTTATGTTTCCAATTATTCATGATATTTCTAAAAGAATTGCAGATGAACAGAAGGTACAAAGCCTTATAAAAGAACTTAAAGAATCCCGGACAGCCGCCGATGTTGCCAATCTGGCGAAAAGTACCTTCCTTGCCAATATGAGCCATGAGCTGCGGACACCCCTTAATTCAATACTGGGATTCAGCCAGCTGCTGGAGATGGAGAAGGATAGTTTTGACACCCGGCAGGTTGAGTTTCTGGAACATATAAAAAACTCCAGTAATCATCTGCTGGAAATGGTAAATGATATACTTGACCTTTCCAAGATTGAAGCCGGTAAAATTGAAATTAATAAAAAACCCTTTGCTCTTAATCAAATGATGGCAAGATTGCCCATGGCGGTTAAATCTTTGGTATTCCAAAAAGGGATTGAGTTAATTGTTGATATTGATTTTGACTGTGAAATAATTCAGGCCGATGAAGTTCGATTAAAGCAGGTACTGTATAACCTGCTCTCCAATGCCATTAAGTTTACAGACCCTAAAAAGAAGATTGGAATTAAAGCCCGGACAAGTGTTGATGTGGCAGTAATTGAAGTATGGGACGAAGGGAGGGGTATTGATGAAAATGATCTTGGAAAAGTATTTGATCCCTTTGAACAGGTTGGAAAAACAAAGCAGCAGGGAACCGGTCTTGGCCTTGCAATTTCCAGAAAACTTATCGAGCTGCATGGAGGAACCCTTACAGCCGAAAGTAGAATTGGAGAGGGGAGCCGTTTTATCATCCATATACCCGGAATTATTCTTCAGAGTAGAAAAGAAATTGAACAAAAAAAGGTAAAGTTCCCCACTGGAAAAAGAGAACTGGAAAGAAGGAGCAATATTCTTGTTGTAGAGGACAATGTTACAAATCAGATGGTTATAGAAGCAATATTAAACCGTCTTGGTTATGGTGTACACATTGAAGGGTCAGGGCATGAAGGAATTGAAGCTGCCATGAAGGAGGAATGTGATCTGATATTGATGGACATCCAGCTGCCCGATATGGATGGAATAGAAACAATGAGGGAGATACGCAGGAAATGTAAAAAAAGAGTTCCTATTGTAGCCCTTACAGCTTATGCCATGAAGGGAGATCTGGAAAAGTATAAGACAGAAGGGTTTGACGGCTATATTTCAAAACCAATTGTTATTGAAAGATTGAAATAAACAATGGAGGCTTTACTGAGTTTCCGGAAGATACCCGATCAGCTATGAATATTCTTGGAGAGACAGAAAAAGTTGTACGACAGGTAGTTGTGGCCCGTTCTGATATGGATCCGCTGCTGCTACATGAAATTGAAAGACTGCTTTTAGCATTGGATGAGGTCGAAGAAGGCCGGGCTGTGCTTAAAAAGTTTAAAACTTCTCAATTTGATGAATTTCCCGGGGGAAAAGAATCTGCCCTGACAAGGATGTGGGAGTTATACAGTTTAGTTGAGGACGGCAACTAAAGATAATGAAAATATCTCTTCCAAATCCGAAAGAATGGCCACTATTTATTAAGCTTACTATAATTATAGCTCTTACAGTCATTATTACCATAACGAGTGTAACACATCTTTACATTATTCGTGAACAAAAAGCTTTTCGAATTGAGCTTCAGCAGCAGGCAGGGCTGCTGCTCGATACACTGGAGGCAGCTTTATCCGACTCGCTCTATAAACTGGATGCGAACTTTATGTCCGACCTGATGGAGGTCCTTGGGGAGGATCGGCAGATATTGACCTCGGGCAGCGTATACGGTGCAGATGGACGGATTCTGGCTGATGCTTATGTTGAGAGAATAACTTATAATATGGACATTGATCCCTTCGGCAGACAATTGATAGAAAGCGATACACGTATATATGAGTGGCATGCCGATCAGCTGATCGTGGGACAGCCGGTTATTGCCGGAAATCAGTGCCTCGGAGCGATAAGCGTAGGCTTGCCTACAGCATTATTGGAAATAAAAATAAACGCCGTGCGTAATCAGGGTATTGGAATGGCAGCCGGTGCTATTATTATCGGGATTCTGATGGCTCTTCTGTTCAGCCGCTCAATCACGGGACCGCTGAAGGAGATGGTGAGAATCACAAGGATCGTTGCCAGGGGTGATCTAAACCAGAAGATAAATGCCCGCAGCCATGAGGAACTGAACGAACTGGCAGATTCATTTAATAATATGATCACCAAACTTAAAAATGCACATGCCAGGTTAGAACAGCAGGTTATGGAAAGGACTGCTAGTCTGGTAGATACGAACAGGCAGCTGAAAGCCGAGATTATTGAGCATGGAGATACAATGAAAAAATTAAGGGAGTCAAAAGCTGCAGCAGAAGCAGCCAACATTGCCAAGAGTGAGTTCCTTGCAAACATGAGCCACGAGTTAAGGACCCCCCTAAATCACATCAGTGGATTCACCCAGCTGCTTTTAGCGGGCAATTTCGGGGAGCTGACTGAGGAGATGGAAGAAAATATGGGCTACGTAATGGAGAGCAGCAGATATCTTCTTTCTTTGATCAACGACATTCTTGATCTATCAAAAGTTGAGGCTGGAAGACTGGAGCCGGATATTTCCGATATTGATTTGAAACCGCTTTTGGAAAGCAGTATAATTTTGGTAAAAGAAAAATCGATGGAACATAACATAGAACTGTCTGTATTTTTAGAAGAGCTTCCTGTGAAAATAAGAGCAGATAAAAAAATGTTGAAACAGATTCTCTATAACCTGCTTTCAAATGCCGTTAAATTTACACCGGACGGTGGAAAGGTAATCCTGCAGGCACGGTTAAACTATTCCAGAGAGAATGAGGAGGAATCTGCTCTGGAGATCAGTGTAAGTGATACCGGCATAGGTATAGATCAGGAGGATATTGAGCGTATCTTTGATCCTTTTGAACAGGCGGACAGTTCCAAAACTAAAAAGTATCAGGGAACGGGGTTAGGTCTTTCTCTCACCAAAAGACTTGTTGAGCTTCATGGCTGGAGCATTCGGGCGGAAAGTGAAGGAGAGGGGAAGGGGGCAACTTTTCGGGTTATCATTCCTTTAACCGGGAGCTGAATCAGCTATTATTTTGTCAGAAAATAGATTACTTTTATAGTGATTCCAGTGCCATTGTTTCCTGATCAACTTGCTGCAATGCCTTCTGAATATGATCCACTTCATTTTCTTCAAAAAGAGCTTCCCCGCATTGTGTACATACCCATGCAGAAACTGATTCCCATGAAATATGGTAACCATTTCTATCGGCACTAAATGGAGCAGTACCTTTAATCATTTCACCTTTATAATAAAAACATTCCATACTATATCCTCACTATATAGTCTGATGACCATTGACTTTTTGCGGGCTGCTAAGATTATTTCTTCCTTCATACTCTAAATATTTCCTATTCATATCCAGTCTATTGGTCTACATCAATCAAAATTATATTCATTAATTAATCCTGAATCCGTATCAAAATAACAGTATTAAAAAGCAACCCCTTAAGCTATAATGATTTAGCAATAAATTAATATTCACCTAAGGGGTGCAAATGAAATTTACTATAGATTCTACCACAGATCAGGTTCAAAGCACAGGCGGAATTGCATTAGCAGCGAAAATATCTGAAAAAATTGGCTTAAATTTTTCTGATGGTAATTCCAAGAACCAACTTGTCCATCCTGAAATACCCAGAATAATGTATGGTTTATTTGTGCAAGGTAGAAACAGTTTTGAAGAAATCAAACTCTTTCGTTATGATTCTTTTTTCAAGAAGGCCTTCAACCTTGCATACGTACCTGCCGCAGAAACCCTGCGTCTATATCTTGAGGAGATTAGTGAAGCCAAGGATTATGTCCTTGGAAAAATATCTGCCTGTAATGTAAACCTATTAAATCTGGCAACAATTTCACCAGTAGAAGCCGGTGGCCGAAAATATGTGCCTGTCGATGTAGATGTTTCCCCACTGGACAATTCAAAAAGTCACAAAGAAGGTGTAAGCCGCACGTATAAAGGACATGATGGATTTGCTCCAATTTTCAGCTATGTTGGAGCAGAAGGCTATATGTTAGATACAGAACTCCGGGAAGGGAAGCAGCATTGTCAAAAAAACACCCCGGAATATTTGCTTAAGAATATAGAAATAATAAAGAAACTACATCTGGAACATCCTGTATTATTTAGACTTGATAGTGGCAATGATGCTGCCTCTACCATTAAGGTTCTTTCAGAAAGCGGTCATTTTTTTCTCATCAAGCGAAATATTAGAAAAGAATCCCGTGAATCATGGCTTGATACAGCTAAAGCAGAGGGAGAAGTAATCTCTAATAACGATAGACGAACAGTATATACAGGTATTCATACTGGCCGCACCCCTGCTTCTGATGAAACCTTTTCCGACATGGATATTGTATTCAAAGTTACAGAAAGATATGTAGCTAAAGATGGTACCAAATTACTTTTCCCTGAAATTGAAGTTGAGACTTTTTGGACCAATCTATATGAAACGCCGCAAGAAGTAATAAAGCTGTACCATGCCCATGGAACAAGTGAGCAATTTCACAGTGAACTTAAATCTGATATGGGAATCGAAAGATTACCTTCCGGGAAGTTTGCAGTTAATTCTGTTATCATGCACATAGCAATGATTGCCTTTAATGCTTTACGTCTTATTGGGCAAACAGCTTTGACTTTTAAGGAAGACCTTCCCTATGAACACAAAGTAATTCGTAAGCGCCTTAGAAAAGTTATTGATGACCTTATCCGTGTAGGATGCAAGATTGTTCATCATGCCCATATCTTGTGTCTCAAACTTTGGGATCATGATCCATGGTTACCAGTATTTTCCAGATTGTATAAAACCTTTTGTAATCTGTAGATTCTAAAAATTAACATATCAGTAAAACTTGTGGGACAGGTGTCTTTATCCAGTCACAAAATCTGTTAAAATCACATCGAATACTATCAAAATCAGCAGATTTCGTTTGTAAAAATAATTATCTTTCAAGTCAAGATTAAATCTATCTCGGAATATGATTTAATGATGCTTTTTTAGCCACTACTATATTTTTATACGGATTCAGGTTAATGAATAATAAAGGAAAAGAATTAATATTTATATAAAAAAGCTTATTAATTCTTCTTGCAAACACATTACCGAAGTATTATCATCAAGACATGAGAATACTTATTGTTGATGACACTGAAGTTAATCTCCGCTTAATGGAAGCTGTTTTAAAACCTGAGGGATACGAAATTCTTACCGATGCGTTTGGTAAGGACAGTATAGCAACAGCTGCAAAAGAAGATCTGGATCTAATTTTAATGGATATTAGTTTACCGGACATAACCGGCACCGAAGCAATGATGGAGATTCGAAAAGGAAAATTTGGTAATAAACCTATTGTTGCTGTTACTGCCCATGCTATGAGAGGGGATAAAGAAAAATTTCAGGCTGCAGGGTTTGATGGTTACATTTCCAAGCCCATAGAAATTGATAATACTTTAAAAGTTGTCGCAGATCTTTTAAGCAGGTGAGTTTATATGCGCTCTCCTTATTGATAGTTTCAATTATTTCTGCTGCTCTTGGAGTATCTGTTTACTATAGAAACAAAAGGGAAGCCAGTAATAAACTATTTTTTATTTGTGCCATAGCTGTGGCTTTTATTTCATTTACTGCTTTTATGGGTGCCGAGTCCTTTGATTATTCCACCGCTCATTTTTGGTTTAGGGTTGGCTTTCTATGGCCGTTTGCGCAGACTATTCTTTATTTATTTATTCTTGCTATAACTGGTACTTATGCAGTTTTTATTAATAAAATTATACTGATATTATCCTTTATATTATCACTTGTTGTATCTGTAATGCATCTGGTAACTAACCGAGGCTTTTGCGGTGTCTATGAAATCGGCTTGTTTTTGGCTTTTTGCGCCAGTCTAGAGTCAATATATTAGAGAAGAAGTATTTTTAAGTAGAAAATGTGATACAGCGCAAAAAGCTGTAACCTTTTAACGGATTATGTAACAAAAACCAGATTTGAATGGAATTTTCATGCATCCTCTCATTGGATCTTTTCCATATTTTTCGGATGGATGGTACTGCTTACGCTTTACACCGGTTTTATTATAATAAAATCTTACAGAGGTTCACATTACAGGAGACAAAGACAGCAGTATATGTTAATTTTGTTTTTTGTATTTGTTCCTCTTATTGCAGGCAGTTTAGGCAGTTCAATTTCCTCGCTTATTGAATTAAGTATTACAAGTATCAATATATACAGTTCTTTTCTCGGATTGCTCTTAATTTGGTTTGGAATTGTCAAAATTCAGTTATTTCCTTCTATTAGTTCTGTTGAGATAGTGATTTCTTCTGTACAGGAAGCTATGATTCTTGCAGACAGTAAGGGGATAATACTATCCATTAATAAGCAAATGTCGGATCTTTCAGGGTATTTGGAATCAGAACTTACAGGAAAGCATATATCATCAGTTTTTACCGGAAATTATGACAATACTTCGGATTCCAGCAGGGAACTTGTACTTGTAACAAAGGATAAAAAAGAAATTGAGCAAGTTATTTTTATATCTCAGGTTTCAAATTTAAACAATCAGTTTTCCGGTTATATTTACATGTTATGGAATGATGTCAAAGCAATAAAAAGCAACATTGAACTTTTAAGACAGAAGGAACTTTTAAGAACTATTATAAACTCATTCCCCTATCCATAATCACAGGTTTAATGAACCATGTTCGGGTCTGGAACATCCATGCCCAATGGCAGAGATAATACGTACTGGAAATGGTACAATCATGGAACATATACATTATTCTCCCAATGGCACGCCGATGAATGTTGAGGTACATAGATATCCGATACGGGACGAAAACGGAAAAATTGTTAAAATAATAGAGTTTCATTTTGACATCTCAAAACGAAAGCATGCATTGGCTGAACTTGTAGATGCTAAAGAAAGGGCGGAAAAATCTGATTTAGCCAAAACAGAGTTTCTTGAAGCCATGTCCCACGAAATTCGAACACCCCTTAACTCTATAATTGGCTTTTCTGATCTTCTTATAAAAAACGGGAGCAGCCTGTCTGAAGAACAGCGGCAGTTTAGTTCATACATTTCTAAAAGCGGAAGACACCTGGCTTATATAATGGGGGCTATTTTGGATTATGTTGAGATGGAAGATATTAATTTGGACGAGCCTTTCGGCAGCAAACAGGTTTTTATTTTATCTGAATTATTTAACGGGGCTTTGGAAACTGTTAAAGCAGAAGCTGATAATATGAACCTCTCCTTCAGCATTGATATTGATCCGGAAACGGAATCATTTTCTGTAAACAAAAATATTAGAAAATTAAGGGTTGTTCTTTCAAATTTAATCTCCAATGCAGTTAAATTTTCCAGAGAAGGGGAGACGGTTTTTATAGTAGCTAAAATAAAAGAAGAGTCTCTTTCTGTCAGTATTAAGAATACCGGGGAAAGACTTGACTATAATCATGTAGAGAAGATTTTTGAACCTTTTTTTCAGGAGTCCGGAGGCATGGTAGATAAAACACCTGGTATAGGACTGGGACTCACAATGGCCAGACAACTTTTAGAAACCTTGGATGGAAATATCCGGGTGGACAGCTGTGCCGAAGATTCCTTTACACAATTTACTTTTAAAATTCAGATTTCCAGTCTGTCAGGGTAGGGACAAGCAGCCAATTTGACTCACCATAGTAATAGTGGTCTTAAAATAACCTTATTATTGTAATCTTAGGAACTGTCGGAGGATTGTAGTGAGAGCAAAAAGCTGTTTAGGTGTTATAAATTAAAAAATTACTATGTTCCATGGGGGATCTCTGTTATACTTTTCGTTATTTGGAACCCATAGACAGGGAACTGTTACAGGGGGAAATTACTGGTAGTATTCATTGGATAAAGAAGGGGTCTGTTATGGAACATAAGAATAAGACTAAAAAACAGCTCATAGATGAATTGGAGGCACTTTCTTCCGGGGTTTCCAGGTTTAAAATGCTGGATGAAGAACTTAAGCAAACAGAGAAGTCCCTGCTGGAAAGTGAGGAGCGATTCCTGAATATCATGCATGCTTCCAATGATGTTGTCTTGCTGATCGATGGTCAAACCTTCGTAGACTGCAACGAAGCTGCAGTTCGTTTGCTTAAATATTCCAGCCGTAGAGAATTCCTCATGACACATCCCTCGGAAGTGTCTCCACCTATGCAGCCCGATGGACGCCGTTCAGATGAGAAAGCTGATGAGATGATGCAGATCGCTTATACCAGGGGCTCCAATTGCTTTGAATGGATGCATCGTAAGGCTGATGGTGAAGTTTTTCCAGTTGAAGTTACTCTTACTTCGATTCCGTATAAAAACAAGAGGATACTCTATTGCCTTTGGAAAGACCGCTCCGAACATAAGAGGACAACGGATGCACTGAATGAGACGAAGGAGCAGTTACGTATCGTTTTTGAGACTGCCCGGGACTCAATTTTTATCAAGGATTTCTCTTTAAAATACACACTGGTGAATCCCGCGATGGAGCGGCTCTTCG
>Ga0209633_10005182_pt1 | contig 11512 bp, 6 predicted proteins | sample Cruoilmetagenom1_FD_187290 | JGI IMG/M metagenome (GOLD analysis project Ga0209633, IMG submission 187290) | Oil polluted marine microbial communities from Coal Oil Point, Santa Barbara, California, USA - Sample 1 (SPAdes) (version 2) | ecosystem: Environmental > Aquatic > Marine > Oil seeps ... | reverse complement strand
TTTGTCGTGTTTCCTGTAGCCATCTGGCCCGGCTCATGCCCCCTCCTTTCGAGTTCACATAAACCGGACAGTTTATTTGCTACAAAACCGGACAAAATATTAACTCGTAACATGATGGACGTGGCCGGGATGCTCAACCATGGGGGAGCGGCTTCGCCAGCAACAGATAGACGGCCGGAACGACGAACAGCGTGAACAGGGTGCCGATGCCGAGCCCGGCGGCGATGACCAGACCGATGTCGAAGCGGCTCACCGCGCCGGGCCCGGAGGCCATGAGCAATGGAATCATGGCGACCACCATCGACACCGTGGTCATCAGGATCGGGCGCAGCCGCGTCGCGGCGGCTTGTTCGATGGCGGCGCGCTTGTCCACTCCTGTCCGGCGCTGGAGTTGGTTGGCGAATTCGACCATCAGAATGCCGTTCTTGGCGATGAGCCCGATCAGCGTGATCAGGCCGACCTGCGTGTAGATGTTGATCGAGGCGAAGCCGAGGGTGATGAAGAGCAGGGCGCCGGCGATCGACATTGGTACCGAGACCAGAATGATGATCGGGTCGCGCCAGCTTTCGAATTGGGCTGCCAGCACCAGATAAATCACCAGGATGGACATGAAGAACGTGGTGACCAAGGCGGTGCCCTGGTGCATGAATTGGCGCGAAAGGCCCGAATAACCCCAGCCGAATCCGTCGGGCAGGACGGTCAGCGCCAGCTGCTGCAAAGTATCGAGTGCAGCGCCCAACGTCACGCCGGGTGCCATCACGCCGCGCACGGTCACTTCATTGACCTGGTTGAACTGCGTGCGTTGACTCGGTTCCACCCCCTGTTCGAATGAGACGATCGAAGAGAGCGGCGTCAAGTCGCCCGAGGCGGTGCGGACATAGTAGCGCTCGAGCAGCGCCGCATCGGCCCGGAACGGGCGTTCGACCTGGGGTATCACCTTGTAGCTGCGACCGTCGAGATTGAAGCGGTTGACGAAATTTCCTCCCAGCAGGGTTGCCAGATTCAGGCCGACATCGCGCATCGAGATTCCGAGGTCGGCGGCGCGGTCGCGGTCGATGCGGATGGTGATGAGCGGCTTGTTGTATTCGATCGAGCGCTCGAGAAAGGCGAAGCGGCCGCTCGCCATGGCCTGGCCGATCAGATTTTCGGCGGCCCGGTCGATCGTTTTGTAAGCGGCCGGCGCTGTGACCACGAAGCGCACCGGAAAGCCGCCGCCGGAACCGGGCAGGCTCGGGCGCGGAAAGGCAGCGATGCGCAGCCCGGTGATTCGGTTGAGCATGACCTGCAGCTCCGGCAGCACTTGCAGAGGCGTCCGCTGGCGCTGCGACGCCGGCGGCATCTTGAAGCCGCCGAAGACGATATTGGACTCCGGACTTCCGAGCAGATAGAAGCTTTCCAGATATTCCGGAATGGTTTCGAAGCCGGCGTTGACCTCCCGCGTGTAGGTCTCCAGATATTCCAGCGTTGCCGTCTGAGGGCCGACCTCCTGGAAAAAGAGAATGCTCTGATCTTCGGTCGGGGCCAGCTCGGACTGGCTGGAGACGAACATGAAATAGATACTGATCAGGATGACCAATGCGAATATCAGTGTCACCGGCCAGGCATCGAGCGAGCGATGAAGTCGCTGCCGATAGGCGTCGGTGAGACGAATGAAAAAGTGTTCCACAGCGCGCTCGAAACGCCCTGTTTCGCGTTGGCTCAGCAGCAGGCGCGAGGAGAGCATCGGCGACAGGGTCAGGGCCACGACGCCGGAAATCAGCACCGCGCCGGCAAGCGTGAAAGCGAATTCGGTGAACAGCGTGCCGACCAGGCCGCCCATGAAGCCGATCGGCAGATAGACTGCTATCAAAGTGGTGGTCATGGCGATGATCGGCAGCCCCAGCTCGCGCGCGCCGAGCAGGGCGGCCTCCAGTCGCGGCAGACCTTCTTCGATGTGGCGGTGGATGTTTTCGACCACGACGATGGCATCGTCCACCACCAGGCCGATGGCCAGCACCATCGCCAGCAGGGTGAGCAGATTGATCGAAAAACCCATCACCAGCATTAGCAGACAGGCGCCGATCAGCGACACCGGAACCGTCACCGCGGGGATGAGCGCGGCGCGCAGCGATCCCAGCGAAAGCACGATAATCAGCAGAACGATCAGCATCGCCTCGCCCAGCGTTCGAAACACCTCGTCGATCGACGCGCGGATGTATTCGCTGGCGTCGTAGGGGATGTGGGCGTTCATGCCGGCGGGCAGCTGCCCGCGGATCTCCGGCATCAGATCGTGGATACGTTGTGCGACCTCCAGCGGGTTAGCCCCAGGCGCCTGTTCGATGCCGATGAAGATGGCCGGTTTGCCTTTGTACCAGGTGGTCGTGTCGTAATCTTCGGCGCCGAGATCGGTGCGTGCCACGTCGCGGATGCGCACCAGCGTGTCGGCGTCCGAGCGCACCACGAGATCACGAAAATCGTTGGTGCGGCTGATGTCGGTGGTGGCGCTCAAATCGACGGCCATGAACTGCCCTTTGATTTTTCCCGCCCCGGTCAGATAATTGTTGCTCTTCAGCACCCGCTCGACATCCTTGGCGGTGACATCGACCGCTGCCATCCGCTGCGGGTCCAGCCAGATGCGCATGGCGAAGCGTTTGTTGCCGAGCAGGTTGGCCTTGCCGACGCCTGCAACCGCCTGCAATCGCGGTTGGACGGAACGCAGCAGATAGTCTGTGATTTGCTGCGGGGACATCGCATCGGCATGAAACACCAAGTACATCAGCGCGACTTTGTCATCCGCCGCCGCATCGATCACCGGATCTTCCGCTTCCTCCGGCAGCAGAAAACGCTGGCCGGCCACTTTGGCCTGGATTTCCGCCAGCGCCGCATTGGGGTCGTAGTTCAGCACCATGTGGGCCTGGATCACCGACTCGCCCTGCTTGCTGGCCGATGTCAGATAATCGATGCCGCTCGCTTCCGCAATCGCTTGCTGCAGGGGTGTGGTGATGAACCCCTGAATCATTTCACTGGAGGCGCCCGGATACCGGGTGGACACGGTGATCACCGTGTTTTCGGTTTTGGGGAATTGACGCACATCGAGCGCAGCGATGGCGCGCAGGCCTGCCACCACGATCAGCAGCGTCACCACGCTCGCCAGCACCGGCCGTTGGATGAACAGGTCGGTCAGCTTCATCACGGGGGCTCTGCGGCATCCAGTGTGATGCTGTTGTCGATAGAGACCGGCATGCCGTTGCGCAGTTTGATCTGGCCTGCGCTCACCACCTCGAGGCCGGCGCTCAGCCCTTCGACGATTTCCACCCGCCTGCCGCGGACCTGACCGGTTTTGACCGTGCGCCGTTGGGCGGTCGCCGATTTACCCTGCCGTTCAATCACATACACCGAGGCGCCATAGGGCGCGTAGGTGATCGCGGTCCGCGGCAGGGTCAACAGGTTCCTGCGCAGTGGCAGGATCGTTCTTGCCTCGACGAACATGCCCGGGCGCAGTTTTTTTTGAGAATTGGGCAGAATGACCCGGATCTTCAGCGAGCGCGTCTCCTTGTCGATTTCCGGCGCGATCGCGCTGATGCGGCCTTCGAAGATCGCATGTTGATAGGTTTGAACCAGCACCTGCACCGGCTGACCGACTTGCAGCCGGGCAAGATGGCGCTCCGGCAGCGTGTAATCGGCGTAAATCGGGTCCAATGCCTGCAGGCTGACAATCCGTGCTCCCGCTGCGATGTATTCGCCCAGATTCACCTGTCGGATGCCCAGTCGGCCGGAAAACGGGGCCCGGATCCGTTTCTTGGCGATCAGCGCCTGTTTCGCTTCGACTCCGGCAACGGCTTCGTCCAACTCCGTTTCCGCGCGATCGAGTCCGGAACGAGAAATATACTTTTTATTGATCAATGTGCGATCGCGTTTCAGATCCAGCCGGGCCAACCGTTCCCGCGCCTTCAGCCCCAGCAGCTCCGCGCGGGCGACCCTGTCATCCAACTGCAGCAAAAGGTCTCCTTTTTTCACATTCTGGCCGGAGATGAAATGAATCCCGGTAATCAATCCCGCGACTTCGTTGCTGACTGATATCCCTTGACTGGCCGTCAAAGCCCCCGTGGCCGACAGGTAGGGCTCCCAGCTTTCGGTTTTGACCCGGAGCGCCGACACGACCGTCGGCGGCCTTTGTGCCAGGCGCCGACCGGCTTTGTCGAACTGAATCGTCTTCCAGCTGAACAGCCCGCCAAAAGCCAAGGCCAGTACGGTGAGTAGGAGCAGGGTGCGCTTGATCAACATGGGGCTGCGAAATTGTTCCTGCGTATGGGCGAATGTTCAAAGAGGCGTGTCGTTACACCGGCTGGTACAGGAGGCTGGCCGAGAATAACGATCGTAGTGAGGGCGATACTGATTGAGCCAGATTGTTCGATCATTCGAGATGAATAGTACAGCGATGCGTAAGTTTCCAGCAACTTGATTATGAGCGCACCGTAACCCAACAATCCGCCGGCAGTTATTTATGCATCACTGCACTAGAGTGGTGCCGCGTTCGTTTTTGTATCGTTCTGAATTGTTTGCGCTTTTTCCGATTCGCGATGGCTGCGAACGCAAAGTTTGCTGCTTCGGGTTATAATCCAAAAGTGCGGAGCAGATTACGCCGCGGCGTGTTTACACACGCTCAGGAGCGAAGTCGACTCAATGTTAGCACAAAAAATATGGCGAGTTAGTCATACTTGGACCATCCTTATCCTATGAGTGAGTCGAGCTTCGAGTGGGATGAGGCCGAAAACCTCGAAAATCAGCGCAAACATGGCGTTTTACCGGCCGGCACGCACCGCACAAGTCGCCCTGCGATACCAGGAAATCGAACTGCCGCCTCCGTTCGACCACAAGGACAAGCCGCCCTCAGGTTGAAACAACCGAGTCCGAATGCATTGACAGCTCCTAAGTGGCTGAGATCGAGTGGAAACGCGGTCACGGCGTGCACAGGTCAATTGTGTAAGTCCGCATCCGAAAATCGTTCAAACACAGAACTTTTTATCATACGCCAGTTCAGCGCGCAGCCGCTTGGCCATCAAGTCGATGAACGCCCGGACCTTGGCCGAAGCGTAGCGGCCTTCACGGTGCACGATGTGGACCGGCCACGGTGCTGGTTCGTATTCCTTCAGAATCACTTTCAATTCGCCGGCGGCGAGTTGCGGTGCGATCTGGTAAGACAACAGCCGGGTAATGCCGAAGCCCCGGCGCGCGGCCTCGAGCGCCGCGTCGTTGGTCGTTACGGTAAGCCGCGGCCGGATGCGCAGGGTCGAGATGCCGCTCGGTGTCGCGAACCGCCAGTCGATGGCGTTGCCGCCCGCGCTCGAAGCGATCATCGAATGCTCGAGCAGGTCTTGTGGTTTTCCGGGCGGGCCGTGCCGCTGCAGGTACTCGGGCGAAGCGCAGAGTAGGAGGCGAACCGACCCCACGCGCAGCGCCCGCATGCTGGAATCCGGCAGCTCGCCGATGCGCACGCCGACGTCCATTCCCTCCTCGAGCAGGTTGACGATACGATCCAGGAACAGGGCGGAGACCTCCGTGCCCGGGTAACGCTCCAGGTATTCGATGATCCCGGGCATGACGAACATCCGCCCGAACAGCACCGGTGCGGTGACGGTCAGGTGGCCGCGCGGTTCGGCATTGACGCCGGCGGCGGCTTCATCGGCTGCGTCCGCCTCGGCGAGCACACGGCGCGCATCTTCCAGATAGCGTTGGCCGGCCTCGGTGGTACGCACGTAGCGCGTGGTGCGGTTGAGCAGCTTGACGCCCAACCGCTCCTCCAGTGCTGCTACTGCCCGGGTTACCGCCGGTGGAGACATGTGCAGCCGCCGTGCGCCGGCAGCGAAGCCTTCCTCCTCGGCCACGGCTACGAAGACAGTCATTAGATGCAATCGATTCATTGATTATTCCAAGAAACGCAATAACTAATTGTAGGTTTCTATTATTCTTATTTCAAATGAAATATGACATAGTGTCATCACTCCCAGCGCACGGGCGCCGTGGAGCCATTCATTCGAACCCATTTGGATAGGAGAATCAATATGAACCGTATCAACGTCGTCAATCATGAAAACGCCGATCCCGAGCAAAAGGCGCTGCTGGATGCCATCCAGACGCAGCTCGGCATGGTGCCGAACTTTCTCAAGGTCTTCGCCAACTCGCCGGCGGCCCTGCGGGCCTTTCTGGGGCTGCACGGAATCGCCGGGGAAGGCAGCCTGGACGCGCAGACCCGCGAGCGCATCGCTTTGGCGCTGGCGCAGCAGAATTCCTGCGAATACTGCCTGTCGGCGCACACTGCCCTTGGCCGCAAAGCAGGCCTCGATGGCACCGAGATCGAAGCGAACCGCGCCGGCACCAGCCAGGATGCCAAAGCCGCCGCGGCGGTGAAGTTTGCTCGCGCACTGGCCGAGCACAGTGGCGAGGTCGCCACCGCGGAGCTTCTCGAGGTCCGCAATGCCGGCTACAGCGAGTCGGACATCGTGGAGATCATTACCCATGTGGGGATGAACATTCTCACCAACATTCTGGGCAAGGCCAGTCGGGTGGAGATCGACTTCCCGAAGGTCGAGCTCAGGCTTGCTTCGTAAAGGGAAGGCGCTGCGGCTGCCGGTGGTCCGTGCCGCCGGCGGTCTTCCGGCTTCTCTCAACCGACGATCATCGCAACGCAGCAGCATCAAAAGGGCACAGCATCATGGGACACAGATTCGCAGAGATCGCATTCACCGAGTCGGTCCGCGAGGTTCAGCAGGCGTTCGGCAGCCGGGCCGGCTACACAGCCATGGAAGCGGGCGAGGACTACAACCACCTCCTCGGAGAACGTGAAGCCGAATTCATTGCGGCCCGCGACAGCTTTTACATGGCCAGCGTGAGCGAAACCGGCTGGCCCTATGTTCAGCACCGTGGCGGGCCGGCCGGCTTTGTGCGGATACTCGGCGAGCGGACGATCGGCTTCGCCGACTTCCGCGGCAACCGCCAGTATGTGAGCGTCGGCAATGTCAGCAAAGACGACCGCGTCGCACTGTTCTTCATGGACTATCCGAACCGGACCCGTCTCAAGTTGCTCGGTCGGGTCCGGCTGATTGGCCCGGAGGAAGCGGAGCTGCTGGGCGACCTGGAAGTGGACGACTACCGGGCCAGGGTGGAGCGCGGTTTTTTGATTCACGTCGAAGCCTTCGACTGGAACTGTCCGCAGCACATTACGCCGCGTTACACGGAAGCCCAGATCGAGGCGCTCATGGCCCCGTTGATCGAGGAGAATCGGGCGTTGAAAGTCAGCCGAGCCAAAGCCGACGCCGCGCGGCCACAAGTATTTGGCGACGGCCCGTTGGAACTGGTCGTCTCCGGCCTACGCCAGCTGACACCGCGGGTCCGCGCTTTCGAACTGCGCGACCCGAGCGGTGCCCCATTGCCGCGCCTGCGGCGACTCCTTTGGAAACCGCCATGGCGCATTCCGGGACTGTTTTCTGCCGTGGCTGCAACTCCGGCCATTCGTTGGGCTTGGTCTGCTGTTATCAAAGCTTTGCTCATCTCTTTTGCTGCGTGTGCCATAATGCTCCTACGATGGTGATGAAGCCGAGTCCGGCGGGGCCGTGGAGATGAACGATCAGACTTCGACTAGATAAGGGAAGGGCGCCGCGAATGAAAGGCAATGGCCGGGGATTGCTCGAAGAAATGCCCCCTGCAGACGGCTTTCGGCCGGCGGTTGTTAACTGAGGCTGCGGGGTGTGGGCAGGGAAGACACCATTGCAATCCCCAACAAACCAGCGCTAGAATTTCAATCGATTGTCGCGAAACGGGCGGAAATGGTTGCTCGCGGCCCTCTCCCATGAATTCGAGCAGAAAACATAGGCACCATGGCGCAATTATCGCAGAGGGGAGATAAAGGCTTTACGCTGGCCGGGTTCTTGATTCTGGCAGCGCTGGGTACCTTTCTGTGGAAGGGTGCTCCGCTGGAGAGCGTCCGGCCCAGCAGTGAACAGAGTGGGTGGTATGAACGGAATTTCGCTCAGCAGGTGCCCGCAAGACTCTGGCAGGATCCATTCAGAGCGGTTTATGCGCACGAACAATCGGTTAAAGCCGGCGCGGCGACGGCCGAGTACGTAGAAGACCCCCGCCGAAAGATCAAAACCATCACCGAAACCGAACCAACTCTGGGTGCAAGGTCTGGACTGACCCTGTTGATGGTGCTGGTGAGCCCGGGTTCCTATGCGGAACTGGAAGAACGTCGTCGCCGTCGACGCTACGCAGTGCTGTCCGGATTGGCCGAAGAGCATTTTGTTCCGCGCGACGCGGAGACGCTTAATGTCTTTTACCTCGCGATGGCGGCATCTGGCGGTGGCCTATGCAGCACTCCAAGCGAAGTGACCCCGCAAAAAACGCCTTCAGTGAGATGTTACCCCGTTCCCTACGAATGGTACGACTACGAGGGACCGAATGACGACAACACATCCGGCCCGCGCCAAGTCCTTGTGCTTTGGCTGAACGAATCACAGTTCGTTGAGTCGCCGCTAACGAGTATCAAAGGACTTCTTGCCAGCCTGCTGCCCACAGCGGGAGTATCCAATACTACGCGTGCCACAATTCTTGGGCCGGCGCGCTCCGATGCGCTGCGTAACCTGGTGACAAAAACAAGGACTGGAGTGGATGAATGGCTGCGCTGCTTTTCGGGCCTTTCGGAATTCAACATTTTTTCCTCCACGGCGACTGTCGCGGATGCAGACTTGATTGGGGAATGGAGCGCCCATCCAAATGGAGAGAAGCCAACGGTTCCTCCACTCACTGCACTCCAGCGCCAGCTTACCGAAGTGGATTGCGGTAAAAAAGTAGACGGTGCCGTACCGGCCAGGACAACGAAAATGCGTTTTCTTCGGACCATTCGAAGCGATGAGGTTTTGATCAAGAAACTTGGGGCCGAACTGAAAGAGAACCATTCGATTTCCTCCCAAAAAGACTATGTGGTGGTGATCTCCGAGTGGGACACCTATTTCGGGCGGTCTCTGCCGCGCGCGTTCACCAGGCATTTCTGTGCATCGGACTCAGATTGCAAAAACGAAAATGTCTTGCGATATAGCTATCAGAGAGGGATCGATGGCATTCTCGCCGGCGAACAGAACGAGCCTCCACCGAAGCGTATTACCCCATCGAAAGCATACGGGTTTTTGCCATCGATGGATGCAACCAGCGTGCGCCGCCCGGTAGGGACAGGGCAGTTTGACTATCTCAGGCGTCTGGCCGTGGACCTGCGCAGGAAAAACCGTGAATTAAGGCTAAACACAGGACATGGGGTGCGCACGGTCGTGTTGCTGGGGAGCGATGTGTATGACAAGTTGCTGATCCTGCGGGCTTTACGTCCTGAGCTTCCTGGTGCGGTCTTTGCTACCACCGACCTTGATGCAAATCTGTTGCATCCGGCTGAGTACAGTTGGACGCGCAATCTGATTGTCGCATCGACATACGACCTCCGTTTGTCGCCGCGCGTTTCGATGACCACCATGCCGTTTCGAGACAGTTATCAAACCTCGGTATATCTGGCTACACGCCTGGTCTTCAATAAAGAACTGATGTCGACAGTTGAGCCCGGCTGCGATGAAGCCGGCAACCCTAATCAGGAAAAGTGCAAGAGCGTTCAGGAACGCATCTACCAGAAAATCCCTCCGCAGCTCATGGAGGTGGGTCGCCAGAGTCTCGTACGGCTATCCAACGGCAAAGAGGTCAAGGACACCTGGAATCGGGTGTCAGAGAAGTCGTTTGCTCTGCCGCTGACGCTGGGGCTGTTTACGATTGCCCTGCTTGGAATCATGGCGTTCCATCAGGTACGACCCATGGCAGGGCGCATCATTGCCGTTCTAGCCGTTTTACTGCTGCTATTTTCGTTGTTGGGGGTTGCAATACTCACACAAGGAGCAGGAGGTGAACCGCTGACGTTGGTTGCCAGCGCCAGCATTTGGCCTGCAGAGTACATTCGCATCGTCGGTGTGGTGCTTGCCTTGGTGTTCATTTGGTCGGTGATCCATCGTTTGCACAAAAACTGGAATGACCTCGATGCCCGATATTTTGGGGTGAGTTCTGAGAACAGTTCGGACGGTATAACGGTGAAGCAGTTATTGGAGAATCTGGCGGCTAAGGTCGAACACCCTATTGAAAGCCTCAAGCAACTCAAGCGCACTCAGGTGTTGCCGGTGGCGATGATGGTGGTATTGTTCCTGGTCATGAGAATCGTACTACCAGAACCGTTGCCGCTGATCGAGAAGATTTCGTTGTTGATCGGTGTTTGGGCTATGTTGATCGCGTTCTGGTGGGCGACGGTTTACGGCTATATCTGGAAGGATATTCACGTCCTTTCGATCAATCGGTGGGTTGCCGATTGCATGCCGAAGGATGCCGTTGCGATGTGGCGTGCCTATGGTGAGTATGGTGCAGGGGACCAGAGATTTCTACGCACTATTGCCTACATCCTGATCTATTTTGCATTCGCTTCGATTCTGTTCGCGATCCTGGGTGCTCCGCAATCGCCGTGTCGGGGCGGGTTGGCCTGCGGGATCGACAAAGCTGTTCTGGGGGTCAGCGTACTGTTCATGTTGGTACTGTTGTTTCTGGTCGTCGATGCGACGAGGCTCTGTATTTGTTGGGTGGATTCAATGCGAGAGCACGAATTGGATTGGAGCAAGACCAGAATGCCGGAATTCGTTCAACGCCTCCGATTACCAGAAACACACGCGCTGGCCTGGATTCAGATTCATTTGATCGGCGAGCGTACGGCGGAAGTGACTCGACTCATTTATTATCCGGTCTTGATCATTCTTCTTCTGCTCCTGGCTCGCAGCACCTATTTCGATAACTGGGACTTTCCGCAGGCCCTGGCGATTATCATCGGCCTGAATTTTATCATCGCTTTGGGAAGTATCGTGCGCCTGAACTTCGTGGCACAGTCGGTTCGCGATGAGATATTGCGGAAACTGCAGGAAGAGCGTCTGGCGGCGGACAGGGCGGAAGAGGCATCCTATGAGCCGAGTTCGTCACAGCGCCAAGAGCTCATCCAGCAACTGGAGGAGCTACGCATCGGCGCCTATCTTCGGGTATGGGATCAGCCCCCTGTGCGGGCGACACTCATGTTGCTGGGAGGTGTGACGTTGACCTATGCGGAATATCTCACTATCTTTTGAGCTATCATAGGAGGCGGCCCAAGAATAGCGATCATAGCCGGGGCAAGGCTGTGTGAATCAGAATGTTTGATCAGCGCGAATAGCACCGAAGGGGGTCAGTTACAAGATCTGTACCGCAAATTCGGTGGTCTCCAAAATGGATGGGCTCTTACCTCTTTTGCTTTTGGCCCCTTTGCCCCTATTTGCTCCTTCAGGCGGCTTCCCTTAAAACATTCAGATTTCCAAAAAAACGTGTCTTTGTGTCTTTGTGTTAGAAGCAAATAGAATTGTCCGGTTTTTATAGCACATGAATTGTCCGCTTTTACCTGGATTGCGGGGGCTCTGCCCCGGAGGGCGTAGCCCGTAGGGGC
>Ga0209633_10005181_pt1 | contig 11515 bp, 6 predicted proteins | sample Cruoilmetagenom1_FD_187290 | JGI IMG/M metagenome (GOLD analysis project Ga0209633, IMG submission 187290) | Oil polluted marine microbial communities from Coal Oil Point, Santa Barbara, California, USA - Sample 1 (SPAdes) (version 2) | ecosystem: Environmental > Aquatic > Marine > Oil seeps ... | reverse complement strand
CCCATGGGACAACATCTTCGGGAGGAAAATACATTTTTGATAACATTGCATTTATATGATACTTATGTTTGTCACGTAGCATTTGTGCAGTTTCTAAATATTTATTATCTCCAGTTACATGATGTGTAACATTCAAGAATGATAGCATCATCATTGAGTTTAACCCGCGTTGATCCCAACCCCAGATTGAGTTGAAAAACTCTGGAGAAAAATCTGCCCAACGTGTTGGTTTACCATCATGATCTCTTAGCACAAAACCATTGCGGATTAGGTGGTCTGTAATATCACTTAAAACTTCCCGCACTGCGTTTTTTTCTTCTTCTGTTTCAGCTACCAAATCATAGTAAATTCCATAGAAGAAATAATGTCCCGCTAACTCATCTGAGCTTGTATCACACTTCCAAAGATATTTTCCATCTTTACTTTTAGGGAATCTTGGATTTATATCTTTCCAAAATGGATCTTCTTCTTGTTTTCTAATATTGTATTCATGTCCATATTGTTCGTTAACTGGTTCATGCCAATCTTTGGGAATTATAACTCTTGCAGGGAAACCTTTTTCGTGAGTAATATCCACTAACCATTTACACGCTTCAAAACTTCTCTTGGCTAATTTCTTTGCTTCTAAATTGCCAGTAACTGCATAACGAAAAGCTTGGGACGCTCCATACATTGCAGTGTACATACCATCGTTATCAGAAATTGCTGGTTGCCATGAAGTAACATCGAACCTATCTGCCAAATGATTTTGTGCAATAAAACCCATTCTATTATGGCGATCTTCTACTTGAGATGTGAAATAATCAGCTTTTTCTTCGAAAGTAATTTCTTTTCTTTTTATCCTACTTACACCTTTTAATGTTGCTATCCAAACTGTTCCATCTTCGCCAACAGCTATATCATTGACACTGTCATCAGGCAACCATCTTCTGCTAAAACGATAAAAGAAATTTTCTCCATTTGTTCTTATTACACCTTTTTTAGTTCCAAACCATACATCTCCGTTTTCGGTGCTAGCAACACATGTAAAATGTTTGAAAGGTAATCCTTCTTTACCTGTATAAAGATTCCACTTACCATTACTTAAAAATCCAACTCCTTGATCTGACCCAAACCAAAGCTTCCCATTTGAATCAACTTGCAATACTTTTACATTAGAAAGTTTCCAACTATATTTTTCATCTGAAGGAAACACTTCAATTAAGTTCTTAGATTTTCCATCTTGTTTAAATAGACCATCGTTTTTCCCATAATATGTAATACCGGAATAATCTACTTCAGAGAGAATGTCGTTCGATAATTTTTTATTTTCTTCATTTTGATTTTCATTACCAGAAATCAAGTTCCATTTTTTGTTATTGAACTTGTAAAGCCCTTTACTTGTACTAGCTATTGGATTTTTATTATTAAAATTGATTTTTGTGACTTCTATTTCAGGCAGACCATCCTTTGGTGTGAAAACTGTTGCGACATCTTGAATAAAAATATCTGTACTTTTTAGCTGTCCAAACAAAAGAGAACTAATAAGCAAAAAAAATGTAATTTTTATCTTCATTATATTATTCCTTCAGATTGTTAATAAATTATTTTCACTCTCATTATTTGAGTCATCAAGCTCAATTTTAATTTTTGAGATATCATTCTTTAGCAGTTTACCAAAAAGAGAAATATCTGAGCTGTGCAAAATAATATTCACACCAGCTTTCGCCCATTTAATTTGCTGTTCAGGTTCTTCAGATAGATGAATTCCAATTCCAAGATTTCTTACATTGCATTCTTTTATAATTTTAGTTACTGCTTCTTCAAATATTGGATTATTATATTCTTCAGGTAAACCCATACTACATGATAAATCGTGCGGACCAATAATTACCCCATCAATTCCTGGGACAGAAAGTAGTTCATGTAAATTGTCAACTGCTGCTTGGCTTTCGATGTTGATGAATAATAAATTATTTTTACATCGATCGTCAATATATTGCTTAAGCTTGCGATCAATACTATTTGGATTTTCTAAAATTCTTTTCAGTTTTTCACCTTTAATTGGTCTGTACTTTGTAGCTCCGACGAGATCTTTTATTTGTTCAACTGATTCAACATAAGGAGCAAGTATTCCAACAGCTCCTCCATCAAGAATTGTAGTTGCCTGATAGGGATCAGGGGAAGGAATTCTCACTATTGGTGGAAATCCTAAGGCAGAATAAAGACCACACATATTTGAAACTGTTTCACGGTTTAATGCAACATGCTCAGTATCAAGAAATACAAAATCGAGTCCACTATTTTTTATTGCAGAAGCCCACATTGTTGATGATGAAACAATAGCCGTTCCGTATATCCTAGTTCCACTATTTAATTTTTCTTTTAATTTCATTGTATTCATTATTTAATCTCCTTGATGAGTAATTGTTAAATCTATTTTATATTTCGATACTGTGATTACATTTCATAGCACCAAATGTCACTTATTATTATTATTGAACTTTATTTTAATCATTAGTTTTGTAATATCATCAATACGAGTTAAGTCTAAATAAAGTTGTGGATCTCGCTGCTAAATTAGTCTCAATAAAATTTGTAGAATCTGCAATTACTTTATTGTTTAATGGATCAATGACTTGAGCATAAAACGGAAGCTTTACAGTTCTTTTTCCACCTTCTAGAGTATGGATACAAATCCACTTACGACCAGCATAAACAACATCATTTGTTTCTAAATAAAAATGGACTCCAGCATTTTTCCAAATTTCTCGCAACTCCGAATTAGACCATTTGAATTTATATTTAGAATAAATTATATCGGCATCATGATTGTAAATTCTTGTTCCAGTTCCATCTGTCCATAAGACCATGATTCCTTGTTGTTTCCACTTTTCTATCTGTTCTTTTTCTCCCTCTTTTAACTCCAACATCCCCATTAACCATATCACGCGATAGTCATTTGTAGTAAAATCAATTAAATCGGTACGTAGATAAAGATCATAAGGGGCACCGGTTTTACCAAGCGGATAGCGATTTGCTAATATGTTCTCAGTAAGTTTTCCAAAGCTTGCATCCCAAAAGGAAAGTTCTTCATCAACAATTACACATACTTGAGCATTCATTTTTATTTCTTCTTGAGGTGGATATTCATTAAAAAATTGTTGACCCATTTTTAATACATTTAATAAATCTGGATCGCTAAACCAGCCGCCCCACATGTCAAACCACCAACCTCCATATCCCTTAGTCAACATGCGTCCTAAATTTTTCCATAAAAATGCTACAGAAGTTTCTTTATCATTAGGTCCCTGCCATATTTCATTTTCATATTGTCCAGGCGGACAGATTTTTGGTGCTCGATCTTTTAACAGGGTAGTTTTGAATGTACGAGTATCGTTTTCAGCCAACCATAACTTACCATGCTTATGCACTGACTCAATTGCTACCATTGGTGGCCAGTCTTCACCTATCTTTCGATTATATACATTAGGACTTGAAAGGTAATCCAGGTCTGGGCATTCTAATAACTTAGCCAAAGCACCATGGCCACGTCTTGGATCAGTAACAAAATAATGATATCCATAAAAAGTCCCTGTTAGCAGACGGCCATTACTTTTTTCTTTTACAATTTTACAAAAATACGCAATGTTGTCAGCCATGGTTTCAGAGTGAAACCTATATGTATCTATAACATTTTGTTCCTTTTCTGGATTTCGCCATTCATCTCTTTTCTCTTCACCACTTATATCAGCTAATTGTACTGTATTGAAAGTAATATTTTTATTTCTCCAGGCACTTTGTAGCTCAAGCAAATTATTTTGATAATTGTGTCTTAACCATTTCTGAAATGTTTTAATTCGAATAGGGTTTTCATCATAAAAATTTTGTTTAAAATGGTAAAACCATTCCTCTGTAAATCCACCAGCAATATGAATTCCAATCAGATGTTCTGAATAGGCATAACCTAAAAGCCATTCAGTAAATGATTCTAAAACTTTACCGGCCTCTTTTTTCCATGTTTCAGAAAAATAGCTTATCCGTAAAGTGCTACTATCATTTAGTTGACAAGTTTCATTTGGGTTTAGCTTCTCCCACCATAATGGAGCATCCAAATGAAGTCGAACAATTACTTTAGCTTTCTCATCCGCATTTAAAATTGTATCAAAGTCCTTGATTAAGCTAGAATAATCATACTCATTTTCTCCAATCCAGATAGCAGATCTAAATGGTCCAATGCCAGAATTTGAATTGATACCTCTATCACCCAGATAAGCCGGAATATTGTAAAGATGAATATCAGCATCTGCAGCTTCTTTATAATATTTTTCTTCTCCCAAATAAGACATATATGCGTAAGGTGGATATGGTTTTTCACTAATAACCAATCCTGGAACACCATTAGATATTTCTACTCTTGTATAAGATTCTTTCTTTGATTGACATGGGAAATGAAGTAAGAGTAAAATTATTGTCGCTATAATTCTTAATGTTAACATTATTGTTATTTAAACCTAATGCTATATAAATCAGCATCTTTCATAATGAATCGCAATCGAATTGGTTGACTTGATAATTTTTCTAAATTTGGGTTCTCCTTCCAAGTAACAATTTTTTCAATCTCATTACCAATAAGCTCATTTGAGTTTTCAATCTCAAAACCCTCAATTAGTTTGCCATTCATATTCTGAACTTCAACCTTAATCATACCAGCGGCTGATGTTGAAAAATTTATGACTAATTTATTTCCATCAAAATTAAATGGTTTTGTAATCATCTCTCCTTCTTTATAAGAAGAATGAACGGACACAAATCCATCCAAACGTAAAGCATAGCGTCTAAGGTGGGCTGTCGGTTGAGCATAATCTTGATTAACGTAAATTGACATTTCTTTATGACTGGTTTGCACAATATTTAACGCAGGATAATTTGAACGAGAAACCCAATTTTGCAATCCGATTCCAGGTCTAATAAAACCATCCATAAAAGTTCGGTCATATTTATTCCCACCTCTTGAAGTCATAAGTACAGCATCAGAACAATCTTTAAAATATTTTGGATTTACATTTAAAGCAATTGCTTGTTCATCAGTTAAAACCTGCCTTTTGGGCATGAACCTAGCAGCAACAGAAATATAAATATGAGGAGCTCTAAAATACGGTGACGTTTGGTTAGTATATATTTGTTCTCTAGGTGTATCTCCAAAATCCATTTCAATTGGTGGTGTCCAATTAATAAAATCTTTTGAAGTTGTTCTACTTACTGATCGGTAGCCTTTATAATCATCTTTGGTCCAACTACGAAAATAACAAACGTACATATGTTCTGACTCAGACCAGAAAGAAATATTTTGCGAATCAAATACTCCATCAGTGAACACTGGATTTTGTTTCAACTTATTCCAATGAATACCGTCGCTTGAAACATAAGCTATCAAACCACTTTTTTGAGTTCCACCAAGTGCTTTATATTTTTGTTTTGGATTTACATCTTTTCGTGTATCAAAAAAAGGACTAAAGTTATGAGTAACAGGAGCTGCATTTGCTAGTACAATATTATTCTTTGAGTTACCATCAACTTCAAACAAATTTAATTCTGGTTTAGTCCAACTTATTCCATCCACAGATTCTGCGTAACAAGTATTTTCATCAATTCGTCCATCCTTTCCGGCTGTTGGCAAACCTCTATAATATAATTGATATTTTCCGGCATTATTTATAACAGTCGAGTAACCAGAAAAAGGTCCTTCCCAGGAATTATTAAATTCAAGAACTTTCCCTTTATCAATTGGTTCGTGTAATCTTAATTCGGTATTTTGAAGTGAGTCTATTAGGAAATAATCTGTAAAAAGTTCAAGATTCGAACCAATATTAATGATTTCTGAAATTGTATTTTGATTGTTGTTTACTTGACTAAAAATCTGAATTGCACTGAACACAATTAGAAGGAATTGAGTTTTCATTTTGACCCACAAGTTATATTATAAAACACTTTTGATCTTGAAATGACAGAGCTAAAATATTTCGAGACTTGGTCAATTAGTAAAAAATGATACCAATTGCTATTTTTACAAAAAGAAACTAAGGAATAATTATTTTATGCGTTTTTAGCTTAGTAAATCGATTTCCTTTTATTAAATTAGGAAATTGATTTTGTATTTACAAATTAAAAAAAGTTTAAAAGAAGAGATAAATTATGAAAATATTAAATTTCGATTGTTTTTCTGGAATTAGTGGAGATATGACTTTAGGTGCATTTTTAGACTTAGGAATCGATGAAGAAGTTTTGCTCTCATTACCTAAAAAATTAAAACTAGAACAAGTAATTTTTGAGATAAAAAAAGTTATTAAAAACGGAATTTCATCAACTAAAGTAGATGTAATATTTCCCCATGAACACGTTCACAGACACTTATTGGATATTGAAAAAATAATTGATAATGGTGATTTAAGTAACGAGGTAAAATTATTATCAAAAAAAATATTTACTAAATTAGCTGAAGCAGAAGCTCATGTTCATGGAACCACAATTGATAAAATTCACTTCCATGAAGTTGGTGCATTAGACGCAATATTTGATATTGTTGGAGCTGCAAGTTGTTTTATTGCACTAGGTATTGAAGCGGCTTATGTAGGAAAAATATCGGTTGGCGGTGGAATGGTTAAAATGGCACATGGCTTGTATCCAGTTCCTGCTCCGGCAACTTCATTTTTGTTGGAAGGTTTTGCTATTTCCTACGGTCCTGTTGAAAAAGAATTGGTAACGCCAACCGGTGCAGCAATTTTAGCAACATTAATAACTGAACCTAATATTAGACCTTCCTTAACAATACAAAAAAGTGGTTTTGGTGCTGGTACTATTACCCATGAAGAAGTACCAAATGTGTTGAGAATTAACATTGGTGAGTTGGTTTTAGATGAACATAAAAATGAAGCACTAATGATTGAAACAAATATTGATGATATGAATCCTCAACTTTATCCAAACTTAATTGATAAATTATTAAAAGCTGGAGCTAATGATGCATACTTAACTCCAATACTTATGAAGAAAGGCAGACCAGCCCATACTTTATCCATACTCTGTGATGAACAGAATGAATCTAATTTATTAAATATTATTTATCAGGAAACTACTACAATTGGAGTACGTAGTTATAAAGTGATTAAGAGTCACTTAAAGCGTAAGCTAATAACAATGGAGACCTTATTGGGGAAATTTCAAGTTAAAGAGATTATATTACCAGATAATAGTATTAAAAGAGTTCCAGAATTTGATGATTGTTTAAAGATTGCTAATGAGAAAAATCTTGCTGTTAAATTTGTATATGATAAAGTTTTTTCTGAAATAAATAATTTGGAACATTAGCTAGATTTGCTTTCATTCCGAACTTGTTTCGGAATCTCAACCTTTAGTTTACAAGACAACTAGATGCTGAAATAAATTCAGCATGACAAGTTTCAAATTTTTTAAAATCTGATTTGAATATCAATTAGATTAAATTTTATAATAAGAAAGTTAACATAAATATGAATACAACAATAAATAATATACTTTGCGATAACATTGATCCTTCAAAAATTAAGTTAACAGAAAAGCTTAATTCTCTCTTTGATCAATTAGCAAATCTATTGCCGAATGGAATTATAATTGCTTTCTCAGGAGGTGTTGATAGTTCTTTCTTATTATGGGCTACAGAACAAGTCCGTAAATCTAAAGGTGGAAAGTTACTTGCCCTCACAACAAATAGTGCAAGCATGCCACAAATAGATTTAGGTGATGCAAAGTCATTCGCGGAACTGATTGGAGTTGAACAACAGTTTGAGAACAGTAATGAAATTTCTAATCCTGATTATCTCAAAAATGATATAGATAGATGTTACCATTGTAAAACAGAGTTATTTCGTATAACCCTTGATATTGCGAAAGTTGATGGTTATGAGCATATTGTTTACGGATATAATTATTCTGATATTGGAGATACAAGACCTGGTCATAAAGCAGCATTAGAGAACAATATTATATCTCCTCTTGCTGAAGCAAAACTTACCAAGGACGATATTCGTTATGTTATGCAAAAAAACAATTTGCCATTTTTTGATAAACCTTCAAGTCCCTGTTTAAGTTCAAGAATTATGCACGGAATTGAGGTTACAGAAAATCGATTAAAAGATATTCAAGAGATGGAAAATATTTTGTACGATGGCGGTCTTAATATTTATAGAGTTAGAATAAGTAAAAATGAGGATCAAACTTTTCTTAGGATTGAAGTTGCTCCAGATGAAATGCTAAAAGTTATTGAAATGAAAGACAGGCTTTGGGAAGAAGGGATAAAACGAGGCTACAAATGGGTTACTCTTGATTTACAAGGTTACAGAACCGGAGGCGGAACAATATGACTGAGAAACAACTTAGTGAACTACTTAAGAAAATCACTGATAAAAAAATTAGCATTCCTGATGCAGTTGCAAAATTAAAAAGTGCTCCATTCAAAAATGAGTCATCAGAATTCATAAATATAGATCATCATCGTCAACTACGACAAGGTTTACCAGAAGTTATTTATGGAGAATCAAAATCAATTAAACAAATTTTAAGTATTGCTGAAAAATTAAGTGAACAAAATCATCCCGTACTTTTTACAAGACTAAAGAAGAAACAAATTAATGCGTTAAAAGATAACTATCCAAAAGTTAAAATTAATGAAGATGCAAAAACTGCAACTATCAATTCCCCTTCTCCTAAAAATCCTAAGAAAGGTGAAAGCTTTGTTTTAATTATTTCGGCAGGAACTAGTGATTTTAGAGTTGTTGAAGAAGCTGCTGAAGTTTGCACTGCAATGGAAATTCCATTTAAGACATTAAACGATGTTGGGGTTGCTGGGATTCACAGATTACTAAAACATACTGAGACATTGCAGGAAGCAACGGCAATAGTAGTTGTAGCCGGTATGGAAGGCGCATTGGCAAGTGTTGTTGGTGGATTGGTAAGTTGTCCAATTTTTGCAGTACCAACAAGTATTGGATATGGAGCTAACTTTAATGGAGTTTCTGCATTACTCTCTATGCTAAATTCTTGTGCTCCAGGCGTAACCGTTTCTAATATTGATAATGGTTTCTCTGCAGCAGTGTCTGCTTGTAGAGTAGTGCAGGCTGTGCAAAAATTTAATAATCTACCGTAACTCATCTTAAGAAGTAAAAATGAAAATATATTATCTAGTAATTCTAATAATACTTACAACCACCGTTTTGCCACAAACAAAACAAGTTGTAATAAACGAATTCCTCGCATCTAATTCATCAGTAAATCTTGATCCAGATTTCAACGCTTATTCTGATTGGCTTGAGATTTATAATCCTCAAAGTTTTTCCGTTGATATTAGTGGATGGTTTCTTACTGATGATTTGAGCGATTCTACAAAATGGCAAATTCCAATTGGAGTTTCAATTTCACCTGGAGAGTTTTTGCTCTTTTGGACTGATGGTATTGATACTACTATGGAAAATTTTCACACAAATTTTAGACTATCCCAAACTGGAGAAGAAATTGGATTATATGATTCTAATAAAGTTCTTATAGATAGCATTGTATATGGAAGTCAGACAACAGATATTTCTTTTGGGCATCAACCCGATGGTGGTTCAGAATGGTATTCTTTTGATTCGCCTACTCCGGGTGGATCAAATAACACCTCAATATTTTTAAAACTAAATGATCCTCTATTTAATTTACCAGTTGGCTTCTATACTGAAGAACAACTTTTAGAAATTTCAACTGACGATCCGTTAGCTACTATCCATTATACAATTAATGGAAATGAGCCAACAATTTCCTCTCCAATTTATTCAGGACCAATAAGAATAAAATCTCGAGTGGGTGAAGCAAATGTATTTTCAGAAATTAATACAAACAGTGATCCTTATGAATGGTTGCCTGATTGGGTTCCGCCAAATGGAGAAGTTTTTAAAACAAATATAATTAGAGCTCGAGTATTTAAAGAAGGTTATAATCCAAGTGCGATAATTACCAAAACATACTTTGTTGATGAGAATATGTTTCAAAGATATTCTACACTTCCCGTAATTTCTTTGGCTTCAGATTACAAACATTTATTTGATTATAACACTGGGATTTATGTTCCAGGTATAAACCATAATCCAGGAAGTAGCGGAAGTGGTAACTATTTTGAGGATTGGGAAAAACCAGCTCATATAGAATTTTTTGAACCAGGTGGAACATTAGGGTTTTCTCAAGATATAGGCATAAATGTTCAAGGTGGTACTTCGCCTGCAAGTCCGCAAAAGGGTTTACATATAATTGCTCGTAGTGAGTATGGGAACAATCGAATTACGTATCCAATTTTTAAGAACGATTCTTCCAAAGCAAAAAATCTTAAAGAATTCAAAAGGATTATTCTTAGATCTTGGGGAAGTCTTATTGGTGGAGGTTTATTAAACGACGCATTCTCACATAGAATAATGGCAAAAAATGATCTTGATATACAAGCTTATCAACCCGTTGTTGTTTTTATCAATGGTGAATATTGGGGTTTACATTCTCTACGTGAGGCAAATAAATTTTCATGGTATTATCAATCTCATTATGGAATTGATAGAGATGACCCAGGTTATGATATTTTGAATCATGGTTCAAAAAACGGCTTCCCATTCCCATTTGCTGAAGAAGGTGGTACAAAATTATGGAATGAGATGATTTTGTTTATTAATACAAATGATATGAGTCTATCTGAAAATTATGAGTATCTAAAAACCAAAATTGATATGGATAATTTTATTTCTTACTTAGGTCATTGCATGTATGTTGGTAAATGGGATTGGCCTAATAATAACGATGCAAGTTGGCGCCCAAAACAAGAAGATGCAAAATGGAGATGGATACAATACGATATGGAAACTGGTTTGGGTGCTGCAACTGTACTTGGAACACAATATGAAATGTTAGGTCCAGAAATAAATATGGTTGATGTAATTACCAAAGGAATTGATATTCCTGGCTTTAGTAAATATGGACCTCATCCAATAGTAGCAAAAGTTTATAAGAATCAAGAATTTAGGGATTCTTTAAATAGTTGGTTTACCTATCATCTTGCTCATGAGTTTCATCCAAACTCGATAAATTTTTTACTTGATCAGATGGCAGCAGAAATTAGACCTTACATTGCAGAGTATTTACAAAGAGCTCCCTATATTGGTATTATGTACAACGGTTGGGAAAATGCGATTGAAAAGATTAGAGAATTCAATAATGCTCGTCCAGATTATATGAGAAATCATTTACAAGAACTAACTTCTGTAGAAAAAACTATTACATTGGATTATAAGCTAAATCAGAATTTCCCTAATCCATTTAATCCTTCCACAACAATAAATTATCAAATTCCAACTCTAGAAACTCCTCTCTCCAGAGAAGCTGGGAGTGTGTTAGTAACTTTAAGAGTTTATGATATTCTTGGTAGAGAAATTTCAACATTAGTTAATGAGAAAAAAACAGGCGGACATTATTCAGTAAAATGGGA
>Ga0209633_10005180_pt1 | contig 11518 bp, 9 predicted proteins | sample Cruoilmetagenom1_FD_187290 | JGI IMG/M metagenome (GOLD analysis project Ga0209633, IMG submission 187290) | Oil polluted marine microbial communities from Coal Oil Point, Santa Barbara, California, USA - Sample 1 (SPAdes) (version 2) | ecosystem: Environmental > Aquatic > Marine > Oil seeps ... | reverse complement strand
TCCGATCTATAGGCATAACTATTTCCATCTGCACTAGTCCTTGAAATATTGGCACTGTTTGTCCAATGAATTGAACATCCGTTTGGAATATTATTTAATGAATACATCTTTGGCGAAAAACAGAGAAGCCAGTCTCCACTCAGAGTCAATTGAGTTGGAGCAGAGGTATATAAGCCAACAGCATACCAGGCATTTCTGACTTGCATTGCCTCCAAATTATTTCCGTATAACTGTTCAGCAGCATCTTCAGAGAAATCCCGTGAATCTGCAAAATCTGAGTCTGAGACCAAATAATGTGTTTCTAATCTATATAAGATTCTTGATGCTACATCAATTCCCAAACCACATACTTCATAATTATGACCATTATCATTTGTGCCGACACCTCCTTGAGATAGTAAATAAAACCAATGAGAAAACACAGTACTATTAAAATGGACACCACCATAGTCCTCTGCACCCTCATACCATCCTGTACCTTCATAAGTATCTGGATAGGGATATTGCGTACCATCCATTAAATGATAATGAGAAAGGCTTGGATTCTGGGCATTTCTGCGATGATTAGCTGTAAAAGCAAAATCTTCTCCCTGAATCCATATTAAACTTCCAGGAATTGCCGTATACTCCTCTACGCAATTAGACCAAGAATCACTTAGACCTTCATCTAGCGCTCCTGATTCACCTTCGTAATCGAGATCTATCTCATCCGCACTTATTCCATGCGAAATTTCATGTGCTACACAATCTAAACCTGTAAATGGATCAGTATTTGTAGCAGTATTACCATCACCAAACCACATATTACCATTTCCAAAATACATAGCATTGGATGTACCTGTACCAAAATGGATATATAGATTCATCTCTCCATCATCATCATTCCATCCATCTCGGTTTTGCATATTCTTAAAATAGTCATAGGTCTTTTGTGCAGCATAATGTGCATCAAGAGCAGCGTTATCCTTTTCACCATTATTCCATTCATTCCAGTTATTATCATTATCTAAGAAAAACTCTTTATCTGTAAGGTATTCACTTCTATTTAAGTCATAAGTAATAATACCATCACCTCGTGTGGGATCTTTTAGAAAATACTGATTATTATAATATTCAGCAGTCATCATATTGACTTGACCATAATATCTTGTTACTGCACTTGCTGTTGCTGGGTCACCCATATCACTCTTTGCTATCGGTTGACTTTTTATTATCTCTCCTGATCGAGCATCAACATATATTTTCGTGTATTCAAATGGTATTCTTGAAAAACCTCAAATCTGTAAGCCAGCTGCACCGAATCTACATTTTTTTCTGATAATATAACTAACAGTCCCTTAGGAAAATATGTGGCTAGACTGTCCCGCCGGTTTTCCTTTATAAGCAATTCCATTTCTTTACTCTCCCACATATAAGAATCCGCATTTACATATTTAAGGGCGGCATCCAAAGCATCGTTTTCTGCAAGTAAGGGATCTACATTGCTTAAATTAGCTTTGTGAAGCACACCATTCATGGTTATTATGGTGTTATCCAAAATATGCAAGTTATACTGGGAATTTTCAACTGGAATGTTCTTCCAAAGATGCTGAAGTCGAACTAATGTAACCTCTGAATTTTCAGAGATCGTTTTGATGATTTTAAAATCATCATCTTTTGACAAACCAATAATTTCCTTTAAAAAGGGCTTATAATTTGATAGTTTCAGTTCATTCCCTTTCTTTAGTTTTATTAAAACAGGAACACTGTCATTCGAGTACTTAATATACTATATATCACCTACTTGTGAATGCAGATTAAAAGAAGAATAAAATAGAATAAATAGTATTAATGTCAGAATAGGTTTCGTTTTCATGATTTTATGGATTTTCGTAAATCAGTGTTTTATTAGCTAAATAATACTCATAGGAAAAACCTGTCGGCATATCGCAGAAATTACCAGCAGAATATCCTCCTATTATACATTTCATTTCTCCATCACAGTCATATATTGTTGTTTGACTATCAGGCCCTGGACAATCCTCAATACTGATATATTGTTCATCGGAAAATTTGAAAGTATATACATAAGTACAAAATGGTCTACTTTCTATTGCTTCCCTTAACCACTCCAGGCTACTCTCAGGATTAAGTTCTCCACAAACACATTCTTCACATTTATCTTTTTTACATCCAGTAATTACAACAATTATTAAGATGCTCAAGATTCTAATAGACTTTTTCATGATTTGATCCTATTAATTTTAGTTCATTAGTGAATCGAAGTACATAATTCACTTTTATTCAGTTAGATGATGAAGTTTTTCTATGGATTGCTTCTTAGAGACGCGCTTTTGATAACTTTACATTGATTCGATCTTTCTTTTGTCAAGATATCTGTGATACGAAGTATACCGTGATACTGATTAACATTACACATGGTACAGAAAAACTAATTTCTAATTAGGTGAAATAAAGGAATAGTATTGTACCAATTCCTGATTGCCGGAGTGCGGTAATACAGTACAAAGAAGAAACAGGATGATACCTGAGCTGAATTCCAATATTAAAATTACGCCGTGTATCAATTCAAGTCAAGATTTTCCAGCCTTAATATTGAGACTGAGATTATCAATTGAATACCTGTCTTTTCAAGTCCCTGCCAAGTATCTAATTATCAATAACAAAATGGCAGTAATCCTGCAAGTAATATGCTCCAAAACATGCAGATTTAATGTATGGTTGTTAAATTGCAAACACCCATTTCACGTTGCTTCGCAACGCAAAAAAAGTGTATCCACGAATTCTTCATCAAAACCTTATACCTCTCCCCTTCCAAGTTTGAATGAGAGCTTGACTGCACCTGCAATGGAATGGTAAATACTGCATTAGGATCAAAGCAATATTCACATAACGCAGTACATTATAGGACAACAGCGAGTTTCTGGCTTTGCACTGTGGATTATGCTCTGTCACTATAAGCAGGCATTATGTTAAACCGGAGCGTAGCGGAGCTCGGCGAAGCCAATTGCCGCTCGGCCAGCGTTTACAGGCCTCCCCGCAGCCTCCACTTTGGATCATACAAAGCCTGTGCACAGGTATTTCTGAAAAATGTTGTATTTTTAGTAAAACTGCAGACGTGCTTAATATTGGAAAACAAATAGAATACTGGATCAATTCGGCAAAATCGGATCTTGATACTGCTGAACTGTTAATCCGGGAATCCAGGTACATACATGGATTATTCTTTTGCCATTTAGCCATTGAGAAAGCTCTTAAGGCGCACGTTGTTAAGATAAGCAGTCAAATTCCTCCCAAAACACACAATCTGGTTTATTTACTGGATTTAACCCATCTCGAAATTGCTAGAAATTATGAGGATTTCCTGGGAATTCTCATGAAGTATCAACTGGAAAGCCGATATCCTGATTATAATCCTGTAATACCAACAGAGGAAAAAGCTAATGAGTACCTGAATAAGACTAAGGAGATGCTGATATGGATAGAAAGGAAACTCTAAATAAAGTATCAGAGTATATCAAGTTATTGAATGAGTCAGGCCTACTAATAGATAAAGCTTATCTTTTTGGCAGTGCGGCTCGGAATGAGCAGCATGAAGGAAGTGATATTGATGTCATGTTAGTATCCAAAAGGTTTGATGACAGTACCGACGACATTGCTTTCGGATTGATTTGGAGATTAACCCGCAAAGTCGATAGCCGGATTGAACCCTATGCTGTAGGTCTTTCCAGATTCGATAATGATGATGTTTCACCCCTTCTTCAAATTGTAAAACTAGAAGGGGTTCCCATATTATAGCATTTGCAGTGGCTCATTCAGGACACCCATTTCACGTTGCTTCGCAACGCTAAAAGAGTGTATCCACGAATTCTTCATCAAAACTTTTTAACCTTTCCCCTTCCAAGTTCAAACTAAAGCTTCATTGAACCTGCAATGGAATGATAAGCATTGCTTTAGGATCAAAGCAATATCAACATAACGCAGTACATTATAGGGCACTTGTGACATTCTGGCTTTGCTTTGTGTATACTGTTCTGTCACTATAATCAGGCATTATGTTAAACCGGAGCTTAGCGGAGCTCGGCGAAGCCAATTGCCTCTCAGCCAACGCTCACAGGCCTGCCCGCTGCCTACGCTTTGGATCATTCAAAGCCGGCGCGGAAGTATTTAAGGTTTGAATCCAATTCTAGGTCTTTGTTTGACATCCTGCTTTTCTGCTTCTGATTTCCTGAGCTGATCAAGGTATTTATATATAAGATCGATTTTTTTGTCATGGTCTATTCTCTTTGATTCCAGATCAAAGAGCTTCTGAAGAATATCACGATTTGGAATAAGGAGTTCCTGTATTCGGGTAAATATTCTTATAATTTGAATGTTAACTATTATAGCCCTATCGCTATTTATTACACAGGACAACATTGTCATTCCTTGTTCAGTGAAGCAAAAAGGTTGATAACGAAGACCCATACGTTCTGAATTGGAGGTCGCAATTTGCGACCTCCAATTGGTTAACTCTTCCTTTGTCATCTCAAACATGAAATCTATCGGGAAATGCTTTCGGTTTCGCCGAACAGCTTCTTTCAAGCGTCTGGTTTCAATACCATATAGCTCCGCCAGATCTCTGTCAATCATAACCTTCTGGCCTCTAATAAGATAGATTTTAGCGAGTACTACATCGTCAGGGATGATTCCTGGGAGTATATTATCCTCAGACAAAGGATATTATTTCCCTATTAATGATGTGGTTATGGTTATAATCAGCGTTAATGAAAAACCATTTCTTGAAGCAACGCAAAAAGAGTGCATCCTCGAAACCATTACTTTCTGAAAATATATAGCTGGTTACGTTGCACGTTAGTAGCATTATATATCGTGCCTCCGCATGGCATGCTCACACGTATATCCACCTTTTCATGGTCAGGTAGTCCAAAATAGGCAATGGCTTCATATCCACTGGCATATCCATTTGAGACGGTAATGATGCGTGATGCGATCCTCCCCTCTTCATTTCCAAGCTTGCCCTGGGTATAAATATCAACCCTGGCATCCACACCGTTCCGGTTGGGACCTTCTTCAAGTTCAAATTTTACTGCCAGGTAGTGCTGTGCTCCGGGTGTTTCGTTCTTCAATAAGACGGATGGAGCCGACGTAAGCCACTCAGGACCAAAGAAATCGAGACGCCCATCCCTGTCAAAATCTCCGAAGGGTCCACAGGCCCAATAACCATTTCCTTCTCTTATGCCCGAATCAGTGGGTTTGTCAAAATGTGGAATTCCACCCCGGATCCCTGTGTTCCGGTATACAAATTTGTTTCCCGAGCTTGCCAGTATATCCACCATGCCCTCATTGTCAATATCCTGAAGCTGAATATTGGGGGTCCTCCTGGAAGGTTGTTCCATTTGGGATTCTTTGGTAATATCCCTGAGGATAGGATTTCCACCAGCATCATTTCCTTCGTTAAGGAATACAAAAATCTTTTGCTTAACAGTATCTAAATCGAGGAAATGCTGCCCCATTACCATATCCATATCCCCGTCATTATCCAGGTCGCCCAGATCTGCAGCACAGGTCCAGTACCCATCTGCACTGGTACCCGGAAGCTGGTATTTCGGAGGAACCATAGGATAAGCTTTCTCACGAAATGTGCCATTCCTGTTATTGATAAACATCCTGCAGCTATGACTGAAGAATACATCCGGCCAGAGATCCCCGTTTATATCGCCCACAAAACCTCCTAATCCGTATAAGCCTTGACGGAAGCCGTGGGGAAAGCCTGCCTCGGAAGTCACATCTTCAAACACCAGGTTTCCCTTGTTCTTCATCAGTCTGGAGTTCCCGCCTGAAATGCTATCCAGCACCCAATCTTCCTGCATAAAGAGATCCAGAAGCCCGTCCCCATTGTAATCAAATACAAAGGTGCTCCTTCCGGTAAATGGTAGGCCAAAATTGAGTTCTGATTTTTCCGTCACATCGATGAATTCCCCCTGTCCATTATTCTCGAATAGAAAATTTCCGGTCTTATGCTGTGGCTTACTGCTATTCGGAGTACGGGCATTATGTGAAACCACCAGATCCAGGTCCCCGTCATTATCAAAATCTGCAAACGCAGATCCGGAACACCTTCCATATTGACGTACAGGACTATCAAGAACTTCTTCAAAGGTTCCATCTCCCCGGTTCAAGAACAGTTTATCGGGTTCTGCTTTTGCAATGTGGCCACGTGTTGCATAAATTGAATCGGGCCTGTCAGAGAAGGTTCCTACAAAGAGATCCGGATAGCCATTCCCCGTCACATCTCCCCATGAGGCACTGTGGCCTTTCACGCCTTTAAGCGCTTCTATTAATCCCGAATTCTTAGTAACATCATCAAACCGAATCTGGCCTATGGCTGCAAAAGCAGTCAAGAAAATTATACAGTTGATGGCAATCAGGAACTTTAAACCTTTATTCATCTGCTTAAAAATCGAAATCAGGTTTTAAGATGGAAATCCAATTTTCCAGTCTTTCAGCAGTTAGTTCGTCTTCATTATCTTCATCAATGGGTAAACCACAGAAATAACCATCATCATCCAGTGCTTCGGAATCTGTAAAATCATAACCTTTCTTCTCAACCTTACCCAGTACTTTCGCATTTAACTTTGTAAGATTTTCATGAAGAACTGCCATTCCGTCTGCAAAGTGTGATGGGTATAAGAAACTGTTTCCCAGTCCGACAATAGCAAGCTTTTTATTTTCAAAACTAAGGTCCGCTATCTTCGAGAAAAACTCAGGCCACTCATCTACAATAGTTTCGTTACTCCAGTGATCTGTTCCAACGGTTGAATTAAGAAGAATAAGCTTATCATATTTTGATAAATCTCCTTTTTCAACTTCTTTGACCGGAATAATATCAACTTTGTCATTTCCGATCAATTCTCCCAGCATATTTGCTACTCTATTTACGTTTCCTCCTACCGGGCTGAAAATTAATGCTGTCTTGCTCATAAAAAATGTAGGTTTTGATACTGGTTTAGTCCTTAGTAATAGGACAGTTTACTTTCGGACTTTAAATTAATCATATTTCTTCATCTAATCCTAAATTGCTTTTGATTAGTTTTACTTCTGTATGAAGCTTACCAGCATATTCAAACTAGCCTTTCTAATTCTAGCAATCTCTTTTACAGCGTGTAACAAAGGGAGCGATCAAATAGTTGACTACAGGGAATACACAGAATCCACTGAAAATTACCCCTACAATTATGAAGCAGGAAACTGGGAGTATCCAGATTATACTTCAGGATACACTTCATTCGGTAATCATAGATTCAAAATAAAAGCGGATAATAATTCTCCTTTTGTGAGGGTAAAATTTAATCCCAGGAGAATTGATTCGGTTCCTTCAGCAAAGGCAATTATTGTTGTCGATGCGAATAAAGGAACAGAGCTTGAATCAGTCCATATTTTAGATTCAGGCCATGAGATGATGGATCTTGTGTTTAAACCAAATCAGGATTCTAAAGAGTATTATATCTATTATTTACCTCATAAGTGCTCCGGAGGCTATTATCCTACGGTAGTATATATTAAAGCTGATCAGCCCGGCACCTCACATTGGCTGGCTGAGACAGGACTGGATAATGAAACCCTTGAGAATCTGCCTCTTGCAGAAGTGCTTTCTGCTCAATCACTGGATGATTTCCACTCATTTTTCCCCATGGAGGTAGCAGCGTCTGCTGAAGAACTTAACTCCCTGATTAATGCTTACCCGTCAGATTATTACCTCTTTCCTGAGTACCGCCATTACCCTATCAAAATGAGGAATAAACTCCCCTTTAGATGGACAGGTAAGTTGGTAAATGGACTGAAGGATAATGCGAAAAGAGGTGAGTATTATACCTTCCAGGTGGGAGTATATGCTCCAGAAAGTAACCTGAATGGCCTTAGTATAGAGCATAGCGATCTGAGCGGTCCGTGTAAGCCTATATCAAAAGACAGGATAATATGTTTCAATACCGAGGGCATAGATCTCAATGGCAAGTATTTCAAAAAGGATATAAAGATTGAGAAAGGGACTGTCCAGGCCCTGTGGTTCGGCATCGACCTTGAAGAAGATGTCTTACCCGGACCTTACAAAGGAATGCTTATAATCCAAGCTGAAGGGGTGGTGGCAGATACAGTTTATATTCATCTGGATATTTCAAAAGAGCTTGCACAAGATCGCGGAGACAGCAAGCCGGAGATGATGTCCAGAATGCGATGGCTAAACTCAACAATCGGAGTTGATGAAAACTATATCATAGATCCCTTTGTACCGGTATCACATACCGATAAAACTGTTTCAGTTCTGGGTAGAGACCTGGTAATCAATGAGAAGGGGCTTCCTGGTAATATAATATCATACTTCTCACAGGAAATGACTTTCCTCAATGAACAGGGAGCGGATATTTTAAATGCTCCGGTTACTTTTGATGTTATTTCATCAGAGGGATTGGTTTCGGACTGGGAGTCATCAGGATATAAGATTAAAAAAGTGTCAGAGGGTGCAGCAAGCTGGTCGTCCTCAAGCACAGCGGGCCCTTTCAAGCTAAAGGTGGATGGACGCATGGAATATGATGGAATGCTTGACTACAATATTAGTCTTAGCAGTACGTCAGATGCGAATATCAAGGATATACTGCTGAGTATTCCTCTTGAAAAGGAGGCAGCTGAGTACATACTTGGACTGGGATTAAAGGGTCAGAGATTGCCAGATAAGCTTGATTGGAAATGGGAGGTAAAGAATCATCAGGAGGGAGCCTGGATAGGAACCATCAATAAGGGCCTTCAGTATGTTCTGAGGGATGATAACTACGAAAGACCTCTGAATACAAACTTCTATCAGGATAAACCATTGAATATGCCGCTATCCTGGTTTAACGAGGGCAAAGGAGGTATCAGGATAAGAACATCAGAGAGCGGTACGCTGATTGAAAACTATAGTGGTGAGCGAATTATAAAGGCCGGAGACAGTCTGAAGTTTAATATACGATTCCTTATAACACCTTTTAAACTGATTAACATCAGGGAACATTTTAATACCAGGTTTGTACATAAATACATCCCGGTGGATTCGGTTCTGGCCTTACATGGTACTATTGTGAATGTTCATCATGCAAATGAGATTAATCCATATATCAATTACCCTTTCTATGCCCTCGAAGAGCAGAAGGCATATATTGATGAGGCACATGCGAAAGGAATAAAAGTTAAATTATATAATACAATCAGGGAGCTAAGTTACCGGGCATATGAATTATTTGCCTTGAGGAGTCTGGGTGATGAGATATTAAATACAGGTGAAGGAGGAGGCCACTCCTGGATGCAGGAGCACCTCAGGTCAAACTACTATTCTGCATGGCATGCCACACGGGTAAACGATGCTGCAATTTTGAATAAGGGAAATTCCAGATGGACAAACTACTATATTGAAGGCATTAACTGGCTTGCTAAAAACCAGGGAATGGACGGACTGTACCTGGATGATATTGCCTTCAGTCGTTCCACAGTTAAACGAATTGCAAATGTTTTATCGAAACAAAGGGGCTCTTACGTTATCGACCTGCATTCGGCTAATCAGTATAACCCGCGTGATGGGTATATAAATAGTGCCTTCCTGTATATGGAACACTTTCCTTATGTATCAAGATTATGGTTTGGTGAGTATTTCGATTACTATGCTGATCCCGATTACTGGATTACCGAAGTCTCAGGCCTGCCATTCGGTCTGACTGGTGAGATGTTACAGGATGGCGGACGACCCTATCATGGACTAATTTACGGTATGACCACCCGGGTATATGGTAAGTACAATCCTTCAGCCATCTGGACACTCTTTGATGATTTCGGAATTGCTGAAAGCCGGATGATAGGTTACTGGGTTGATGATACGCCGGTTCATACAGAAAACGATAAGATCAGGAGCACCGTTTTTGTTAAAGACGAGAAAGCAATGATTGTGCTGGCTTCCTGGTCTGATACTGATCTTGAGATTGAAATGGAGATCGACCTGGCTGCATTGGAATTTGACCGAAGCAGCCTTCAGCTAAGCAGTCCGGCCATGGAAGGTTTGCAGGAATATAAGGAATATGATATCCATAGTCCCATAGAAGTTCCGGCACAGTCTGGCTTGATACTCGTGCTGGAACAACATGGGAAATAGTGCCAGAGCTCAGTTACTCGCCACATATACCTGTACCAGTAATATGGTATCCATATATGCATGGGCTAATACCAGTATCCAGAGTTTCTTTTTAAATTTCAAATAACATACTCCCATTATCAGTCCCATCATTCCGGTTGCAACAATACCCGTTGGGCCCCATTCATAATGCGCAAATCCGAAAATGATAGCGCTTATAAGAACTGCAGCCATTATTCCATATTTAGAATCGAGACCCAATTCACTTATGCGGTTAATCAGGAATGCCCGATAGACAACTTCTTCGCCAAATGAGGAAATAATGTAAACGGCAATAAGAGAAACTATCAACATGAAGAAATTGTTATGAAAATATTCATAATTACTCATATCTGCACTTTCCGGCATACCTGATATATTGGCCATAATAATGGATCCAAGTAAGTATCCTGAGAGACCCAGAACACAGACCAAGAGAGAACGGAGGAATACTCTCAGGCTTCCTTTCAAACTGATGCGTCCGAATGTGAGTCCAAAATCACTCCATTTTTGCCCACGGAGTTTGATCCCCAACCAGACAAGCGTCAACATTAGAATATTGATACACCAGATGATTCCCATTTTTAATAAGAGATTTTCCCCGGCATAAGGCTTCAAAATCTTAAACAGCGCAATGGCTGAAATAAATACCAAAAGGATCTCACTAATCTTGGCTACTTTATTGGTATTTAGCAGGTCTCCAATTTTTGAATTAGCTATAATTGTTTTCATCTTCTTGAATTTGAGTTTGTAAATGATATAGCAAGTATCGTGACTATTTTAGCCACGATCGACCGATATCAGGATGTCGAACGCATTTGCTAAATCATTTTCCGGAACTCGGTGGGTGTTTGTCCGGTTTCTTTTTTGAAGGCTGTATTGAAAGAAGATTTAGAGTTGAATCCCGCCTCGTACATTGCTTCGAGAACGGTCATTTTATTATCCTTGGATTCTTTCAGGATTTGTTGAACTTCCCGAATCCTGTAGGTATTAATGAAATCGAAGAAGCTTTTACTGAAGGATTGATTGATTACCTGAGACAGGTGCTTGGTAGAGACTGATAGTTTTTCAGACAAATCGCCGAGACTCACCTGGGGATTCAGGTAAGGTCTTTCGGTAGAAAGCAAAGCCAGTAGTTGCTTCTTATATTCTTCAATTTGGTCTGCGGTCAAATTTGATCCCAGGTATTTGCCTGTGTCATTTTGAGCAATGCCAGCAAAAATTTCTGGTTGACGGAGAGCTTTCAGTATGACCTTATTTACGAAGTAAAAGATAAAAATGAGCAGAAGAACCAGGGCGATTATGAAAACAGTTCGATTTTCC